>Ga0272441_10003540_pt1 | contig 29566 bp, 15 predicted proteins | sample SSMProp6N_FD_193582 | JGI IMG/M metagenome (GOLD analysis project Ga0272441, IMG submission 193582) | Marine sediment archaeal communities from Little Sippewissett salt marsh, Falmouth, MA, United States - SSM-Prop-6N | ecosystem: Environmental > Aquatic > Marine > Wetlands > Sediment ... | reverse complement strand
GGTTGAGCAGGCAGCGGCGGACGCCTTTCGAGTCGATCTCGGCCGTGGTGAGCGCGGGGTCGGGCTCGAAGACCAGGGCCACGTCGTTGCGCTTGGCGCGCTCGCGTGCCAGCTCACAGATCTCCCCGCACTGTGCATTCACATCCGTGGGTGCAAGCTCGGGCTTTCGCTCCTTCGAGTACGTCAGCAGATCGTAGACGAGTTCCTCCATGAACGCGTTGTTGCGGCGCACCATTTCCCAGCCCGATCGCACGCGGTCGAGATTGCCTTTATCGAGGCCCTTGTCGAGGATGAAGGCCCCGCCGCGGATGCCCTGGAGGATGTTCTTGATGCAGTGGGTGAGCCCGGCGAGGGTCTGGCCGATGGCGGCGAGCCGCTCGGAGGCCACCACCTGTTCGTGGAGTCGGGCGTTCGCCAGGCAGTTGGCCACCTGACACGCGGCCACCGAGAGGAGCTCGAGGTCGGCCTGGCGGAACTCGCGGATGCCGCGAATCGAGTCGACGTGCACGGCTCCGAGCACCTGCTCGCGGGACACGAGCGGGGCGATCATCATCGAGCGGATGCCGAGTCCCAGGATGCTCTGTGCCTGTGAGAAACGCTCGTCCGCCGCGGCATCGCGGCACAGGAGGGCCTGGCGCGTGCGCATCGCCTCCTCGAGTGCGGTCATCGAGACCCCCGCGTCCTCGCCCACCGCCGCGGTGCGCTGGCGGCTGGCCGCCGTGCTCATCTCGCCCGTCTCCGGATCCACCAGCAGGATGAACCCGCGGTCGGCCGCCTCGAAGATCTCGAACAGTGCGCCCAGCACCCGATCGAGAATCTCCGATGGGTCGAGCGTCTCCGCCGTGGCCTGAGCGATCTCGTAGCTCGCACGCAGCCGCCGTCCCAGCTCCGCAGGGTCCTGCCCCGCACGCGGAATCATCCCCGTCATCAGCACGCTGGAGTCTACGGACGAAACGCGGCTGTAGTCCACGTTGCCCTGGAAGAGGGAGTCGAGCGAGGTGGCGTGGCGCGTCGGCGCCTCGGGCGACGGGTCGGCCTCCGACTGCGGGGCAGCCTCCGGCACCGGCACATCGTCCGCGTCCGCCCGCCACATGAGGGTCTTCGTCTCGGGCTGGTCATCCCGGCCGCCCATCCGCTTGAGCGCGTCCCCGTGGAACACCAGATCGACGTCGCCGATGCCGATCACGTCGCCGTCCTGGAGTTCGTGGTGCGCCTTCTGCACGTCGTTGATGTAGGTGCCGTTCTTGCTCCCGATGTCCTCGATGGCCCACGTCGCGCCCCGGCGCAGGATCCGGGCGTGGTGGCCCGAGACACCGGGACTGGACAGACAGACGTCGTTGCTGGGGGCACGTCCGAGCCGCGCAACCGCCCCGAGCTGAAACTCCCGCCGGCCGTCGGGAGAGTCCCAGGATAGCGTAGCCACCGCTACCTCCCGATTCTTCCACGTTGCGTGATGGTGATCGACCGCCGAACATCTCCCGGCCGATGAGAGGGTGCGATGATACCAGGGGAGCAACGTCCCGTCAAGGCGCCTCTCGCGCCGTTCCGCGCCCCCACGCGACCCCACGAGCGGCCCCGATAGTCGCCGCCAGTTTCGCCATGTAGTAGTAGTCGCCCACGGGGCACCACGGGATGTCGAGCCACCGGCGCAGGGCCTGCGGCGTCTCGCCGAGCACGTAGGCCTTGGCCAGGAACAGGTCGCAGGCATTCCCGTGCATCACCGCGCTGGCTTCGCTGCCGAGCACCGCGTCGCCCCAGGCCACCTCCCAGTCGGGCATGAAGCTCTCGGTGTGATGGACAAAGGTGGCGCTCTCCTCGCGCAGGTGGCCGCGGAGGAACCGCGCTGTCTCGGGCACCAGGAACCGGAACGGTGCAAGGCGGCCGGCCGAGCCCACCCGAAGCGCCACGCGCAACGACGGGCCGAACTCGTCCAGCACCACCACCTGGCGGATGTCGTCTTGCGGCCCGCGCCAGTCAAGTGCGAAGGGGTAGCCATCCAGGTCGGCCGGCTGCCGCGCGAGGTCGATGGCCTTCGCGTACCACTTCGGGTCCTTCGGTGCGCCCACGCGGCCCGCCTCGTGGAGCCAGCGGGGCAGCTTGCCCATGGCGAAGCGGAGCGCGGCGGCGCGGGCAAACAGGTAGCGGCCCAGGGCCTCGTGCGTGGCTGCGCCCTGGCGGCGGGCCAGCCGCACGAAGCCGATGAGGCCCGCCAGCCACCGATTCGCGTCCCCCACCCCGCCGGTGCCGAAGTCCATGCAGTTGAGCGCCACGCCCCCCCCGTCGGCCAGGCGGTAGTTCTCGTTCCAGCGGAACCAGCCGAGGCTGGCCCAGTCCGAGCGGCGCGTGTAGGGCTCCAGGATCTCGAACAGGCGCTTCCAGCGGCCCTTGAGGTCCCACGTGCCGCCGATCGCCAGGCAGGCCTCCAGGGCGTAGAGGTTCTCGGGCGGCACCATCTCGCGGGCGGGGAAGAAAAGCCTGTTGCGGTCGGGCCGCAAATGCTCGTCGAATGCCTTCTCGAGGGCGGCCGCCTCGGCCGCCGACGGCGCCTTGCCCGTGGTCCGCCGCACGCCGGTGGCGTAGGGCGTCCAGCCAGGTCGGTCGGGCGGGAGCGCCTTGCCGATGCGGGCCAGGTAGCCCACGACCCGCTTCCGCTCGGCGTCGGGCAAAAGCTGTGCGGCCTGGGCGAGGAACAGGAAGGTGTCGCCCGGGTTGGACCATGGGGGCGTCGCCCCGTGGTCGCCCGTGCTCGCCACGTCCACGAGCGGGATGAGCGGGGCTCCCGCCGAGACGACGCCGCCCACCTCCTCGGCCAGCCGCTTCTCCAGATCCGCGCACGCAGCGGCCGCCTTGCCCACCACGAGGTGCTCGTCGATGTACTTGCCCATGCCCGAGATGGCGTAGGAGAAGGACCTCGCCTCCACGCCCACAAGCGGCCCGATGGCCGTGAGATACGCGGGATCGGTGAGCCCCTGCGGCAGCGCCACGGGAAAGCCGTAGCGGGCGGCCAGCGCGAGCACCGGCGGCACCGGAGCAAACGCGATGCCCCCCTCCCCCACAGGCTCGAACGCAAGCCGCTGGCGCACCGTCACCGTATCCGTCGCCGGCTCGTAGACGTAGCTTTCCTCCACGCTCGTGGGGAAGAGCCGCAGCCGCTTCGCCCAGAATGCCGCGGCCTCCGCCACGGCGTCGGGCAGGCCGCGCTCCCAACCCGCTGTGTCGGGGAAGCCGTCCCCCGCCAGCGGCATCAGCACGAGCTTCCCGATCGCCCCCGCCGCCGAGCGGGCCAGCAGGCCGCCGTTGCGGCCTGGCCGAATGCTGCCCGGCACCCGCTCGAAAACGGCGAGCACGGGCACGTCGCGCCACAGCTCTCGGCTCCACGCGTGCTCCCGTGAGCCGTGCGTCGCCAGCAGGTAGTCGGGCGTATCGGACGTGAAGACGCGCGGCCCCCACCACAGCAGCATCCACTGGCCCACCCCCTCGCCCAGGCGGCTGGCCTGCTCGGCGGGCACCACGCGCACGCCGTCGCCCGAGGGTGCGGCCAGGAACTTCGGCACCCGCTGCTCCGCCGCGAAGCGGCGCTTGCCCTTCTCCACCACCCAGTTGTGCTGCGGCCCGCCGAACAGGGTGAGCGCGCTCCCCGTGCACTCGACTAGAATCCCAGGGCTCAGCCGCGAGGTGGTCACCGCGAAGCTCGCCCGCCGGCTGCCCTCGCGGTAGCGGGTCACGAGCGTGTAGTTCGTCCAGTTCTGCTTCTGGCGCCGCGGCCGCAGGCGCTCGGCTCCCGGCGGGGCGATGAGCCCCAGGTCGAAGCTCCCGAATGCCTGGAAGCGCAGGCCCGCCTGCCCGAAGTGCTCGAAGTGGCGGAAGCCCGGAATGCCCCGCCCACACACGTGCGGGGCGCCGCCGCTCACGTCCAGTTCCCACACCAACCCCCCGAGGCGGGTGCAGGCCCCGCCGCCGGGGTTCCTCGTACCGGGTATCGTGTTCGCTCCGATGGTGCACAGCCGCGGCTGCGGCCCGTCCGCGATCCCGTTGTAGGGCACCGTGCCCTCGATCGCCTCCGCACCCTGTGCCCAGACCCCAACGGCACATACGCACGTGGCCATCACGGCGTGAAGCCAGCTCTGCACCGTCCTGTCGTGTCGCATCCCTACCGCCCTGCTCCCGCCACTCACTCGCCCTGCCGCACCCGCGGGGCAGCGAACACATAGCTGCCGGCACCCACGTCGAACACCGCCGCCTCACCTTCTCGGCCGACCAGGCAGACCCCGTCCGCCTCGCCCGCTGCCACCCCGCCCTCCGTCACCGCGCCGCCCTCGGCCACGGGCACGAACACGCGCGCCGAGGTGTTCGGCGGAATGGTGACCTCCAGGCGGAACGCATCGCCCTCCACGCTCCACCGCGTCTCGATGGCGCCGTAGGGCGAGACGAGCCGTGCGCGAGCCCACGTGAGCCCGCCCCCCGGCTGCGGCCGCACGACGATGCGCCGGTAGCCCGGCCCGTCGGCGTCCGCGGCGATCCCGCCCACCGTGCCGTAGAGCCACTGCCCCACCGATCCGTAGGCGTAGTGGTTGAACGAATTCATCCCCGCGTCGCCGAAGCCGTGCTCCTTCGTCCAACTGTTCCACCGCTCCCACATCGTCGTGGCGCCCTGCTTCACCGTGTAGAGCCACGAGGGATAGGTCTCCTGCATCAGCAGGCGATAGGCCACGTCCGTCCGCCCGAGGCGGGTGAGCACGGGGGTGAGCAGCGGCGTGCCCACGAAGCCGGTCGAGAGGTGTCCCCCGCGCCGCTCGATGTCCCGCACCAGGTGGCCGAGGGCCGCCTCACGCTTCTCCTCCGGCAACAGGTCGAAGCCCAGAGCGAGCAGGTACCCGGTCTGGGAATTGCCCACGATGCGTGCCGCGGGCGTCACGAACTCGCGGTTGAACGCCTCGCGGACCGTCTCCCGCAGGCTCTCGTAGCGCGCCGCGTCGTCCTCCCGCCCCAGCACCCGCGCGATGCGGGCCAGCAGGGCGGTCGAGTATGCGAAGTAGGCCGTGCCGATGAGGCTGCGCGGCGTGGGCGCCTCGCCGGGCGTAGGGGCGTCGATCGCCAGCCAGTCGCCGAACCCGTGGAAGCCCTCGTAGCCCTCATACGTGCGGATGCCGTCGCGGCTCGTCGCTTCCAGGTAGGCGATGAAGCGCGCCATCGAGTCGTAGTGCTCCTCGAGGATCCGGCGGTCGCCGTAGCACAGGTAGATCGTCCACGGGCAGATGATCCCGGCGTCGGCCCAGGCTGGGCCGCCGTCCCCGCCCAGACCCGTGTTCGGCACCACGGGCGGGTAGGCCCCCGCCTCGCTCTGAGCGTCCTCGAGGTCCTGGCGCCACTTGGTGAAGAACGCCGCCACGTCGAAGTTCACCGTCGCCGTGTGCACGAACACCTGCGCGTCGCCCGTCCAGCCCAGCCGCTCGTCCCGCTGGGGGCAGTCCGTGGGCACCTCCAGGAAGTTCCCCTTCTGCCCCCACGTGATGTTGCTCTGGAGCTGGTTCACCTGCGCGTCCGAGCACTCGAAGTCCCCCGTCGGCGGCATATCGGAATGGAGCACAACGCCCGTCACCGCGTCCGCCCCAAGCTCGCCGCCCAGGCCGCTCACCTCCACGTAGCGGAAGCCGTGGAACGTGAACCTTGGCTCGTAGACCTCGATGCCGTCGCCCCGGAGGGTGTAGCGATCCGTCGCACGCGCCGACCGCAGATTCTCCGTGTAGAGCGTGCCGTCCGGGTTGAGCATCTCGGCGTGGCGGAGGGTCACCGTCGTCCCCGCCTCACCACGCACCTTCAGCCGCACGCGGCCGACCATATTCTGCCCCAGGTCGAACACCCACGGGCCGCGGTTGCCGCGCGGCCGGGCAGGCGGCCCCACGGGGTGCAGCTCCTGGATCGCCCGCACCGGCGGGCAGGGAGTGGCCACGACGGGAATCCCCCGATCCTCGAACATCACGACCTCCGACCACCGCGAATCGTCGAACCCCGCGCTCGCCCAACCAGGCATCTTCAGGCGCGCGTCGAGGCTCTCGCCCATGATCAGATCCGACTCCAGCAGCGGGCCCGTCGCCGTCCGCCACGTCTCGTCCGTCGCCACCGTCACGCGGTCGCCGTCGGCGAACAGCACCTCGAGCTGGGCCAGCAGCCTCGGGCGGTCGCCGTAGCGCTGGCGGCTCATCCCGCCCACGTGGCCGCAATACCACCCGTCGCCCAGGATCGCACCGATCGCGTTCGCCCCCTCCGCCAGCAGGTTCGCCACGTCGTACACCCGATACTGCACCCGCTTGCGGTAGTCCGTCCAGCCCGGCGTGAACACGTCCGTGCCCACGCGCTGGCCGTTGATGAGGCACTCGTAGAGGCCCAGCGCCGTCACGTAGAGCCGCGCCGCGGCCACCGGGCGATCCAGGGCGAACGCCTTCCGCACGTAGGGGCACGGGCACGTGCTGTAGGCGCCTCCCACGATGGACGACCCGATCCACCGGCCCGTCCAGTCCTCGCGGTCCAGCAGACCGACCTCCCACGAGGACGCAGCAGACCACGGCGAGGGCTCGTCGTCCGCATCCCACGTCCGCACCTTCCAGAAGCACCGCGCCCGCGACGCCAGGGCCTTCCCCGCGTAGGGCACGTGAATGGATGCATCGCCGGCCACCTTCCCCGAATCCCACAGATCGCCCTCATCCGCGTCGAGACGCTCGGCGGTGCTCGCCGCGACCACCTGCCACGCCGTCTGCCGCGCGCCCCGGCGCGGGTCGCAGACGTGCCAGGAGAGCCTTGGACGCTCCACATCCACGCCCAGCGGGTCGGCCTGGTACTCGCACCGCAGGCTCACAGGAACGGCAGCTCTCGTCGCATCGGTCATCGGCTAGTCCTCTCGTCAGAGGCGGCCCCGCGGCGGACCGCCCGTGTGTCCAGGCACGGGATAACGCAGGGCGCCGCACCATTCACACGCCCCGAGCCACAGCCTACCGAAGGGCGCCCCGAGTGTCAACCAGCCCTCCCGTGGCCATCGCCGTAAGTCTCGAACATCCGAGTGGTCCACGCCATCATCATCCCTGTGCTCCTTGACCCGCGTCCGCCGGCGGATGATAATCGCGGGCGCATGCATGAAAGGAGGCATTCCATGGGTGGCACGGGCGGCAGGGAGGTGCTGTGGTCGGTCGTCGCGGCGGGGGTGTGGCTGTGCGCCGCGGCAGGGGAGTACGAGATCGGCGGGCCGCTGGCGGGCCTCAAGCTGCCGCTGTGGCGCACGCAGCACGGCGAGCCCGCCGGCTATCCAGGATGCCTCCCCGAACGGGCCGCCGCGCAGGTGGACGGCGAGGGCAACCGGCCCTTCACCCCCCAGGGCATGGCGCCCGAGCTCGAGCTCTACCCTGGCTCCGTGGAGCACTGGCGCACCTACTGGTTCAAGTACTGCCCCGTGCGCGGCTTCTTCGATGCGCAGAGCCAGGTGAAGAACTTCCTGGCGAAGGATCTGCCAGGGGTGCAGGTCGAGCGCTACGCGTCGCCCGTCTACTGGGTGCCGCGCCACGACGAGATCGTGAACACAGGGAAGCTCCTCGAGCCCGTGCCGGTGGTCCGATGCAAGGTCGGCTCGCCGGTGCTCAAGCTCGACCTCGGCACGCTCGCCGAGGGGCTCTACGCGGTGCGGGTCGTCGGGGCGGTGCCCACGAAGCACCTGCATGCGTTCCTTCTGCCCGCGTTCGTGGGGATGCGTGTGAACGACGGGCTCAAGGGCGAGGTCTCCCGCCATCGCATCCGCATCGGCTACGTGGATGAGTTCTACAGCGTGGCTGAGCTGTACTTCCACGCGCCCGAGCGGCGGCACTACGAGGCCGAGGTGTGGCTCGATGAGGGGAGCGCCGTCGACCTCCTTGTCCACAACGTCTCGCTCGACGACGTGCTGGCCGGCACGGAGCGGCGCGCGGTCAAGACGCGCATGACCCTCCACAGCGAGGAGTCGCTCCGCGACCTCAAGCACTGGGCTCTGGTGGGATGGCAACGTGCACGGCAGGACAAGCAGACCCGCAAGCCGAGGGATATCCCGCCGCTGGGCCGCGAGGAGCGGCTCGCCCGCGACGCGCTCATCTGGAACGCGCTGCCGCACCCGAACTGCCAGGGAGCCACGGTCTACGGGGAGCTGCCGCGTGCCGCGAAGATCGCCTTCGGAGCCCCTGGGGCGAGTGCCGAGCAGATCGAGAAGGCGCACGGGAAGTGGGAGATCGCCTGCCCGCGCAAGGGCAGCTACCCCTTCCCCGCCGTGGACGGCATCGAGAAGCTCCTGGTCAACACGAAGCTCAATCGCATCTACAGCATCCACGACCTGGCGCTCGGGAACCCGCTGCCCGACCCCTATCCCTACAAGGACGACGGCTCGGGCCTCTTCTTCCCCGACCCCGACGACACGAAGGCGGGCCACGCCCTGTGGCCCATCGCCCGAGCCGTGCAGGAGCGGCCCGACTGGCTCCTCGACATTATGAACGCAGGCTCCGTGGTCTGGGGCGTCCACCGCGACCGCGAGTGCGCCCGCGACGCGGCCGTGGCCCTCTGCCGATTCGCTTGCCAGTTCCCCACGATGGACCCCAACCGCGCCCTCGTGACACCCACCACCGAGGCCTTCTTCCGCAACCGCGCGCTCTGCCGCCGGCGGGTGACCAGCAACCTGACCTACGGCAACTTCATCCGCTTCCTCCTGCCGCTCGTCTACTACGACCGCCTCTTCGAGTTCATCCGCGGCAACGCCGAGCTGGCCGAATCGCTGGGGCGGTTCGTGCCGTGGGTGCGGTCGCCCGACGACGTGGTGAAGCTGCTCGACGTGTTCCTGGTCCAAACGATGGCCAAGCGTGTGCTGCGCTACAACTACTACGGCGACGGGCGGCAGCCGTCGTACATCGCCGAGATCGCCACCGTGCTGGGCGACAGGGCACTTACGCGTCCGTGGATGGAGTGGCTCTTCGCCCGGGCCTTCTACTATCCGAAGCCCATCGCAGGCATCCAGGAACTGCTGGTGAGCAACACCGACCGCGACGGGCGGAGCCCCATCGGGTCGCGGTCCTACACGCTGGGCGACTTCTCGGCGGGCCGTATCGCCGAGACGCTCGCGAAGTATATCGAGGCCGGCGGCGACCCGCGCTTCGACCTGCGCGACACCAGGCGCTACCCGAAGGCCATCGTCTCCACGCGGTTTCCCATCCGCATGTGGACCGCGGGGCTCTGGTTCCCACGCATCGGCAGCGTGACCGGACCCGACAAGGCCTACGCCCACGGCTTCCCCAGCACCATCGGGTTCGACACCGAGCAGGGCTGGCTCTGGACGCGCCACCCCGCCTTCGCCTGCATCCTGAAGCACTACCGCGGCCGCAAGCTGGAGGCGGACGCCGAGTGGGAGCAGATCGAGCAAGCGGCGGCGAAGGTGGCCCGCGCCCCGTGGCTCGACAACCGCAGCCGCGTGGTGCCCGGCTGGGCCGCCTTTCTGGAGGCGGGAACGGAGCACGACGACTTCCGCTTCCGCCGATCCGCCCTGCTCCGCGTGGGCACGGGAGCCGGCCACGGCCATAGCGACACGCTGGACCTCCAGTTCCACGCCCACGGCCTGCCGATAACCATCGACGCGGGCCAGCGCGGCGGCTACAGCGAACCGGGCGACCGCCACAGCCGCGTCCACAACGTCGTGGAGGTCGACGGCCAGAACTGGCTGAGCCACTCGTGGGTGCAGACGCTGTGCGACGCCGAGGGCGCCCGCTACCTGCGCGCCCAGGCAAGCCCCCTCCACGGCACCACGCTCTTCCGCAGGCAGCTTGCGCTCGTGGATGTCAGCGAGGGCTCGGGCTCGAAGCCCCTGACGCCCGAGCAGTGCGGCCCGCAACCGGCCGGCCTGCCGAAGGACGTTGTGACGCCCAACTCCTACGTGTTCGACTGCTTCCGCGTGGCCGGCGGCCGCCGCCACACCTATTGCTTCCACGCGAACGTCAACGACCCCACCGGCCCCCAGCCCACGACGAACGCCGCCGCACTGGCCGAGGGCGCGCCCCGCGCGGCGGAGGCCGTGGCGTGGCTCGGCTCCCTCGCGAACCAGAAGGTGCACGGACTCGCCCCTGCCCGCCTCGAGGCGCTCTTCCAGCTTCAGAAAACCCGCGTGACGCCCGGCAAGATCCGCGGGGGGTGCGAGAAGGACTACCTCGGCAGGGCCTTCGACGCCGAGGCGCCCGACAAGTTCCTGCGGCTGCACCTGTTCGGCGCCGAGGGGGCGCTCGTGATGAAGGGCGACCTCCATTGCACCCAGTGGGAGTACTTCATCCCGAACCTCTACGTGCAACGCGGGGGCGAGAAGCTCGAATCCGCCTTCGCCGCGGTGCTCGAGCCCTACGCGGGCAAGCCCTTCATCGCCCAGACCCGCCTCGTGGCAATCCCCGGCAACGAGACGGATGCCCTGCGCGCAGTGGCCATCGAGGTGAAGACGACCAACGGCCACACGGACTTGTGCTTCGCCGACGGGCGGCCCGAGGAGACACGCAAGGCAGGCGCCGTGGAGGTGGCGGGCGAGTTCGCCTGCCTCTCGACCGACGCCGCGGGCCTCCGCCAGGCCACCCTGGTGGGCGGCACGCGGCTCGCCGGACCCGGCTTCCGCATCGAGACGTCGCGGCGCGAGTGGCGCGGCACTGTGGTTCGGGCCGACTACTTCGCAAAGAAGATCCACGTGGACGGCGCGTGGCCCGCCACGCGGCGCGAGCGCATCGTCGAGATCGGCGCCGTGGACGGCGGTGGCAAGGACGGCTATGTGACGGGCTACACCGCGACCGCGATCGAGCCCGCCGCGGGCAAGGCGGCCATCACCCTCCTGCGCGGAGCGGACTACTACCTGTCGCGAGTGAAGTCCGTGGACGCGGCGAAGGGCATCGTGGTATGCCGCATGAGCGTGCCCGGCTCGGCGGGCGACCTCACGGGCCTCGACAGCGGCTTCGTCGCCTCGAACCACAGGCTCACGAAGTTCTGGCGCGCGGACGTGCTGCCTGGCGACCGCCCGACGCAGAGCTATCCCTTCCGCCTTCGCGGCGCGCCCGTGCGCGAGAAGGACTTCGCCCCCGAGATGACCCTGCACCTGTGGGAGTTCGGAGTAGGCGACGCGGTTCGCATGAGCACCTTCATGTCGCTGCGCCGCATGGGGGACGGCGTCTACGAACTCGAGGCCGACGTGCCGTGCAAGCTGGCCCTGCGCGGCAAGGGCATCGAGATCTCCAGCGACGGTAAGGCGTTCAGGGATGTTCCGACGACCCGGCGGGGCGACCTCGCCGTGCTCGAGGTCGGCGGCAAGCTCCTGGGCGCCACGGGCAGGCTCTGGCTCAGGGTGCGGTAGCCTGCCGCGCCTCAGCCCTTCCTGGCCTGGGCATCGATGAGGCCCCCGATGAGGCCGCCGATGGTCGCGCCGCCGCCTCCGCAGGCCGCCCCGATGAGCGCCGCCTTCGCCAAGCTCCCGCCCGTGGGGATCATGAACATCACGATGAGCCCACAGATCCCCCCGATGGTGCCGAGCCGGCTCCCCCACGTCTTGGTCGGCTTCGGTGCCTGCTTCTCGTCTGCCACCCTGCGTCTCCTCCACACGTGAAGTTCGGTCCGAATCCTATTCGTCGCGTGCCTCGAGCACGATACTCGCCATGTCCACGCGGTAGCCGGCGTGTTTGCCGGGGTTGAGGACGAAGCGGAGTTGGCTGGCGGGCCCGAGCGCGGCAGGGTCCAGGGGCACCTCGACGATCCGCGTCACGTTGTCGGCCGTGTAGGCCTTGGGCAGGGGGATGGCCTTGCCGGCGACGCGGACGGTGCCCTCGCTAGGCGCTACTCTCTCGACTACGCAACGCAGCCACGCGCGGCGCGCGCCCTTGAGCACCTCAGACTGCTCCGTGATCGCCTTGTCGAGGGGAAGAGCGACCTTCCAGGCCGCGCGCCCGCCGAGGGTGAGGCTGAATGCCGGGGCCGTCCTCGATCTCATCTCGGCCTTCCCCGCGCGGGTGCCGATCTCGAAGGTCTGCTTGTCCACGTGGGTCTGCTCGGTGGTAGCGCTGCGGAAGGTGGTGCCCGTGGGGGCGTGGACGGTGAGGCTGAACCTGCGGGGGGAGCGATGGTCGTTGAAGACGACGACGACGAGCGTCTGGCCCTCGGTGGCGGGCATGGCGTCGGGGTCGGTGCCGTCGACGGATGCGACGCACCAGAGTCGGGGGTCGGAGCTTTGGGTCTCGATGAGGCGGCCGCGGAGGTTGCGCATGAGGCCAAGGGCGGCGGCCGCCCAGGAGTGGGGGCGGGCGGTCTTGTTGTCGGCGGCGTGGCTCGCGGTGTTATGGGTGCGCGCGGTGCCGGAGCCGGGCTGCCAGGCCCCGTCGGCGATGACGGCGGACACCGAAAGGCCGGCGGGGTCGCCCTTGTCCTTGGGCAGGAGGCGTGTGAGGACGAGTTCGAGGTTGAAGTTCTGGTCGGTGGCCCTCTGGGTGGTGGTGGCCAGGTCGATCAGGGGCGTGGTGTGTGTGGCGGCGGCGGCACCCGTGGCAAGGAGGGCTGCCAAGGCCAAGCAGGGGATCCGACGGGCCATGGTGGGTTCCTCGAGGGCAGCGTATGCAGAGGGCCGTAGGGGCCGGGCTGGCGGATATTCTATGGGAACGACGCGCTGGAACGCAACCCTGCGAGTGCATCTTTCGGTGGGTCATTGACTTGTGGGGCGTGGCGATCTATAATGCCGCCAATCCGCCGTTGGACTCTGTACATAGGAATCCTCTCGTGGATAACCCGATTTGTGCCTCCTGCCACAAGGGGCTGTCGCTCGAGGAGATCGAGCGCGGCAGCTTCAAGCACTCGGGCGGTCGCCTGTTCTGCTCGGAGTGCTACGCGAGGATGGAGTCGGCGGGGCGCCACACGTGCCCGCAGTGTGGTGCGAACGAGCTCGCGATCCCGACCCCACAGGGGCTCACGTGCTCGAAGTGCGGCGCGGCGCTGCCGGCCGATGGCCCGAAGGAGACGGCACCCGCCGCCCTGACGACGCGGCCACGGTCGCGCAAGCCCACGAAGCGGTGCCCCTACTGCGGCGCCATCCTGGCCGCCGAGGCCCTCAAGTGCCGCTATTGCAGCTCGCCGCTCACCCGCGAGGCGCGCGACCTGGAGGCATCGAGCCGCCAGAACTCGCAGCTCCGCTTCTGGGTGGGCTGTCTTCTGAGCGCCACCGTTTTCCTGCTGCTCTTCCTCGTGTACGTGCTCGCGCGTTCGCCGCGAGCGACGGAGCCGAAGGGCGCCGCCGCACCGCCGGCCGCTGCCACGGCCACCGCGGCTGCGCCAGCGCCCGATCCGAGCGCCCTCCAGGCCGCTGAGCTGCGCAGGGAAATCGAGCGCATGCGCGCCCAGGTGGAAGCATTGAAGGCGGAACGGGAGAAGGCGGGGAAGCGGGCCGCGCTGCCGCCCATCGTGATCCCCAGGTTCCCTCCACGCAAGCGAACGGTCGAGGAGCCCCCTGCCCCCAAGCCGCCCGTGACGCCCGAGCCAAAGGCCACACCGCGGCCCACCACGAAGGTGGCCTCTGCGCCCCCGAAGCCAGCGCCGAAGACGCCCGAGCCCGCCCCAAAGACCCCTGAGCCGGCGCCGAAGACCGTCTCCCCCGCCGAGGTGGCCGCCGCGGCCTATCCGGGGTTCGAGGCCAAACTCACGTCGCTGAAGACGTCGCGGCGCTACGGCGAGGCCCTCACCACGTGTCGCCAGTTTCTGGCCGCGCATCTGGGCACGCCGTCGGCCCAGAAGGTGACGGCAGCCCAGGAGGCGTTGCGCAAGGAGCTCGAGACCCTGCGCGAGGACCACGCGAAGCGCTTCCGCCAGGCGATGGCGAAGGGGGACGCCAAGGCCGCCCGCCAAGTGGTGGGCGAGCTGGCCCGCTACGATGCCCCCGAGCTGCGCGAGGACCGCGAGGACATGCTGGCGGCCCTCAAGGCGGCCGCGGACAAGCCAGCGCAGGACAACGCAAAGTACCTCACCCAATGGCAGGCGCCACCCGAGGTTGCACGCCACCTCGAGGACCTCAAGACACAGAAGGACTGGACGGCGCGCTCGCGCGCGGCACGCCAGCTCGCCCAGATCGGCCACCGCGCGGCGCTCGGCGGGCTCATCGAGGCACTCAAGGACCCCGAGTGGTACGTGACCATCAGCGTCATCAAGGCGCTGGCGGACATTGGCGACCCCGTGGCTCTGCCCCACGTGGCGCCGCTCACCAGGGCCTCCTTCCCTGGCATCTACGACCACGCCGCCCGCGCCTGCCGCGCGCTGGCTGCGGCACCGCGCGACAAGTATGCCGAGGCGTGGAAGCTCGTGGACACGCGCAAGGTGGCAGCACAGCTCGCCACCGCGCTCCAGATGCGGGGCAAGGAGGAGTCGGCAGTCACCTCGCGCTACCACGTCGCCCTGGTCGAGACGCTTGCGCTGCTCAATGCCAGGCAGGCCGCCCCCGCGCTGCGGACTCTCGCCGGCAGCAGCGACCCCTCGGTGAGCAAGGCCGCGACCGATGCCCTCGAGAAGCTCGCCGGCGAGCCGTCGCCGCCGGGGGCAGGACCCGGCCCTGCGCCCAAGCCCGAGGTCGAGCCGACCCCCAAGACGGTCGCGAAGCCGGAGCCCCCCCGACCGAAGCCGGGACCTCCCGCCCCCAAGCCTGAGCCAGCCCCCAAGACCCCAGAGCCCGCGCCCGAGCCGAAGGCCGTGGCGAAGCCCACCCCGCCCGCCCCGAAGCCCGAGCCCGTGCCCGAGCCGGCGGCGAAGCCCGCCACACCCAAGCCACCTCCCGAAAGAACAACCCCCGACCCCGCCGTCGCGCCGAAGGCAGCCGCCAAGCCTGCCCCACCCGTCGCGAAGCCGAGCCCTGGCGCTCCGGCGCTGGAGCTCGCGCCCAAGCCCCAGGCGAGCCCTGCACGGCCCGAGCCTGCTCCGGCGACCCCCGAGCCCGCGCCGGCACCGCGAGCTACGCCCGCCCTCGAGCCCGAGGCCGCGGCTCAGGCGCCCACGCCCGTCGGCCCCGCGTCCAGAGTGGAGGCCCACCCGACGGATGCGCCCAGAACCACGCTGACGGCATCGCAGCGTGCATCGCTGGCGCCGAAGCCGCCATCCGCCTCGAGGGTACGCTCGGAGCCGAAGCTCCCCGTGCTGGCAGCGCCGGCCGCGGAGCCCGAGCCCGCCCCCACCGAGCTGGCCATGGCAGCCGTGCCCGTGCCTGCGCCCCCCACGCCCGAGCCCAAGGCCGCGCCACGTGTGGTGGCGAAGCCGACGCCGCCGAAGGCGGCACCCGCGCCAACCCTCCCCTCGGCGCCCGCCCCGCCGGCCGTCAAGCCGGCTCCCGCGCCTGCGGTCGCGCCGAGGGTCGTCGCCAAGCCCACGCCGCCGGTGGCGGTGCCCAGGGGCCTCGCTACCCCCGCGCCGCCTGTGATGAAGCAGGCCCCCGAGCCCACGCCCGCGCCCGAGGCCGTGGTGCCGGCGCCCAGGGTGGTTTCCACGCCCAAGCCCCCGAAGACGGCACCAACGCCGCGCGCAGGTGGGCACGCGGCTCCGAGCGCGCCCGTGGCGCTCGGTCCGGGCATGCAGCCTGTGGGAGCCGGCGGCCCCGCCCGCGTGCCGCCCCCAGGCTCCACGGGCTCCACAGACACCGAGCGCCGCACCGTGTTCGCCGGCCGCATCGAGCCCGCGCGCGAGCCGGGAACCGTGGCCTTCGGCGTCCGCGACGCCGACAGCCTCAAGAAAGGTCAGCGCCTGGAAGTGCTGATCGGCGGGAAGCCCGCCTACCTGGTGCAGGTTGTGGCCAGCGATCCGTTCCGCGTGGTGGCGAAGGTGCTCAAGCGCCACATCAACGCCGCCCCACTCCCCGGCACGGGCGTGGTGCTGCGCGCGGCGAAGTGAGACGCCCAGGCGCTCCAGATAGCTAGGCGGGGCTCATCCCGAGCAGGGATGAGCCCCGTTTCTCTTGGCCCAAGCCTGGCGGCGTCACAGCGTGCCCACGCGGCGGGGCGCGTGGTCGGCGGCGGACTGGTTGGCGGCGAGCGACACGGCGAGGCTCTTGAGGGCATCCTCGTAGGGGGTGAGGATGGCCGAGCGGTCGCCCGTGAGCACCGCGTCGACGAACACCTGGTCGATGGAGGCACCCGCCACCCCGTCGAGCGTGAAGGCCTCGCACTCGGGCGTGATCGTAGGCGTCCCCGCGTTCCAGTTGATCCGGTAGCGATCGAACAGGATGTCCACGATGTTGCCTTCCCAGCCCTCGAACGCCCAGCAGGCGGTCAGGCAGCCGAGCGCGCCACTGGCGAACCGCATGGCCACCACATTGTGGTCCGGGCAGTCGATCGCCTCGAGCGTGCGGTTCGCCTGGATGCAGTAGACGTCCGAGACGTCGCCCACCAGGAACCGCATCATGTCCACCGTGTGGGTGGCCTGCTCGACGATCTGGCCGCCCGACTTCCCGAGCTGCTGGAGCCAGGAGTCGCCGCGTCCCGAGGCACACCAGTAGCGTCCGATGGCCATCCCGACCGTCTTGTCGGCCAGGAAGGCCCTCGTGGCCAGGGCGGCCGCGGTGTAGCGGAGCTGGTAGCCCACGCACGTCAGCGTGTCCGTCTGGCGCACGCGCTGCGCGATGCGCTGGGCCACCTCGATGTCGAGGGCCACGGGCTTCTCGACGAAGAACGGCAGGCCGCGGTCCATCACGTCCATCTCCGGCTCGCCGTGGGCGAACGGCGGGATGGAGATGTAGACGGCGTCGAGCTCGTTCGCATCGAGCATGGCCTTGTGGTTGATGAAGACCTGCGCGCCGTGCTCTTCGGCCGCCTTCCCGGCCGTCTCCTCCACCACGTCGCACACGGCCACGATGCGAGCCGCCTCGAGCTCGGCCACCCGGCCCATGTGCCCGCGCGCGTTCCCACCGCATCCGATGAACCCGACCCGCACCTGTTCAGCCATCGATGGTTCTCCCGTTGCCAGACGTTGGGTTGTGGCAGTCGCTGGAACGGCGCAGCATTATAGCCCGCGCGAGCGGGCTGTCAAACGCCCGCTGCCGGCCCGCGGGCCGACGGCAGATCCGCAGGGCCGCTTGACGCACCCTCCGCATTCCGGTATCCGGTATGGGCAGACCTGTGGGGGCCTGTAAGCCCCAAGCCCGTGCTCACAACCGGCAGGAGACGAACCGTGCGGGAACTCGACGCGCGTCTGCGGCGGGCGATGGACACGATGCGCGTGGCCGACGTGCACAGCCACCTGGGCGGCATCCGCCAGGCCCAGACCCTGGCCGACATTGCGTCGTATCACTGGCTGAGCGTGGAGCTGACCCGGGCCAAGGGCTCGCCCATCGAGGCCAACCCGCGCCGCGACCCCGAGGGCTACCTGCGCGAGGTGGTGCCCCTGTTCCCCGCCATCCGCAACACGGTGAACCACTACGCCTTCGTGGGCATCCTGCGCGACCTCTACGGCTTCCAGGACCGCACCCTCACCAAGGCTAACTGGCAGGCGGCCGACGAGGGGGTGCGAGCCCACGCCGACGACCCTGCCTGGCTCGCCGCCGTGCTCGACCGGGCAGGCATCGAGCGAATCCTCGTGGCCATCAACGATGGCATGCCCGACGACACCCCCCGCTACGTGCCCTACGACTACGGCGAGCCCGTCTACGCCACCCGCTCGCTCGAGCCCTTCGAGCGCTGGGCGGCCCTGGGCATCTCCGTGCCCACCACGCCCAACGAGCTCGTGGCCGCCATCGAGACCCGCCTGGAATGGCTCGCCGCCGGAAAGGGCGCGCGCGCACTCCACGTGTGGGCACCCGGCACCTGGAACTACCGCCCCGTGCAGCCCAGCGAGGTGGCGCCCATCATCACCCGGCTCAACGCCGACCAGCCCGTCTCCGAGGCCGACCGCGATACCCTCGCAAGCTTCTGCTCCGACGTTGCGGCGGCAGGAGCCGGCCGACGCGACATGGTCATCCAGCTCTTCCACGGCGCCATCAAGTACACCCCGAAGGGCTACTGCGCCGCCTACTACAACCCCGAGTTCCTCCGCAGCCGAGCCCTCCACTTCGAGCGCCACCCCGAGACCACGTTCGACGTGTTCCTCGCCACACGCGCCGCGAGCCAGGAAGCGGTGTTCCTCTCCCGCGCCTGCCGCAACGTGATGGTGAGCGGCGGGTGGTGGATGGGCTTCTCGCCGACCACCCTCGGCACCTTCTTCCGCGACCGCCTCGAGCTCCTGCCCAACACCGCCTGGAACGCCTTCTACTCCGACGGCTACATCGTCGAGTGGTGCTACGGGAAGCTGCTGGTGACCAAGAACCGTCTCGCCCGCGCACTGGGAGAACTGGTCGAGGACGACTTCATCTCCGAGGACGACGCCCTCGACATCGCGCAGAGCGTGCTCTACAATAACGCAGTGGCAGCCTACGGACTCTAGACCGCGTTTCTCCGGGAAACGCGGGAAAACCGAAATCCGAATGTCGAAATCCGAAAGAAGTCCCAATCTGCAGCCCCAGAGCGCGAGCACAGGGGCGAAGGCGCGCGTCGGTGGTGCGCCCGATGGGACGACACGCAGCGGTGAGGAGCAGCGGATGGTCGGCGCGTGGCGCGGGCGACGGGTGTGGCGAACGGCACTGGCAACGGCGCTGACCCTGGGGAGCGCCCGGCCCCTGCTCGCGGACGCCCGGATGTTCCACCACCCCGAGCAGCTCACCCCCCTGAAGCTCGAGGCCGACGGTGCGGGCGGCTGGTTCGTGCGGGTGAAGAGCCTGAGCCCCGCAGGGGGCGTGGTGTACCCCGGCGAGACGCTGAGCCTGGAGCTGGCGGTGCGCAACACGTCCCGAGTGGCCCTGCGCACGGCTCCCGTGGTGGAGACGGTGCGAATCGGCACGCGGCTCGAACGCTTCGACCCCGACCGCGCCGACCCGCTGGGCCGCGGCCAGGTGGTGAGCATCGTGCCGCTCTCGAAGCCCCAGCGGTTCACCCTGCCCGAGCTGCGCCTGGCGCCCGGCGAGGACGGCACACTCCGCTGGGAACTGCCGAAGGGGGCGGCGTCCGCCGAGTTGGGCGTCTACGCCGTGGTGCTCGACATCCCGGGCAGCGGGCGCCAAGCCGCCGCCACATTCGCACGCGTCCGCCCGCCCAGCCCCGACGCCGGCGACGGACGCAACTGCCCGCTCCTCTACCCGCTCCACCCCACCTTCAACCTCGAGCTCCAGCTCGATGCCATCCGCCGTCTCGGCTTTCGATGGGTGCTCGCCGGCGACATGCCCAACTGGAGCAGCACGAGCCAGTCCGACCCCGCCGCACCGTTCAACTGGACCCTCGCCGACCAGTTCGTCGAGCCCTTCCGCTCCCGCGGGCTCGCCATTGTGAGCCGCCTCCACGGCTCCCCCCGCACCACCATCGACCCCGCAAACCGCAAGGCGGGCGTGCTCGTGCACGACCCGAAGCACGACGCACGCTTCGGCGACTTCGTGGAGGCAGCCGTGCGCCGCTACTGCGGCGCCGACGGCAAAGGCCCGCTCCAGGTGATCGACTTCTGGCTCGAGCCGCTCAAGGACAAGGGCGTGGTCGGCTGGCGCGTCGGCCCCGAGCGGGCCCGCACCCTCTACGCTATCCTCTACGAACGTGCCCACAAGGGCAGCCGCCACATCCAGGTGGGCGGCGCCTCGAACATGGCACACGTGATGGACGCCTTCTTCAGCCCCGAGCGCGGCGAGGAGGACTGGGCGCAGCGGTTCGACGTGTTCACCGACCGCGGCGTGCCCCCGTATGCCTGCTTCGGGCCGCGCCTTGCACGGAAGCTCGGCATCCTCTCGATGGAGACGGGAGCCGCCCTGGGCACGAGCGCCGAGGCCCTCGTGGGCGCCCTCACCCACTACACCGCAGCCGGCCAGCGCAAGGTAGCCACCAGCCACCCCACCCAGCTCCTGTGGCGCAACGGGCCTGGCGGCCCGATGCCCCGGCCCTCCGCAGCCGCCGCCAGCTTCTTCCTCCACTTCATGGCCGGGCTCGACTTCGAGCGCGTCGCCTTCCGCGACCACCTCCCCTGGGTCTACGAGTGGGGCGGACGCCAGCGCACCGTCTTCGTCCTCGCCGGCAGCCGCCACTGGCTCCACCCCGAGGCCACAATGATGTACGATCAGGCCCGAGCCGCAGGCACGATCGCCATCGATGCCATGGGCGGCCGCCTAAAGGCCTACGACATCTATGGCAACCCCCGGAAACCCGAGGACGGGAAGTACCGCCTGCCCTGCTCGATGACCTCCGTCTACCTCGAGGCCCCCGACGTGCCCACCAACATCGTGGCACAGACGATCGCCGAGGGGCGCATCGAGGGCGTCCCGCCCGTCGAGTTCCTCGTCGACGATTTCAGCGCGCCCGTCGACCGAGCGAAATCCATCGACATCGATGTCCACAACGTCCTGAACCGGCGGATCAACGGCGTGCTCTCCGTTGGCCCGCCGAGCGCCTTCAGCCTCCAGCGCACGAAGATCTCGCTGTCGCTCCCGGCAGGAGCCACCCGGCGGGTCCACGTGCCCATCCACTGGGCGAAGCCCCATCCGGCAAACGCCTATCCCTTCACCTTCCGCTTCGAGGGCGCCGCGGGCGACACCGAGTGGCTCGAAACCCTGCACGTGAACGCCATCGCCTACGGCAAACCGACGATCGACGGCAGCCTGCGCGAGTGGCAGGACACCGTGCCCGTGTTCCTCCACGCCCCCGAGGTGGAGCTCGACCTCACGGTCGTCACCTGGCGCCCGTGGGACGACCACCGCGAGCTTGCCAGGGGCCTCGCCGAGGTCCGCGCCATGTGGGACGAGGACCACCTCTACATCGGCGTCCGCGACCGCAACGCCGCGTGGCGGCCCAAGCCCCCCCTCGCCACCCGCCGCGACGACGACTCCTTCGGCGCAGGCCCCACCGCACACACCTGCATCCGCCCCGTGGCCGACGCACTGCCCTACACCGGCCACTGCCTCCAGGTCGGCATCCGCTACGCACCGCTGCGCCTCAAGCTCCCGCCCTACGCTGCCGTGCCTGAGCGCATGATCGCACAGGTGGACACCGACGCCGAGTACTCCGCCTGGGCTACGCCCGATGGCGCCGCCGAGCTCTGGCGGAGCAACGCACCCCGCCTCGGGCTCTTCAACTTCCTGCCCCGATGCATGCCCCACGGCTACCGCGGCACCCCAAAGGGGGCCGAGGTCTCCGTCAAGCGCTACGGCACCGATACCATCTACGAACTGGCCATCCCGCTCGCCGACCTGCCCGACCTGACGCCAGGCCCGGGCAAGACGATCTACATGACCTGCTTCCTGCCCGGCTCGGGCCTCGCTCTGGGCGCGCGGCGCAGCCGCACCCGTGCCAACGGCCTCACGCTCAAGCCCACGTGGCTGAGCCATCCGAGCAACGACATCCGATGGGGGTTCCTGCCGAAGCAATGATCGCGACACTGAGCAACGGCGTGGAGATCGAGCTGCGGAGCCGCGACGGCCGCTTCGAGGGCATCGGCGAGGTGCGCGCCGCCGGCACCCTCCTGCGCAGCGGCCGGCGGCCCATGTTCGTCGAGATCCGCAATCCCAGCGGCATCGAGCTCATCGACTACACCCTCGAGGCCCACGACCTGGGCGAGAAGGGCGCCACCCTCGATTTCGCCATGCTCCGCCGCGACGGCGGCCCCATGGAGTGGATGGTCCACGAGGTCCGGCCCCGCTACAACACCGCCGACTGGACCGCCGAGCCCGCCCCCGCCGCCGACACGCGTCTGCGCCTCGAGCTCCGCCCCGTCGCCCGCACCCTCGGCGGCCTCCAATTCGTCGGCTTCCGGTACCGCTACGAATACCACAGCCCCACCGTGCCCATCTACAAGATCCTCGACCGCGCCACCTGGGAAATCGACGGCAGGGCCGCCGGCTGCGAGTTCTGGATGCGAAGCTGCTTCGTCCCCTCCATCGTTCCCTTCGACGCGCCCGAGCGGTTCTACTCCAGCGAGTGGTACCTGCCCTCGTGCGACAACCCGAACATCTTCCAGTTCCTGCCCCTTCAGACCGAGCTCCAGGGCTTCACCTTCACGGCCTCGCCCACGGGCACGCTGGTCACGTGGGCCACGAAGGTGGCGCACATCCGCTCGCTGTTCGAGAAGCCGCGCGGCGCCGACGAGATCGTCCACTGGCACGAGCACTGCGCCGACCTCGGGGAGCACCTGCGCACCTCCCCCGTCGAGGTGCTCTTCGCACCCGGCGAGCTCAACCCCGTCGAGCGGGCCAACGCCTACGAAGCCGTCCGCGACCTCGTCGCGGACACCCTCCACGCCCACCTGGGCATGCGCCGCGAGCGCGTGACCTCCTACGGCATGATCGAGGAATGGGGCCCGCCCGACCTCGACCGCTACACCGACCTCGGCGTGCCCAAGCTCCTCGAGGCAGGCGTCGAGAAAATCGGCCTCGCCAACCACTTCCAGAACAACATGAACACCTGGGGCGTGAGCAACATGTGCTGCACGGTCGACTACGCTTTCCCCCAGGGCTTCGCCAGCAAACTCCGCACCCTGTGCCGCAAGGCCGGCAGTGCGAAGGTCGAGATGTGGGGCAACACCTCGATCTCCACCCTCACCGAGATCTTCTCGCGCCGCAACGGAATCGAGGACCGCATCCGCTTCCTCCCCATCGAGGGCTCCATCCTCGAGGTCATCGAGCGGGCCAAAGCCCCCTGGGTCCGCAACCCCTCCAACGCCATCGAGGCCGACCACTACACCCCCGTCTTCGCCGTCCTCAACCTGCGCGACCCCGACGTGCGTGCCTACTGGCTCAGCCGATGGGGGGCCGCTCACGACCAGATCGGCCTCCAGGGCATCTTCCTCGACAGCTCGTTCAACCTCTCGAGCGACAAGTTCCACTACCTCCAGCGCGCCGCCGATGGCGGCCTAGCCGGCGCCACCGCCGACCAGACCCACCTCCTCGGCCACTTCCGCCCCGCCGAAGAGCCCCCCGCAGCCATCCTCTCCCAATACCGCGCCCACCTCGACCTCATGGCCGAGATGCAGCGCATCGGCTACGACTACTGCAACGAAGACCTCGGTGTCTTCGGCATCCACCGCCACGGCCCCGCCGTCGAGATGCGGCTCTCCTGCCTCTTCCTGTGGCCCGAATGCCTCGTGAACTTCGATGCCGCCGCCATCCGAAAGGCCGGCGCCAACCCCGACGACGTCTTCTTCCGCGGCCTCGCCTACCGCCTCGCGTGGATCCTCTACTGGGATATCGCGTCCGACCGCCTCAGCTTCGCCTGCGGCGCCTGCGAGAACCGCGACCACGTGCCCACCGACCGCCACCTCGCGCTCCTGCGCGCCTTCAACGAAGTCAACCCCCTCATGACCCACCGCGAGATCCTCCCAGGCGAGACTGGAGCCCTCTACCACTGCGACCACCGCGAGGTGCTCTGGGCCTTCGCCGACCTCACGCTCCACCGCGACGAGCCCGTCCGAGTCCGCGACGTCCTGTCCGGCGAGCAGACCGAGGCCACGGAGATCCGCGCCCGACGCCACGGCGTCTATCTCATCGTTCACCCCGGAGACGAACTGCATGGCAACGAGCTTCCCACCGACGACTGACATCCGCGCTGCCGTGGTCACCGGCCGCCACCCCTTCGACGTGCCTGGCTTCCACGCCGTCTTCCGCAACATCCCAGGAGTCGACTGCTACCCACAGCATCTCAATGACTTCGTGGCCGATGCCGGCCACGTCCGCGCCGACTACCACGTGGTCGTCTTCTACAACTTCCACCAGCCCACCCCCGGCACCGAGGACGGCTGGTGGGCCAGCGGCGCCCGCGAGGCCCTCGAAGCCCTCGGCGAGACCGGCCAGGGCATCTTCATCCTCCACCACGCCCTCCTCGCCTACCCCGAGTGGCCCTTCTGGTCCACCCTCTGCGGCATCCCCGACCGCTCCTTCAGCTACCACATGGGCGAGTACGTCCACGTCGACATCGCAGACCCCGACCACCCCATCACCCAAGGCCTCCGCCCCTGGACCATGGTCGACGAGACCTACGGGATGAACGACCCCGGCGAGGACAGCCGCGTGCTCCTGACCACCGAACACACCAAGAGCATGCACGCACTCGCCTGGACCCACCAGCACCGCAACGCCCGCGTCTTCTGCTACCAGTCGGGGCACGGCAACCGGACCTACACCAACTACAGCTTCCGCACCGTCGTCGCCCGCGGCATCCGCTGGCTCGCCGGCCGGCTGTGAACCGGCCCACCCACTGCACCGCGAGATCGTTGCTCTACCTTGCGGTCCGCAAACTCAGCAACGAGCGACTCAACGCCATCCCGCACAGCTTCCAACCCGCATTTGTCACCAGGTCTGGGCGCCATCGATGCGGCTGGTGCTTGACTTCAGTGGAGCGGCGATCCATACTGCGCTCTCCCGTGAACACAAGGCCAAAGGAGGGAGCATTGTGGGAGCAAAGCCGCTCATCATCCTCTCGACGATTGCCAGCATGGCAATCGCGGCGGGCCGGGCGCCTGTCCGCACCATCGACGGGAAGCGCGTACGGATCGGCGCGGCTCTCAGAGCCGAGCCGCTTCTCGAACTCAAGGGGCTTCGTCTCTATCAGGCGCAGAACGTGGAGACGGGCAGCGACGAGACGGTAGTCGCCGGACTTCTTGTGTCGCACTTGCCGTCGAGCCAATACGTCGTCACCGTGGAGATCGATCTGTCGCGGACGGTGCACCGTACGGAGAGGATGTTCCTGCACGGCACAGCCAAGGCCGTGATCGAGCGCCCGAAGCCGGGCTACCCGGTGAAGTTCTATGCTCTCGGCCCGCCGTGCTTCGACCACAGCAAGGACGCCGAGAACACCACTCAGCACCACAACGTCCGCCTCTCATTCACCGACTGGCGCCCGCCCGCGCCCAAGCCATAGATCCCTGGTCCCACACACGTCATTGCTCGTAGTGCTCTCGCCTCAGCGGCTTCCAGTGTTCGATCGGGCCACGGCTCCACGTTCGCCGAGCGTTGAGGATGCAAGCCCATTCGCTCGCAACGTGCTCCCGGGCCAGCCGCTCGGAGTCCTCACGACCGAGGCCTCCGTCGTACTCGTAGATCGAGGCGCGTTCGTCGGAGGTATAGCGGATCTCGCCGAGAGCCGCAGGGTCTCGTGCGACCGTTCGGCCCCCGCCTCGGCATTGAAGCATCGCAGCGCCCACCATCCCAGGTGTCAGACGTCCTACCGCGGGGCGTTGCGGCTGCTGTCCTGAATAGTGCGGAGAGGCCCTGGCCGTCAAACGCCCGGCCAGAACACGCGGCCAGGCTTCCGACGCACACACCCTCGTCGGTGAGGCGTGGAAGCCTCGCCGAAGCCCCGCCCCGATGCGATGAGGACGGCTCTGGAACAGGATGAGCGCAGGACCATCCGCCCCGCGGCCATCGCGGGGCGTTGCCCAGGGTCCTATCCCACGCAGGGCGCCTTCACTTCCGTGAAGCTCCCGCCGCGATCATACGCCCCACTTCCTTGAGCGTCTTCACGTCGATATCGCGGATCTTCCCCGCGTAGTTCGGCCCGATGTTGATCGAGAAGATGTTCCCATACTGCTGCGCACCCTGGTAGTCCTTGAAGACCTTCGACGCCGGGTGGCACAGGTTGTCGTGCTTCGGCAGCGAGTAGAACCACTGCGCCCCGCCCCGGTGCCGCGGGAGGATGGGATAGGTGAACTCGGCGACGAGGTATCCCTTGAATGATCCCTCGCCCGCCTTGTTGTACTTGGATGCAGCCTTGTCGCCGATCTTGCCGGGGCGGCCCCTCTCGCGGAGGCACAGGCGTCCCGCGGGTTTGCCATGATTGAAGCCCACGAACGTGTTCGGCTGGAATTGATGCATCCACTCCACAGTCTCTTCGTGCGACAGGCCGCCAGTGCCAATGGCATGGTCGATCCACCAGAACTCGATGGGACCGTATTGCGTCAGCAATTCCTTGAGCTGTGCCTTCTTCACGTCGGGGTTCTTGCCGCCATTCCGCTTGCCATCCACCGCGCCGGGCCAGTTCCAGTCGCCCTCGGAGAAGTACAGCGCCAGCTTGATCCCATGCTTATCGCACGACTTGCGGAGCCTGGCGATCACGTCGAGGCCCAGCGGGCTGTTCGTGACTTTCTTCTCGGTCGTCTTCGTGTCCCACAGGCAGAAGCCGTCGTGGTGCTTGGCGAGGAACAGGATGTAGCCCATCCCGGCGTCCCTGGCCGTCTGGCACCACTGATCGGTGTCGCACCCGGTCGCCTTGAAGAAGGACGCGTCTTTCCCCTTCGTCGGCGTCCACTCCCGCCCGGCGAACGAGCTGAACGACCAGCAGATGAACATCCCCCACTTCATGTCCTGGACCTGCCTGGCGCGGACTTCGTCGGGGAGCTTCGTCTTGTTGATCTGCGGCGTGGCCGAGTAGGCTGAGCCGAGCATTCCCAGAATCGCACACAGTGCTGTGACCCGCAACTTCATTTCGTCTCCTTCCCGCCGAGCTGATTGAACCGAGAGTTCCCATATGCCGGTGGCTGGCACTTCCTGCGTTGTATTGTAGCCCCACCTCCCTCAGACGCAAACGAAGGGACTCGCCGTGTGTCGGCAGGAAGCCGCGGAGCCGACGCAAGACGGCCAAGCGGCTCGTGCTGGGGCCGAGACGGCCAGGCCCGCTCCTGACGCCCTATCCTGCTCATCGCCGCCGACAGACAGTCACTTCCGACAACATGTGGCCTCTGTTGCCTACCGCGCCAGAATGGGGACCGTCGAGCGCCGTTGGGCGTCGTTCGAGTCTCACTTCCCCGGTCCCGCTTCCACGATGGGGACCTCGAAGAACGGACTCGGGGCCTTCTCGCTGGTGAGATAGAGGGTCTTGCCGTCGGGGCCGTAACAGACCGTCTCGCCCTGGCGACGTCGCGGCATCTTGATAATCCGCGGCGCGCGGGCGAAAGCCGCCGGCCAGTCCTCGTTCGGTTGCCGCGAGTACTCGTAGGCGTTGCCGTAGGTCAGGACGATGGCGCGGAGGCCATCGCTCGAGATGTCCATCGCCGAAACCGTGGGAATCTTGAGGGTCGCGGCGGTCTGGGCGATCCGGCGAGCACTCCCGCTCTTGCGCATTGGGACAGTGCACACCCTGCACGTCCCGCCGCCCTCTTTCGTGACAAGTAGGAGGACGTTCTGCTTCGGATCGACGGCGACGGCCTCGCAGTTGTGCGGCCCATCCTCGTAGGTGAAGCTGATGGCAAGGACGACCTTGATACTCCCTGCGACACCTCTCTGCTTCGGGTGGACGCGCGGCTCTGGCGCGATGTAGACCGTGCGGTCGGGACGCTCGCAGGAGTTGTCGCCGATGTCGCCGAGGACCAGGAAACTGCCGCGAGAGGTTCTGAACGACGCCATGTCCTCCCAGTCGCGGGCTTTGGCTCCCACGACGCGATAGGTGCCCAGATCGCGGCCCTCGCGGTCGAAGGCATAGACTCGGGGTGCGTCGCCCGAATCGTTGTGTGTCCAGAAGACCCCGGGGGTGCGACGACTGCACGCGAGTCCGCTGCTCTCGTTGATGGCTTGGTTGGCGAGCTTGCACAACTCCCGCGGCGGACCGTACTGAATTGGCTGGGGCAAGAGCGGAGATCGCGGCTCGGCGGCGTCGGCACCAAGCAACACCGGAGCCGCAATCTGCACGATCAACCATGCCAAGAGCAGGGCCGCCCCACGTTCTCGGAGACCAACCAATGCCTCACGACCCACAGCCACGCCGCCACCACGCACGCGGCGATGGTGCGAAAGGCCCCCCTGGCAATGCCCGCTGCCCTGTTGACCGAGATTCCCCATGTGACTCCTGGATAGCCTTGTTGGCCAGTCCTTTCGAGGGTGATTGTAGCGTCCCCCCCACAGAATGCAAGCAGAGAGAAGCAGCCTGTGTCCGCAGGACACCACGGAGCCGCTGCGAGACGGCCCAGGAACGGCTCGCACGGGGGCCGCAGGATGAGGCGAGGAGCGGCCACTCGCGGCCAGAGCTGGTGAGGAATGCGGGTTAATCGGGGGGATACCGCACGCCTGCTCTATCCCTGGCGTCAGGGCGCCGTCCATCGAACGGGCACCGCGGCGTCGGGATAGGCGAGCGTTGAGAAGCTCCGTGCCGGCTTCTTCCCGAAGAACTGCTGGTCGGCGAAGTCCAGCAACGCCAGCCAGTCTTCCTCACCCTGTGCGTGCCCGCCGTCACGCCAATGGAGGCCCTGCTTGCCCTTGGCGCCGAGCCACTCGAACACCACGTCGGCCGCGCGAGCCGTCAGCTCCGTGCCGTAGGGGTTCGCCCAGTAGTCCTGCCGCGCATGGGCATTGAGCAGGGCGCGAGGCGCGACCAGCGCCTTAGCCGTGTGCGCATCGAAGGGCAGCCGGTCCTCCTTCCCGTCGAACTCGAAGTGGCGACCGACCCACCAGTGCGGGAACTGGCGCTTGTGCAGGATGAGGCGCTGCGGCCGCTGCCCCTTCTCGAAGTAGCGCAGGCTGCCCGTGCCCCCGGTGCCAGACGAGTTCGGCGCCGTGATGGCAACCCGCTCGTCGTAGATGCCGGCGCACAAAGCGGCCTTGCCACCACGCGAGTGGCCGGTCACGACAATGCGGCTCATGTCGGCGAGCTCCAATCTGTCGAGCGCGTCGATCACGACCCCATGCGCCCACGCCCAGGCGGCGATCGTCCCCCAGTCGTGTTCGGGGTAGAGCGGGAACACGCCGCCCTCCCGATTGTTGGCGCGGTCGAGCGCCACCTCGTTGCGTTGGAACTTGCAGAGCAGGTATCCCCGCTGCACGGCGTGCCGAGCGGCGACCGTGTCGCTGGCAGCCGCCCCCTTCCCGGGTGCAAAGAAGGTGCTGCAGTTCTTCACGATCACGGGCATGCGGGCGCGGGCCGCGGGCCGAATGCACTCGAAGTGGAACGTGGCCCTCTTGCCGTTCCGCTCGAGGATGATCGCGTACCGCTCCTGGGAGGCCGCGCCATCGAAGGCGGGCATGGACCAGGCGCGCTTGAGGCCGAACTGCCTCGGCCGCGCTGGCGTGGAGCCGTAGAGGTAGTGCGCCAGCATCGCCTTGAGATACTCGCGCTGCTTGGACCACTGCCCCCTCGACGTCAGCCTCGTCCCGTCGGGCCCGACGAAGGGGTCCGCCATGCCCTCCTGCACGGGCAGGTCGCTGGCCGGAGGGAAGCGGAAGGCACCGGCTTGAACGGGCGTGGCCATGGCTGCGTTTCCCCGCGATGTCGTGACGGAGAGAATGCCGATCGCCACAAGGGCGAGTCCGAATGGCGGATGAAGTGTCAAGGTCGTCATTCTCAGTGCGGGAAGAAAGTGCACTCGGGGAACACCATACTCAGCCGAGGTTCCCCATCTGGCTCTTGGGCGGCCTCGTTGGCCAGCCTTTCCGAGGGTGATTGTAGTCCCCCCTCCACGGAATGCAAGCGAGGAGACTCGGCCTGTGTCCGCAGGACACCGCGAAGCCGCTGCAAGGCTGCCAGGGGGCTCGCGCTGGTCGTAGGCTCTGGACACGCTC
>Ga0272441_10003539_pt1 | contig 29570 bp, 31 predicted proteins | sample SSMProp6N_FD_193582 | JGI IMG/M metagenome (GOLD analysis project Ga0272441, IMG submission 193582) | Marine sediment archaeal communities from Little Sippewissett salt marsh, Falmouth, MA, United States - SSM-Prop-6N | ecosystem: Environmental > Aquatic > Marine > Wetlands > Sediment ... | reverse complement strand
CAATTATATCGATATATACTGCCTTAATCAATGGCGGGGTGTTTTGATACAGTTTCACTCGCCGGCTACCGAAAAAGTAGTAAGAAGCATAGGGCTGTGTTACTCTTCTGATTGAAAAGAGGTGTGTGTGAAAAAACTTGCGAGCATCGTACTGTTGTTTCTGTCGATTCTGGTCATAGCCGCCGGGAATATCGGCGCTGCCGAAAATGCCGAGGCTGCCGAAACCGCTGAAATTGCCGACGCCGAGGATACTCAGACTGATTCGGCAACAGATGAGACTCCGTCATTCAGCCAGTCCGGCTATGCCTCCTGGTACGGCGGGAAATTCCAGGGGCGCCGGACTGCCAGCGGAGAAATATTCGACACCCACAAACTGACAGCAGCACACAAGACACTCCCCTTCGGAACCATTGTTACGGTGACGAACCTGAAAAACGGGAAAAAAGTCGATGTAAGAATCAACGACAGAGGACCATTCGTCAAAGGAAGGATCATCGATCTGTCCATGGCCGCAGCCAGAGAGATAGAACTCCTTGGAGACGGGGTCGGACGAGTGAAGATCGATGTCGCCAGGGCAGCCCCGAACCTGTCAGAGTATGAAGGCGATCGACCTGAAGCCGAACACTACTCGATTCAGGTGGCATCTTTCCGTGAAGAAAGGAACGCCCGTACGCTCTACAACACCCTGGCATCGAAGGGCCTTGACCCCGAATTCGAGTCTTCAAGCGACGGCTACATCAGGGTTGTAATTCACGAACTGGATGAAGAAGAACTCGAATCTACCATAGACGAGCTCGGCAGTCTGGGGCACACATCTATTCTGGTCCGCCGGCATTTCGCCCGAGACGAAGACTAAACTTTAGCTTGAAACTAAAACACTCCTATCGTATGATTGCACTCAGCGGAGGAAATTTCACAACTATGGAAAGGCTTTCTTCACTCAAAAGAAACCGTAAACTGCTCAAGAACCGCATAAAACCTAAAAATGCCGTACTGTATGCACTGCTCTTTCTTATAAAAAAGGAGACCCGTTCGGCAGGTTTCAAGTTTCTCCATACTATCTGGGCATATTTTTTCGCCCCGCAGGTCATGACGAAGTACCACATTAAAAACCGGCCCGTGGTCTGGGTTGATCATGAGCTGGACACGAAGGTTCCTTTTCAACCGCACCACGTGGCGATCTATTTGAGCTTCACTCACTTGTGGGTAAAATCTGCAGCTTTTCTATACCGGGAATTCGGGAAAAAATCTCTGCCGTACATTGCCAGGTTTATAAACAATCTGGGTTCACTCTACCGTGAAAGTGCCAAGGTCTACCTCCAGATTCAATCGACAACCAACCGTCCACGATACCTGGGGAGCTTCTATTTCAAGGTCATTCACCTGCTTGATCCCCATCTGCATTGTATTCCCTCCCTTCACGTAGGAGTGGTCGGTTTTACCTACAGCCGAATCAGCAGTCTGATCGAACACCTTTCGGAAGATCCTTCACAGTATCAGGCTGAGATCGATTATCTGTGGAACCAGACCATATTGATTACAGACAGCATCCTTTTTATAAAACAGCACAGTGTCAACTGCGTGTCCGCTGGATTGTTCACGCTGACATCCAATGACTACGGTTTTTCCGAACAGCAGGCATATAGAGTGATAGATGCACTGTTCACGGGCGAAGGCAATACCCTCGACGCAGCCGAGGAACTCCGAGTCTACATACGCTCCCTGTATCAGCACTTCCTAAAGGAGAACAGGACCAAATCCAGTGCACGTGTGCTTGTTGACTTCCTCAGGAATTACTCTGAAGAAACCGCTAAAACCTGCAAGTTTGAATAGCAGAAAAAAAGACTGCCCGGCGGAAGAAGCATTCCTTATCACCGGACAGCCAAAAAAATGAAGAGTACGGGAAACTATTTAAGCTGCATATCCTGCCTTGAGAACCTTTACGTTCACCGGATTGAACTTCTTGTTCCGAGCCGAGACGGCTTCATCCAGAGCTGCAATAATCGCATCCATGGAGGAGATTTCCGGCTTCAGAGCCAGCAGCTTACCGACGGCCGCCATATTCGCGGAACGGCTGGAACCTTCCCTGTCGGCTATATCGTTCGCTGCTATATCGACTACAGTAATATCATCGCGGGTCGGCTTCACATCGATAAGTGAACTGTTGTAGATCAACAGTCCGCCGGGCCGTACCCGAGGCTCAAACTTTAATAACGAGGGGGTATTCAAAACGATTGCAATGTCCGGATGGAACACAACCGGTGAAGCAACCTCTTCATCCGAAATAATTACCTGACAGTTGGCCGTACCGCCGCGCATCTCCGCACCGTATGAAGGAATGTGGGATACGAATTTGCCTTCACGCATGCCGGCTATGCAAAGCAGTTTACCTGCTAAAAGTACACCCTGACCGCCGAATCCTGCTAAAATAATCTTTTCAGTCATATCTGTTCCGCTCCTTTACCGATCTCTGAAGTTGCCGAGGGGATAGTAAGGAACCATTACATCCTTAACCCAGTTCGCGCCGGTCTGCGGATCAACTCCCCAGTTGGTCGGACACATGGACAGTACTTCCACGAAGGAATATCCTTTGCCTTCAACCTGGTTCTGCAGCGCCTTCTTGATGGCCTTCTTTGCCTTGATGATGTTCTTGACATCATGCACGGACGTTCTCTCGATGAAAACGGGGCGTTCGAGGGTATTGATCATCTCACATGCACGGATCGGATACCCGACATCGGAGACGTCACGTCCGTACGGCGAGGTTTTGGTAACCTGTTTTTCCATGGTCGTCGGAGCCATCTGTCCGCCCGTCATACCGTAAATAGCGTTGTTCACGAAGATTACGGTGATGTTTTCACCGCGGTTGGCGGCATGTATGGTTTCAGCCGTACCGATCGCCAGAAGGTCGCCGTCACCCTGGTAGGAAATGACGATATTGTCCGGATGGACCCGCTTGACACCGGTAGCAACTGCCGGTGCGCGGCCGTGGGCGGCTTCACATCCATCTACATCGATATAGTTGTAAGCCAGTACCGAACATCCTACAGGTGCGATCAGGATGGTCCTTTCCTGCACATCCAGTTCATCGATAGCTTCGGCAATCAGCTTGTGGACAATTCCGTGGCCGCAGCCGGGACAATAGTGGGTTTTCACTTCCCGGAGGGCGTTCGGTTTTTCGTAGATATATTCGTACTTTGCGCTCTTACTTTCCATAGCTCTTAACCCTCCTGATAATTTCGTCGATATCGGGAAGCATGCCTGCCGTTCGGCCGTAGAAGTCGATATCCTTGCCCCCCTTCAGGGTCAGCTGCACATCTTCGATCATCTGGCCGGCGCTCATCTCCACAGTCAGGACTTTCTTGACTCCCTCAGCCGCCTTGGCGAGTTCCTTCTTCGGGAAGGGCCAGAGAGTAATCGGTCTGAAGAGCCCCACTTTCACACCCTCTTTGCGGAGAGCGCGGAGAGCGGAACGGCAGATCCTGGAAGAAGTCCCGTACGCTACCAGAAGGTAATCGGCATCATCGGTCATATAGGATTCCGACATCACTTCGTTTTCTTCGATCTGCTTGTAGACTTCCTGAAGTTCGTTATTCAGCTGTTCCAGAGCATTTTCCGGATTGAGGCGCAGGGAAGCGACGATATTCGCCTTTCTGTTCTTTGCACCGGTCAGCGCCCAGGATTTGTCGAATTTTTTATTGGTCGGTTCCGGGAGGACAACGCCTTCGGCCATCTGTCCGAGGAATCCGTCCCCGAGGATCATGACTACTACCTGGTACTGGTCGGCGATATCAAAAGCCTTGACAGCCAGGTCGGCGAGTTCCTGTACGGTTGCCGGACCGAGAGCTACGGTCCGATAGTCACCGTTCCCGCCGCCGCGGGTTCCCTGAAAGTAGTCGCCCTGTGAACCGGCGATATTCCCCAGCCCGGGTCCGCCTCTCATCATGTTCAGTACGACTGCGGGCAGCCGTGCTCCCGACAGGTAGGAGATTCCTTCCTGTTTCAGACTGATTCCTGGGGATGACGAAGAAGTCATTGCCCGGGCGCCTCCGGCGGATGCACCGAAGACCATGTTGATTGCAGCGATTTCACTCTCTGCCTGCAGAAATGTCCCACCGACTTCAGGGAGCCGCCGTGACATGTATGCCGGTACTTCGTTCTGCGGGGTAATCGGGTAGCCGAAATAGTGGTGACATCCGGCTATAATAGCAGCTTCAGCAACCGCCTCGTTACCCTTCATAAGTATCTTTTCACTCATAACACTCTCCCTAGGCGTATTGTAGAATCTTGATTACCATATCCGGACACATCTGTGCGCAGAATTTACACGCAATACATGCATCCTCATCAATGCAGGTAGCGTAGGCTACCCCCTGCTTGTTGAAGTCGTCTGACATCTTGAGTATGTTCTTGGGACAAACATTGATGCACAGACCACATCCTTTGCATTTTTCCTTATCGATTTCAGGCTTTCCGCGTGCCAAAGCAAACACTCCTTTAAATTATAAGATATGTTAGGTTTGATATATTATACAATGTTTAGTAAAATAAATCAAAGTGTTTTTAAATAATTTTTGATCCAGATTGGCAGAAGGGCGGCCCTCTGTTATTATGGGCAGTAACGAGGAGCCCCGATGAAGTTCACTGAATACCTGAAAAACAACATAATCCTGTTCGACGGCGCAATGGGAACCGAAATCCAGAAGCTCGAAGTTCAGGATAATGAATGGGGCGGCTATACAGGATGCAACGAGATGCTCACTCTTGGGGCTCCGCATCATATTGCCGGCATCCACCGCTCCTATCTCGAAGCGGGTGCCGATGTCATAGAGACCAATACGTTCGGGGCCAACCGGATCGTGCTGTCCGACTACCATCTGGAAGACCGTACCCGGGAGATAAACCGTGCCGCCGCGCAGATTGCCGTGGATACTCGCGATGCTTTCGTGAAAGAGACATCCAGAGCGGCGCCACCGGAAGCGGATATTCGCGATGCTTTCGTGAAAGAGAAGACTGTCGGCACTTCAGCCGGTCCGGCGAAGCAGCCCCGTTTCGTGGCCGGCAGCATAGGTCCCGGCACCAGGCTTCCGAGCCTGGGGCAGGTCGATTTCGATACCATACATTTTTCCTATCTCGAACAGGCAAGGGGTCTGATAGAGGGCGGGGTCGACCTATTCATTATAGAGACCTGCCAGGATGTGCTGCAGATCAAGTCGGCGGTGATCGCCGTTAAGGACGCTCTGAAGGAAGCAGACACCGATCTGCCGATTATCGTATCGATGACCGTCGAGCACAACGGTTCCCTGCTGGTGGGAAGCGATATTCCCTCGGTGGTAACCGCACTCGTCCCTCTCGGTGTGGAGATAATCGGCATCAACTGTGCAACCGGTCCGACGGAGATGCGGCCGCATATCGAAGAACTCCACAGCAGCTTCGACGGAACGCTCTTCTGCATGCCCAATGCAGGTTTTCCGGTACAGCGGGGCGGCAGCCTCGTGTACGATTTGCCGCCGAAGGAGTTCGCGGATATTCTCACCTCTTTCGTGATTGATTTCGGCGTGGACATTATAGGAGGCTGCTGCGGCTCCGATCCTGCCTTTATCGCCGAGCTGCGGAGCAGAATTCCCGCCCTCAGGAAGCCGGACGGGGGAAAAAGTTCCCGACAAGCTGAAGCTGTTCCGGCTTTGAGTTCTCTCTACAGCCGGCAGGAGCTCCGTCAGGAACCTGCTCCCTTCTTCGTTGGTGAACGGATAAACAGCAACGGGAGCAAACTGTTCCGCACACACCTTCTCGAAGAGGACTGGGATGCGGTCACCGCCATGGGCCTCCAACAGCTGAAGACCGGCGCTCACGGAATCGATGTGTGCGCCGCCTACGCGGGACGGGACGAACGCAGGGACATGGTCGAAATCGTTCGGCGGCTCACGACCCACATCGACCTGCCACTGGTGATCGACTCGACCAGTCCCGAGGTGATCGAAGCAGCTCTCAAACTCACTGGCGGACGCAGCCTGATCAACTCGGTCAATCTGGAAAATGGAGAGGAACATGCCGACCGGCTCTTTTCTCTGGCCCGCAGGTACGGGGCCGCCATCATCGCCCTCACTATCGATGAGCAGGGAATGGCCAGACGGCTCGACCGCAAGCTCGAAATTGCCCGCCGCCTGTATGATTCAGCGGTGAAAAAACACGGACTGTCACCCTCCGATCTCGTGATCGATCCGCTTACCTTTACCCTCGGCAGCGGAGATCCGGAACTCCGGGACGCCGGGTGGCAGACCATCGAGGCACTATCGGCGATCAAGCGTGAACTGCCCGGGGTACACACCATCCTGGGGGTCAGCAACATCTCTTACGGCCTCAGCCCTCATTCCAGAGAGATCCTGAACAGCGTCTTCCTTTCGGAGGCCATACAGGCCGGCCTGGACATGGCGATCGTCAATGTCCACAAGATCATCCCGGTTTATCAGCTTTCTTCCAGGGAAAAACAGCTAGCGCTCCACCTCATCTATAATCGCGGTCAATCAGATCCCCTTCTGTCATATATCGATTTTTTCAGTAAGAAAAGCTCGTCACCTACAGAAGCCAAAGCGAAGCACTTCGCCGCACTCAAGCCCGGGGAACAGGTGCGGGAGCTTATACTCGAAGGCACCAAATCGGGGCTTACCGATCTTCTGGATACCATGCTGCAGACCATACCCGCTTCGAATATTATCTCCGACCACCTCATTCCGGCTATGAAGAGGGTCGGAGAGCTGTTCGGGGAAGGTTCCATGCAGCTGCCCTTCGTGCTTCAGTCGGCGGAGGTCATGAAGAAGGCCGTCGATTATCTCGAGCCGTTTCTGGAACGGCACGAAGACGGTCCTGGGAAAAAGATCGTCCTCGCGACGGTCAGGGGGGATGTGCACGACATCGGGAAAAACCTGGTCGACATCATTCTCTCGAACAACGGCTACACCGTATTCAACCTCGGCATCAAGGTCGACATCGAGACGATCATCGAAAAGGCCCTCGAGGTAGATGCGGACGCAGTCGGAATGAGCGGTCTGCTCGTGAAGTCCACTCAGGTGATGAAAGCAAACCTTCAGGAGATGCGGCGGAGGGACATACATCTGCCGGTCCTCCTTGGCGGCGCCGCCCTGACGGAGCAGTTCGTACGCGAGGAGTGCGCTCCCCTGCTGAACGCCCCTGTCTACTACTGCCGTGATGCTTTCGAAGGGCTGCAGGCCCTTGACCGTACAGCGGAAGCCCAGGCCAGCAGTGCAGGTTCTCACCCCTTTAATGAGCGGCCGGCGGGAAAAGTTTCGGATACAAGAAGCGGCGTGATCGCCCCGGCAGCAGGTAAAGCTGTCGGTATAGACGTGCAAGACGGAACCGCAGCATACAGGATTCCCCGGCTGCAGCCCGAGGCTTATAAACTCCACACCCTGAGCGAAATAGATATGCCGGTACTGTTCGATATGATAAACCGGAGCCGGCTCTTCCGCAGCCGCTGGAAATACCGGCAGGGGGCCGAATCGAGGGATGCTTATGCCGAGCTGGAGAAGAAAGAGCTCATTCCCCTCTTTGCCGGTCTGCGGGAGAAAGTGATCGGAGGCGGATTTCTCCAGCCGCGGGTCTCCTTCAGGTTCTTCCCGTGCAGGAGCAGCGGAGAAGAACTGAACCTCTTCGAATCGGGGGGCGGGAAAGCCGCCAGTTTCCACTTTCCCCGGCAGTCCGGAAGTCCGTTCAAATCAGTGGCCGACTTCTTTCTCTCCGAATCCGGACCGCAGGACGACCTTGTCGCTCTACAGATCGTCACCCTCGGTCCGCAGATCGGGATGGAGATTCAGCGCCTCTTCCGGGAGGACAACTACAGGGAATATCTCCATCTGCACGGCCTGGCGGTGGAATTGACCGAGGCACTGGCCGGCTATGCCCAGGTGAAGGTCGAGGAACTGCTCGAGATCGAACAGCCTTCGGCTTCGGTGAACGCGTTAGTCGGCACAAGGTACTCCTTCGGCTATCCCTGCTGTCCGGACCTTTCGACGAACAGGACCATTGCTGATCTGCTCGATGCATCCCGGCTCGGCATCACCTTTACCGAAGACGATCAGATGGTCCCCGAATTTTCAACATCGGCCTTTATCTGCTTCAATCCCGCCGCTGAATACATTTAAGAAGGATGGTGAGGAGGGCAGTGAGAAGCTGCACCTTGCACGATAAAAAGCCGTTCCGTCTACACGAGACGGAACGGCTGTATATTTCTCCCTGCCGCTTCTGTTTATTCTTCGGGGGAGAACTCATCCTTGGATGCGCCGCACAGAGGGCATACCCAGTCGTCGGGCACGTCTTCGAATGCCGTTCCGGGCTCTACACCGTTGTCAGGATCGCCCTCTTCCGGATCGTAGATGTACCCGCACACATTACAGACATATTTTTTCATAATCGCTACCTCTTCGATCAGTATTGAATTTAGTTTTCTCTTACCGAGAAAAACAATCCTCTTTAATGCTCAGCCTTCCAGAGACCATGGACATTGCAGTGCTCGCGGGCTGTTACCTTGTCAGCATGCACGCAGAACTTCGCCATGGGCTTATCGCCGGGTTTGAGATACTGGCGATATGACTTGTCATCTGCGATGAGTTCGATCCACTCGATATAATGCTTCTCTTCCATCGGATGCAGGGTGCTGCCTACAGTAATTGTGTAGCCCTCAGAACTTTTCTCGATCACCGGAACGTGTTTCTCCGTGGAGGCATCGGCGGTCTTCTCATCCAGGAGCTTCATGTTCTCGCCGCAGCATACCAGATCTCCTGCTCCGGAATGCAGGACTTCAACGATGTTCCCGCATATCTCGCATTTGTAGATTCCTTGAAATACAGCCATACTTCTCTCCTTTTTTACGTATGCTTTACTTACCAGTTTTCCCCAAGGAGTTCAAAATAACTCTGGGGATGGGCGCAAGCCGGACACTTGGCGGGAGGTTCCGTTCCTTCGAACAGATATCCGCAGTTTATGCACCGCCAGGTCACCGGTTTGTCCCGTTTAAATACTTTGTCCTGTTCAATATTGGAACGCAGATCGTTGTACCTCTTCTCATGCTGCTTCTCCGCAACAGAGACTGCTTCGAATACCGCTGCTATTTCGGAAAAACCCTCTTCCCTTGCCTTGGCGGCAAAAGAGGGATACATATCGGTCCATTCGTGATGTTCACCTTCCGCTGCAGCCATCAGATTCTGCGCCGTGGTTCCGATAACCCCCGCCGGGAAGGCTGCCTGGATCTCCGCTTCTCCTCCCTGCAGGAATTTGAAGAACCGCTTGGCGTGTTCCTTTTCCTGATTGGCTGTCTCTTCAAATATGGACGCAATCTGTACAAAGCCCTCCTTCTTCGCCGCAGAAGCAAAGTAGGTATAGCGGTTGCGGGCCTGAGATTCTCCCGCAAATGCAGTCAGAAGGTTCTTTTCAGTCTGCGTTCCTTTGAGGTCTTTCATCCTTCTCTCCTTTTCATCATTCTGGTGTTGGATATTTCATCCTGTCCTAATAGACAAGGATAGTTAACTGAATATTTAAAAGCAAATACATAATGGAAGATTATCAGTCGCTTTCGTACAATTTTGCGATACGGCGAATCTCTCTATGGAAATGCCGGCGGTAGGACCTCGGTTCAAGTACCTCCACCGAGTCGCTGCATTGTACAAGCCGGAGAAAAAGTTCGATGGAGTTCTCTACTTCGACCCTGCAGATCCTGCTCCCCTCCTCGTCCGGTTCTTCTATCTCCAGGTTCTGATAGTAGAGGTACCTGAATACATTCAGGACAGACTGTTCCCTGATTCGGAGGGTGAGTTGGAGCAGATCTCCGCTTTCAATCGGAGGCGTGTCCTGCATCCGCTGGAAAGCCTTGAGATTGTCCGGAATGGTATAGGTCTGATCGAGAATTTCAGCCTCTTTAATGTTGTGAATCTCGATCGTTTCGATTGCGGCAGTGTGCCGCAGCCTTCCGGTCACACTGATAGGTCTTCTTCCATTGGTCTGCTCACTGAAACCGATGAAGTACGGTGCGAATTCCGTCTCTTCGAGTCTACCGGTGTGAGTATTGACGTGCCGGATCCGCACGATTTTTCCGGAAACCCAGGAATCGGTTACCGTCTCGAGGACCCTGATGTAATCGGGATCCTGCTTCTGAGCGCCGAGTTCGATGGATTCGGCCACCGCATTGATATTGTCACTCATTGTCGGCGCATAGGTCCGCAGATTTTCGGCCAGCTTCCTGAGTCCGGAGGAGACATGCGGGTTGTGATACTCCATGTGCTTTGCGAGGAGCTCGGCGGACAGGTGGAAGGCCAGACTTTCATACACGCTGAGCTTCATGATGTTCATCGACTCATCGGGAGAGATGCCGATCGTGTAGTCGTCTTCCCACAGCTCGACCTTCTCCTTCAGTTGATCAACATAGCGTCCGACGGTAGAGCGGTGTATTCCGAGCCTTCGGGCTATCTCAGCCCGTCTCAGACCTTCGGGATGGGAGAGGAGCAGTAATTCAAGCTGCATCAGCCGTTCGCTTTTACCCATAGGTGAGTAATTCTATGTCCAATTTTGGAAAAAGACAAGTTGCATTTTTTTCCAGGTGCATTGTTCAGGTCGGCGGGACCGCCTGAACCGCCCGGACCCGCACTCATACCTTGAGCTTCAGCACCAGCGGCGTGACCAGCAGAGTCGCGATTCCGAACAGAAAAAAACCGGTTGTGAAGGAATAGTAGTCCCCCATATACCCGATAAAGAGGGGAACGAGCCCCATGGCGACGATCGAGATGAAGATGAACATCGTCGAGAGGATCAGGTTCCTGGAAGAGGCCGGTCCGATTGTCGAAACTGCGGTCAATCCTGCCGGGAAAAACATGGCCGTACACGCAGGCTGAATAAGCACTGCAGCAGGTACTGCCGCGCCCCGGGCGGTACCGAGAAATATCACGCTGATCCCTGCCAGAAGCATAAGACCGAAGAGGGTCCGCACCGGTCCGATACGCTCGTAGATGTACCCAACGATCATGATCGTGAACAATGGAGGTATCCGGGAGAGACTCACCAGATTGTTGGCCCTCACCGTATCCATCCCCACCTCGGTAATCAGATAGGCCGGCATGAGGGAATAGAGGCCCTGGATGGCGCCGGCGGCAAAGAGAAAGGGTATCAGCAGGTACCAGAACGAAGGATTGCGCAGGATAGGTCCGAGGGTAATAAAACTCGGAGCTTCGCCGGGAAAACGTCCTACATCGAGGAAACGAACGTAGAGCAGACCGACGGCGATACAGATCCCTCCGGTGATCAGGAAGACCCCCCTCCACGGCAGGAAAAAAGTGAGCAGCGTGGCCCAGGCAGGCGCCGCAATATAGCCGAGATTCGGTCCGAGCTCGTGAAGGGAGAGGGCCCGGCCCCAGTTGCTCCGATGGACGAAGGATGTGATGGTCGCCACGCCGGAGGGAGCATAAAATCCGGCCCCGATTCCCATCAGGAGGAGAGCGGCGTACACGAGACCGAGAGATCCGGCCAGCCCGATCAGGACCTGTCCGCATCCGATGATCGTGATGGAGAGGATGATCGCTCCCTTATGATGGATCGCCGCGCTCACATACCCGGAGAAGATCAGCGATGCCGCGTATCCGATGCTGATTACGAGAAAGAACCGGGACGCAACGACGTGGGAGATTTGAAAATTCCCTTCTATCTCCACCAGCAGCGGTGCAACGAGGGACCGGGAGAAGAGATTGAGGAATACGATCAGGACGACCATCAGTACCGGCTTTATCTGCCGGCGGAACTCCCCGGGTACGGTTTCGTCTGTCATTTTGCTGTCTTCAGCCCGGTATATCGGTCTGCTGCTGTTCCTTATCCACTTCCAGGATCTCAACCAGTTCGCCTGGTTCCATACGGAAGAGCGAGCCCCGCCCTTCGTAGAAGCCGTGTTCGCCGATCAGGTGAATATTGACGTCGGTGTAGACTATTTCGCGGCCGAGGGACTTGTTCCGTACCGTTGTGTTGGTCTTCCTGATAAGACCGGCATCGCCGAAGGGTGATGGAATGCCCCCGCGTACGGAGTCGACCCGAACTTCGAAGTAAGGCTCGACATCGATGAATTCTCCAAGTCCCCGCATTCCCTGATCACGAAGGTACTGCATTTTATCGGCTATAGCCCGGTGGGTCGTTCCGAGACGGCGGACCTCCGCCGCATCCTCCTCCATTATTTCAACCAGGTCTCGGGTATCGGTGCCGAGGAAGCCGTGAAGGGTGAGCACTCCGGGCTTCATATTCTCCTGAATCTTTTTCATCTGCGGTGTCTGCTTCATACTCCCTCCTAACCGAACTTATCATAATAGATCAGTTCTTCCGGCACTCCCTTGTCGGTGAGTACCTTGATACACGCATCGATCATGCCGGGACTGCCGCACAAATAGGCTTCCACATTGTCTCCGGATTCCATGTGTTTAGCCACCACATCGGTGATGAGGCCGGTCTCTCCGTCCCAGTTGTCATCCGGTTCCGGGTTGCTCAGGGCGGGAATAAAGGTGAAGTTGGGCAGCTGCTGTTCCAGCTCCTGCATTTTTTCCACCAGAAAGAGGTCGCGCTTTGAGCGTGCACCGAAGAAGTATCTGGCCCTCCGGGGGTTGCCTTCATCGGCCATACTCAGGAGGATCGATTTGATGGGGGCCATCCCCGAACCTCCGGCAATGAAAATGATATCACGGTCGGTGTCACGGAGGTGAAAATCGCCGTAGGGCCCGTTGAAGATAACCTCGTCTCCTTCCTTCATATAGTTATGGACGAAGGTAGTACAGATCCCGTTCGGCACAAGTCTGATCTCAAGTTCTACATGCCTGGTGTCCTTTGTATTGGAGGAGACCGAGTAGGCCCGATAGACCGGCTCATCGGTCAACTCGTACTCAGGAGTCTGCAGCTGAATGAACTGTCCCGGGATCATCTCGATCTCCGCCGGATCGATCAGCTCCAGGGTCACCTCCTTGATGTCATGGGTCAGGTCCCGTAAAGAACTCACGTTGCTGCGGAACTCCTTTACATTGAAGAGTTCTTCGGGGATCTCGATGAACATGTCGTTCTTCACTTTGAGCTGACAGGAAAGCCGGATACTGTCGGCCCGCTCCTCCTCTGTCAGCCATGGAAGTTCCGTCGGCAGAAACTGCCCTGCCCCCTCGGTCACTTTAACCTTGCAGAGACCGCATGAGCCGCGTCCTCCGCAGGCCGAAGGAATGAATATTCCCTCTTCCATCAAAGTTCCCAGCAGAGGCTTTCCCCCCTTCACATCGAGCTCTTTGTCTTTATTGATAGTTATTTTTACATCACCGTAGTTGGCGATGGTTGCGTCCGCGATGACCATCAGGAGTGCCAGAAAGGCCGAGATGCCCGATACGGCGCCTACGCTAATCAACAATGCTGGTAACATCTTCGCCTCCTATCCTATCGGCAGCATGCCGGAAAATCCCATGAAGGCCAGAGCCATCATGCCGGTAATAATCAGAGTAATGCCTGCTCCCTCGAGTCCGTGAGGTATGCGGGCCCGTTTCAGCTTCTGCCGGATTCCGGCCATCGCCATGATGGCCAGGAACCAGCCGATCCCGCTGCCCAGACCGAAAGTGAAGGACTCGATGAAGGTGTACTCCCGGATTACCATGAAGAGGCTCACTCCGAGGATGGCACAGTTCACAGTGATAAGAGGAAGAAAAATCCCGAGGGCCGCGTACAGTACCTCGGAGACCCGTTCGATGATCATCTCCACCAGCTGCACGAAGGCCGCTATGACGATAATGAAAACAATGAAACGCAGGTATTCCAGACCCAGGGGGGCGAGAATCTTGTAGTAGACCACCCAGTTGAGCATACTGGTACTGGCCATAACGAAGATGACTGCAACTCCCAGCCCGACTGAGGTCTTGATCTCCCTGGAGACCGATAAAAAGGAACACATCCCGAGGTAGTTCGCGAGAAGAATGTTGTTGGTAAAAATCGCCGCAAAGAATATTGCTACAGGAACAGCTTCGGTACTCATTTAACAGCCTCCTCGGTTTCCTTGATGAGAACGCCCTTCACGATCCACACGAAGATAGCCAGCATGAAGAAGGCCCCCGGCGGCATGATCATGATCGACCAGTTGGTCCACCAGTCGCCGAGAATGGTAATACCCCAGACCTCTCCGGTTCCGAGCAGTTCCCGGAAGAAGGCGATGACGATCAGCACGTAGGAGTATCCGAGACCGGAGGAGATACCGTCCACCAGGGAGAGTCCCGGCGGGTTGTTCAAAGCGAAGGCTTCCGCCCTTCCCATGATGATACAGTTGGTAATGATCAGACCGACATACGGCCCCAGCTGTTTCCATACATCCGGGACATAAGCCCGCAGGAAAATGTCGACGATTATGACAAAGCTTGCGATAATAAGTGTCTCAACCATCATTCGGACTCTAGCCGGGATCAGTTTTCGAATCAGAGATATCGTCAGTCCGGAGAGTGAAGTGGTAAACAGCACTCCCATGGACATGATGACGGTGTTTTCCAGTTTGTTGGTGACCGCCAGGGTCGAACAGATTCCGAGGATCTGTGCGAACACGGGATTATCCTTCCCCAGAGGCGCCATAAAAGTTTTTTTCATTTTACCGCGTGCCGGCATGCTAGTTCCCCCCCTTCACTTTCGCCTCAGCCACTTCAAAGACATTGTTGGCGATTTTCAAGACTGCGTCCGATGTACGGGTGGCTCCCGTGATAGCATCGAGCTCATTGGCTTCATCGGCTGTTCCTTCTTCCACCAGGACGAAGGGGCCCTTTTTCCCCCGGAACTGCTGCTTGAACCACTCTTCGGTGATCCGGGCACCCAATCCGGGGGTTTCGTTCTGTTCGACGAACTCCACGCCGGTGATGGTATTCAGGTCCTGCTCGAATCCGAAGGCCGCCACGATTTTACCCCAGAGCCCTGCTCCCGTCGTGTATACCACGTATCCGGGTTCCCCCGAGGGCAGCTCAACCTCAAAATAGGCGGGCTCTCCATCGATATCTCCGACCTCTTTGACCCGCGCTTCATACACAGCCTGGATCTCCTGGGGCTGTCCTTCGGGGTAATCAATACCGGCCGCATAGAGCACTGCCATTTTTTGAAAAATCGATTCATTGAGAAGCACACGCTCTTTGGTGCTGAGATAGATTCCGGATACTCCGGAGATAAAGACCACCGTTACCAGCACCATGAAAATAATCGGATATATCCTGGTTGCAAACACACTGTCCTTTTTCATACCGTCGCCGCCTCTCTCTTTTCCTTCTGCTTCCGCTTCTGTTCCTTTATCAGGTAATCAATCAGGGGTGCGAACATATTCCCGAAGAGAATTGCGAAGGTCACCCCCTCGGGCCAACCCGAGAAGACCCGTATGAGCACCGTCATCACTCCGATTATAATCCCGTACAGCCAGCGTCCGAGGTTGGTTGTCTGGGAAGCGGAGACCGGGTCGGTGACCATGAAGACCGCGGCGAACAGGAAACTCCCGCTGAACAGGCCGTAAAGTGGATGTATTGCTCCCTGTACTCCGCTGTAGAAAAGGGCCGCGTACAGTGCGAGGAAGGCCGCTACGGATGAAGCGATGAAGTGCCAGTTGGCCGCTTTTTTCCAGACGATATAAATACCCCCCAGGAGAATAAGGAGCGCGGATGTCTCACCGAATGACCCGGCGATGTCGCCTAAAAAAAGGCGGAGGAGGGGGATCGACTCGCCCTGGGCCTGAACGACGAGAGGAGTTGCACTGGAAAGCGCGTCCGTCTGGGGCATCCAGGCAGCAAATCCTCTAAGGGCACCGCCGCTCACCGGCTGGATGAAGCGTCCGGTCAGGGGCACCCCGAAGCTGATATAGATGAAGGCCCGTCCCGAAATAGCGGGGTTGAACACATTCTTCCCGAAGCCGCCGAAGACCATCTTGCCGAAGACGACACCGAAGACGATCCCCACCACGGCAATCCAGTAAGGGATTGTCGGCGGCAGTGAAAGGGCGAAGAGAAACGTGGTCACCAGAATCGAAGAAGTGACCTTCATTCCGTAGGCCCGTGCCAGGAGATATTCGGATAGAATGCCGGCGATATTGACAATTGCGAACACCACTATGAAGCGCCATCCAAAGAAATAGATGGCCGCAAAAACCAGAGGTATTAGCGCATACACGACCCGCACCATGGGCGGTTGCATCTGCATAAATGAGTTTTTCTTTGCATTCATACAAACAAGTATTGAGCCTGTGAGGATAGTTGTCAAATCGTACTGCCACAAAGATTGTGTAAAGCAGTTTTACTGTATACTGAGAGCATGGAATTCTTCTATCTGGAATGCACTACCGCCGTTCGTCCCTCGCATATTGACTGTTTTCAACAATCTTCGTGGCACTACCTTCACCAGCATTTCGCAGTTAAAGTGCATACCTACTCATGGTTGTACGATTACATTATTTTTCACCACTTTCAATTTGTAGTAACATCGGCAGTTTCAATGGATAATTAGTGCTGAATTTCGGTGAAAAAATATCAGATGAAGAATGCAAAAAAGATAGGCTGGCGGATCAGGCAGTTCCGCGAGGAATCGGGACTCTCTCAGCAGGAACTTGCCGAGAAGCTCGACATATCTTTTCAGCAGCTGCAGAAGTACGAATACGGCCAAACGAGCCTCACCGTCGAACGGCTGATGCAGCTCTCTCAAATTCTGCACGTTCCTGTGGTGAAGATGATTCCCTCCCCCGAAGAAGATGCCGATCTTCACAGCACCGGAGACGAAAAAGGTATATATGCGCCCTATGAACGGGTCATAGTGAATCCCGAAGAAGTCCAGATGCTGAAGTATTACCGGCGTCTGCGCAGCGAAAAGCTCCGGAACCTGCTCCTGAAGCACATCAGGGAGTGGGTGGAAATACAGAAAGAACTGGAAAGGCAATCCTGATCAGCCCGGCTACTCCGCTCCGAAAGTCCTCTCAGTCAGCAGTGTTCCGGTCCGCCTTCAATCCCCAGTTTCCGGGCTTATCCGCCGGTCATATGACAGATATCCGCGCTGCCGTTTCTCTGTCTTCAATAGCTGTATAATGCCTGTATATTCACTGTATAATTCTTTTTTAATTAAATAAATATTCATTTCATGCGGACCCGCGCGAGAAGCGGCGGAATAGCGGGTGACTGAGTTCGTTTTTCCTTGAAAAATGGCTGATAATAATCTATCCTGATGTTCTAACCATCTAAAAACACAAAAAGGAGTGAGAAAAGATGAAAAAACTGCTTGTATTGCTTCTCGCGGTTTCTTTGACGTTTGTCTTCTTCGGATGCAAACAGAAAGAGGCAGCCGTAGAGGAAGCACCTGAAGAACCGGCTGAATTTATCATTGTCAATGGTACAGAACCGGAATCCCTCGATCCGCATCTGATCTCGGGCGTTCCCGAGCACCGGATCTACATGTCCCTCTTCGAAGGTCTGACGAGCTATGATCCCGAGACAGCAGAAGCTGTTCCCGGACTGGCTGAAAGCTGGGAAATCAGCGACGACGGTACCGTGTATACGTTCAAGCTGAGAAAGACCACCTGGAGCGACGGCGTACCCATCACCGCACAGACAGTTGTGGATTCCTGGCTGCGGATGCTCGATCCGGAAACGGCGGCTCCCTATGCATGGTTCCCCAACATGTTCATCAAGGGCGGTGAAGCCTACAACGCCGGCGAAGCCGGTCCTGAGTCTGTCGGTGTTTCAGCGGTCGACGACTACACCTTCCGCCTCGAGCTGGTCGGACCCCTTCCCTACGTGCTGGGCGCTCTGCCCCACTACTCCTTCGCGGTCGTTCCGATACACGCAATCGAGGAGTTTGGTAAGGAATGGACCCTCCCCGAGAACTTCGTCGGCAACGGTCCCTTCACCCTCGAAGAGTGGGCCCCCCAGGAACGGGTAAGCGTCGTTCCAAACGACACCTACTGGGATGCCGGAACCGTGAGCCTCGACAGGGTCGTGTACCTGCCGATCGACGATAACAACACCGGCTACAACATGTACATCAACGGAGAAGCCGACTGGATGACCACTGTTCCCCTGGACCAGATGGACAGCGCCAAGCTGCGGGACGACTACCAGAACGCCCCCTACCTCGGCACCTATTACTACACCATCCAGAATGAGAAGGCCCCCTTCGACGATCCCCGCGTAAGGAAGGCCCTCGCCATGTCCATCGACCGGGAAACCCTGGTGGAGAAGGTCTCCAAGGGCGGACAGCTGCCGGCCTACGCCATGGTGCCCGACATGGCCGGATATCCCGGTATCGAAGGCAACCGAACCGATATAGAAGCCGCCAAGCAGCTGCTTGCAGACGCCGGCTATCCAGACGGCCAAGGATTCCCGAAGTTCGAGATCCTCTACAACACCAGCGAGTCCCACAAGAAGATCGCCGAGTATGCTCAGGAACAGTGGGTCGAGAATCTCGGTATAGAGTGTGAACTGATCAACCAGGAATGGTCCACCTACCTCGCCAACCGGCGGGCCGGTGAATTCCAGGTTGCACGGGCAGGGTGGATCGGAGACTATCAGGATCCCAACACATTCCTCGACATGTTTGTAACCGGCGGCGCTATGAACGGCGGCCAGTACAGCAATGAAAAGTACGATGAACTGATCTACAAGGCAGCCAGAACACCGGCGGGACCGGAACGTTTCAACATACTGGCGGAAGCCGAGTCGTACTTCATCGAAGAAGACCAGGGTGTAATACCCATCTATTACTACACAACCAACAACATGGTCGATCTCACCGAATGGGGCGGCTGGTACGTGAATACCATGGACTACCATCCCATGAAGTATGTCTATAAAAAGTAAATAACAATAGCTTACCGGGCCGGTATGAATGTGCCGGCCCGCTTTCATGTTCAATAAACAATGCCGCCCGGGGCTCAGCGGAAAGTAATCCCTGAGCGGCAGACTTTTTTGGAGTGCACAATGACCAAATATATCATCAGGCGACTGATAGGCCTTATCCCGACCCTCTTCATCGTGGTGACCATAAGTTTCTTTCTGGTTCGTATTGCTCCCGGCGGCCCCTTCGATGCCGAGCGTCAGCCCCCCGAACAGGTCAAGAAAAACATTGAGGCGAAATTCCATCTTGATGAACCGCTCCATATTCAGTATCTGCGGTACATGAGCGATATCTTGAGGGGAGATCTGGGCCCCTCCTTCAGATATCAGGATCATGACGTAAATTTCTATATCGCCAACAGTCTGCCCAATTCGCTTCTGCTGGGTTTCATCGCACTCGGGATGGCCCTCATACTGGGTATTATCGCAGGGATAATATCAGCCCTGAAACAGAATACATGGATGGACTACACGTCGATGGCGATCGCCATCATCGGAATCACCGTCCCGCTCTTCGTGATCGGTCCGGTGCTGATGTATTTCTTCGCCCTCAAGTGGGGTATCCTGCCGACTTCCGGATGGATCACCGGCCGTTTCGGCTGGGTTACACTCATTATGCCCTCCGTAACCCTGGCGATGCGGCCCTTCGCGACCATCGCCAGGCTTTCGCGGGCCAGCATGCTGGAGATACTGCGCAGCGACTTCATCCGCACAGCACAAGCCAAGGGGCTGCGCGACAGCGTCATCATCCGCAAGCATGTCCTCAAGGGAAGCCTGCTTCCTGTGGTCAGTTATCTCGGGCCGGCCTTTGCCTCAATTGTGACCGGATCGGTCGTGGTTGAGCAGATCTTCAGAGTGCCCGGCCTCGGACGATTTTTCGTTCAGTCCGCTATAAATCGCGACTACACCCTCATCATGGGTACGGTAATTGTCTATTCAGTCATTCTCATTCTCATGAATTTCTTCGTGGACATCATATATTCATTTCTGGATCCCCGGATCACATACAAGTAGGGAGTTGAACCGTGAGCAGTAACGCAACAAATCAGGAAAATCAGATAGACGGCAGCGTACAGGGAACCAATGAATTCGATCAGCCCCTCAAGGGGAACAGTCTTTACAAGGACGCCTGGCGCCGGCTGAAGAAAAACAAGATGGCCATCGCGGGACTGGTTATCGTTATCCTGTATTCCCTCATCTCTCTGCTGGCCCCTATTCTTCCCATCTATTCCTACAAGGAACAGTTCATGGACCACATCCATCTGCCCCCCTCTCTTACCCTGAGCTCGGGTGAGCAGATGCTGAAGAGAAAGATGGTCGAGCTGTCGGTACTGGCAGCCAAGGAGGGCCGCGTAGAGTGGACTGAGGAGGACCGCCGGCTGATCGACAAAGCAGTCGAGGAAGCGCAGGCGAAATACACGGCCCCATCTTCGGACGAAGGAGCGAAGCTCTCCCGCAAGGAGAAGGACGCCCTCGCCGACGCGGAGCGGGAGATCACCCGGCAGAGGCGGGATATCGCCATCGAAGAGGGACGGGTCATCCTCAGTGATGAAGAGAAACAGCAGATAGAGGACCTCAAAGCGAAAATCGCTTCGGAGACCGAAGTGATCGACGGGAAGGAGGTGAAGATCCATCAGCGGAAATACCTCTTCGGAACCGATTATCTCGGCCGGGATATGCTGGCTCGTACGATATGGGGAGGACAGATGTCCATCGCCATCGGGCTGATCGGCGGTATCACTTCGGTCCTGATCGGTCTCTTCTTCGGGGCCATAGCCGGATATGTCGGGGGCAAGACCGATTACATCATCATGCGGGTAGTCGACATCATGTACAGCATGCCTTACATGATGCTGGTCATCATCCTGATGGCCCTTTTCGGTCGCAGTATCGTGCTCATGTTCGTGGCACTGTCTCTCGTCAGCTGGCTTACCGTAGCCAGGGTCGTCCGGGGGCAGATCATATCCCTGAAGAACTCCGAGTACGTCGAAGCGGCCCGTTCGATGGGCGCCAGTTCAGCCCGGATCATCTTCCGGCATCTGGTCCCCAACACCTTCGGGATCATCATCGTATACACTACCCTGAGGGTGCCGGTATTCATCCAGATGGAGGCCTTCCTCTCCTTTCTCGGGCTCGGTATTTCGGCCCCGTATGCCTCCTGGGGATCGCTGATCGGTGACGCGGTGGAGGGGATGAACGCCTACCCCTGGCGGCTCTTCTTTCCGGCTATCGCCATGACCATCTTCCTGTTCGCCATGAACTTCCTCGGAGACGGACTGCGCGACGCCTTTGACCCGCAGAGCAAGAACAAGCTGTAATGAACGCAGGCAGATAGAAAAGGACAGATACTATGAGTGATGAAAAAATACTGCAAGTCGAAGACTTGAGAACATACTTCAAAACGGATGACGGTACGGTCAAAGCGGTCGACGGCGTCTCTTTCTCCCTCGGGAAGCAGGAATCCATCGGGATCGTCGGTGAATCCGGTTCGGGAAAATCGGTCACCAACCTTTCCATCCTGCGCCTCATCCCCTCCCCCCCGGGTAAGATCATATCCGGCAGGGTGCTGCTGGATGGTACCGATATCCTCAAACTGCCGAAGGCGAAGCTGCGGACGATCCGCGGCAACAAGATCTCCATGATCTTCCAGGACCCTATGACGAGCCTGAATCCATTCCTGAAGATATCCACCCAGATGGTCGAGACGATTATGCTGCACCAGAAGCTGAACAGACAGGAGGCTCTGGACCGATCCATCGAAATGCTCAAGATGGTCGGAATCCCCAGACCTGAGAAGCGGGTCACCGATTATCCGCACCAGTTCTCAGGAGGCATGCGTCAGCGCGTCATGATCGCCATGGCCCTGAGCTGCAATCCGCAGGTACTGATTGCCGACGAACCGACTACGGCTCTGGATGTAACCATTCAGGCCCAGATCCTCGAGATCATGCAGGAACTTTCCGACCGGCTCGGCACTTCGGTGATCATGATTACCCACGATCTGGGTGTCGTTGCCGGGATGTGCGACCGGATCATCGTGATGTACGCCGGCCGTATTATCGAAGAGGCCCGCACGGATGATCTGTTCGCCGAACCGAAACATCCGTATACACAGGGACTCATCAACTCGGTTCCTCGGCTGGATAAAAAGACCGGGCAGAAGCTTTCATCGATTCCGGGCCAGCCGCCCAACCTCATCGACCTGCCCGACTGCTGCCCCTTTTACCCGAGGTGCGAGCATGCCATGGACATCTGCAAGACAAAATATCCCCCGAAGACCGAGATTCAGGGGACTTCTTCAACCAGACACGTGAACTGCTGGCTGTATTCGTGAGGAGATAGGATAGATGGAACATAGAGTATTACTTGAAACACACGACCTGAAGATGCATTTCCCCATTGAAGACGGGATCATATTCAAGAGACAGGTAGGAGCTATCCGTGCGGTGGACGGCGTGAATCTGACCCTCAGAGAGGGGGAAACCCTCGGAGTGGTCGGTGAATCCGGTTGCGGTAAATCGACCACCGCCCGGGCCATTGCCCAGCTCTACGAACCGACCGCCGGCGAAGTCATCTTCGAAGGCCGGGACCTGACAAAGCTCAAGCCAATGGAGCTGCTCAAGACCCGGCGCAATATACAGATGGTCTTCCAGGACCCGTACGCCTCTCTCAATCCCAGGATGATTGTCAATGATATTATCCGTGAACCCCTCGATATCTACCGGGCCCGAAAGCTGCTGAATATGGACCGGAATGAAATGGAGGAACGGGTCGAGTACCTGATGGAACGGGCCGGCCTCTCCCGTCACTTCAAGAACCGGTATCCCCATGAGTTCTCCGGCGGGCAGAGACAGAGGATCGGAATCGCCCGTTCTCTCGCCCTGAATCCGAAGGTCATCCTTGCGGACGAACCGGTCAGCGCCCTGGATGTTTCGATCCAGGCACAGATACTGAACCTCTTTCTCGAACTGCAGGAAGAGTTCCACCTGACCTACATGTTCATCGCTCACGACCTCTCGGTGATCGAATACATCAGCAACCGTGTAGCGGTTATGTATCTGGGACGGGTGGTGGAGATTGCCAACAGCAAGGGGCTCTACAAAAAGCCGCTCCATCCGTATACACAGGCGCTCTTTTCCGCCGCTCCTATTCCGGATCCGCAGATCGAGAAGACACGGAAGCGGATCGTACTGGAGGGGGATGTTCCCTCACCCGACCAGGAAAGGTTCGGCTGCTACTTCTACGACCGGTGCCCGAAGCGGATGGACATCTGCAGGAATCATATCCCTCAGCTGATCGATGTCGACACCGATCACCAGGTGGCCTGTTACCTGTACTATTCGCAGGAACAGCTAGCACGGCTGGATTGATACACTGTCTTCGAGAAAATATACGGCCCGGCATCCAAGGTGAACTGCCGGGCCGTTTTTTTATACAGAGGCTGGAATTATCGCCCGGCTAGACTTCCGAGTGGTAGTTCAGGCTCATAAAATCGGCGATTGCGGCGGCCTTGCCCTGTAGATCCGCCTTGTTTTTAGATTCCGTAATCTCAATATCCTTGTACCCGGCTTCGGTGAAAATGATACTGAGCCGCAGGAGGTCCCGCTGAAAGAAGCGGCGCTTCTCTTCCCCCCCGACACTTCCCTTGCGGAATTCCGTAACTTCAAGACGGCTGATTTCAGATGCACTGTATGAGGTCCGCTTGTGGAGGGCGAGAATCCCGTGCGCATGAACCACCCGTCCTTCCGACCGTATGAAGGTCCAGCGTTCGTCGTACACTGCTATAAGGGCGAAAACAACAAGCAGTATCAGCGCCAGAGGGGATACTCCGGCAACCGGGCCGGCGGCGGTTCCATCCTCCACGAAGATACTTCCCGCGACAAGAGCGAACAGCACCAGAAAAACGGCCCGGAAGCCCCAGAAGAGTCTCAGCGACAGTTCGTTTTCGCCCATCTGCTTCATGTAAAATGTTAACTTCAGCATCAGCTCTCATCCTCTTTCAGCGTCTCGACAACGGTATACGACTCCAGGTGCAGGGAGTACCGTCGCCCGAATTCCCTGAATCCGCGTTCCTCAAGTTCCGAACGGAGAAAGAGAGTGTTTCCCAGCAGTTCAATCACCGCTTCCACAATTCCCTTTTCCGAAGCCAGCTCCGTCATCCTGTCTATAAACAGCCTGGAAAGGCCGAGCCCGCGGTACAGCGGTTCGATCCAAATGTAGCGGATATCCAGAAGATTGTTGTATCCGGTATCATTATATACTCCGACAATGCAGCCGGCGAACTCACCGACCGGAGTCTCGGCATGCAGGACCTCGATGTTATCATTCTCCCGGGTTCCGGCGGTCTCAGTCTGCAGGAGGAACTTCTTGAGGGTCAGAGAAACCTCATCGAGTGACTCCCGCAGGGCGGTAGTCGCCGCCGATACAATTTTTTCCCTCCAATCGCCAAAACCTCCCTTGATGACGAAATCACTGAGAACGAGGTTCTCAGTCTCTTCCGGCTCTTCTCCGAGGCGCAGCAGTTCCAGGGAGTCATTGATGGTTCCGTACCAGTTGCGTACTATGTCCCGCATCTCCTTCTCTTTGAAAGAGAACCACTGTTTCTCGAGGGGGTCGTACCGTTTCAGTACATCCTTGAACCTCCGGAAGACTCCCTTGCCTCCGTTGAGGGCGTCCCGCATTTCCTGACGGTATATTGGATTCTTTATGTAGCCGACGAACCTTTCCATGAGGTGGAAACCGTCAACCGGCCTCCACTGTGGAAGTTTTACATATCTTTCGACGTCGTCCCCGTCACTGCGTTCCTTCAGCTCCTCTACCATAATAATATTACCCTTGAGCAGGTCGAATATGTAATTCTTTTCCTGATTCTCCATTCCGAAAATGATCTGATCGACAACTTCTTCGGTAAGCTTGGCCGGCTGTATCTCACGGTCACCGTTCATCGGTATCATCTCCTTCAGGCTCGTACCGCCTGGCTGTTTTTCTCAATATTTCGATCTCGGCCGGTAAATCATCCATCTTCACGATCCGGCTTCGGCTGCTGTAGCGGTCGTGTATCTCGACACAGTTCTCTTCACAGCGTTTGGCGGATATCACGATACGATAGGGAATACCGATCAAATCGGCATCCTGGAATTTTACACCTGGAGACTCACGTCTGTCGTCAAGAAGGGTATCCGAGTGAATCTGTTCATAGAGCTCTTCCACCTTCTGGCGCACCGAACTGCTTTTTCCTATCCCCATCAGGAAGAAGCGGAAAGGAGCAATTTCAGAAGGCCAGACGATTCCTTTGCGGTCGTGATATTTTTCCGCCACAGCACCAATCAGCCGATCGATGCCGATGCCGTAGGAGCCCATGTAGGGATACACCTTTTTCCCGTTCTCTTCCTGGAAATAGAGTTCCATTGATTTCGAGTAGAAGTCCTCCAATTTGAAAATATTCCCCAGCTCCAGTGCCCGGAACTCCTGCAGGGCGCTGCTGCACTGCAGGCACCTGTTCTGTTCCCTGATCATGGAGATATCGGCGATATGGGAAGTCTCGAAATCACGGCCGAAATTAGCGTTCATGAGGTGATAACCCTCTTTGTTCGCACCGACCACGAGATTGGCGGATTTGGCTATCGTCCCGTCGACCACCATGGGCATAGAATTCTCGATTCCGATTGGTGAGAGATAACCGGGGATGTAGCCCATTTCCCTCAACTCGTTTTCATCAGCGATGTCGAGGACTGGATCTCCAAGGTAACGCGACAGCTTCTCCCGGCTCACCTCGTAATCTCCCCGGACCACAGCCATCACCAGACCGTTCAGGGTCTTGAAGACCATTGTCTTGGCGAGCTGGTCTCTGGATATCTCAAGGTACTCGGAGACATCCTCCATGCTGGTACAGCCCGGGGTCGCCACTTCCTGCATCTCCTTCGGAGTATCGGTGTTGAACTCTTTCATACCCATCGCAACCGTTTTGTTGGCCGTATACCCGCAGTTGGGGCACACAATCATTACGTCCTCTCCGAGCTCACACGGCAGAAGGAACTCGAAGGCTTTCGAGCCTCCCATATACCCCACGCCCGACTCGGCTGCGCTGACATCAAGCCCGCATCGCTCGAATATTTTCAAATAAGCGGCGAATACCTTGGGAAAAAAGTTGTTCAGGTCCGAAGATGAACGGTGAAAGGAATACGCGTCCTTCATGAGGAACTCTTTGCCCCGAATGAGGCCGTAGCGGATCCGTTCTTCATCCCTGAACTTGTTCTTGAACTGGTACATAAAGACCGGCAGGTCCCGGTACGATCTGAGACCGATCCTGACCAGCTCCACGAAGGTCTCCTCGTGACTGGGGGCCAGTACCAGGTGCCGGGAGGTACGGTCTTTGAACCGGATCATATCCTGACTGATGAGCCGGTCCCTGCCGCTTTTCTCCCAGAGCTCAAGAGGATTTACCAGCGGAACGCTGACCTCCTGCCCGCCGAGAAGGTCCATCTCATCCCGGATAACTTTTTTTACCTTTTGAACAACTCTATAACCGAGCGGCAGATATGAAAAAAGACCGTTTCCGTGGGATCGAACGAAACCGCCTCTCAATAAAAGTGCAAATCCCTCGCTCTTCACTCCATGGTGAACATTCCTCAGTGTCTTCCCAAAAAGCTGTGTGTAGCGCATATGGTGTCCATTCTACTTTGCACGAAAAAGGGGGTCAAGCTGTTGACGCCGGATACCATACCCTTGACCTAAAAGCTAATACATTGGATAGTAGAACCACTAGGATATTCGAAATTCTGAGATCAGGAGAGGTTACAATGAGTACAATTGAGTTTATCGAAGCACGGGAAATTCTCGACTCCCGCGGTAATCCGACAGTGGAAGTCGATGTTTTTCTGGAAGACGGTTCCATGGGCCGCGCGGCGGTTCCTTCCGGTGCGTCCACCGGAGTCCACGAAGCGGTTGAGTTGAGGGACGGCGACAAGGGCCGTTTCATGGGCAAGGGAGTTCTGAAGGCTGTCGAAAATGTGAACAACATCATCGCTCCTGAGATGATCGGCCTCGATGCCCTCGACCAGGTGGATATCGACCGTACCATGATTGAACTGGACGGAACGGACAACAAGAGCAAGCTCGGAGCAAATGCGATCCTGGGCGTTTCCATGGCTACTGCCAGGGCAGCCGCTGACTTTCTCGGCCTGCCTCTCTTCAAGTATCTCGGAGCATATCATGCCAATACCCTGCCGGTACCGATGGCCAACATCATCAACGGCGGTTCCCATGCCGACAATTCCGTCGATTTTCAGGAGTTCATGGTCATGCCCGTAGGAGCGGATTCGGTCCGCGGCGGAATACGGATGATTACCGAAGTTTTTCACAATCTAAAAGCCATACTCAAGGCCAAGGGCTACAGTACCGCGGTGGGTGACGAGGGCGGCTTCGCTCCCAACCTCAAGTCGAACGAGGAAGCGGTGGAGGTGATCCTCGAAGCCATCGACAAGGCCGGCTACAAGGCGGGGAAGGACATCTTCATCGCCCTCGATCCCGCTGCATCGGAGTTCTACGACACGGACAAGGGCAAGTACGTCTTCAGGAAGTCCGACGGCCGTGAGCTCTCCTCTCAGGAGATGGCCTCCTACTGGGCCGAGTGGATCGACAAGTATCCCATCATCTCCCTCGAGGACGGCATGGCCGAAGATGACTGGGACGGATGGAAGGACCTCACCGACAAGGCGGGCAAGAAGTGCCAGCTCGTAGGCGACGATCTCTTCGTGACCAACACCAAACGGCTCAAGGATGGAATCGATCGCGGCATCGCCAACTCGATCCTGATCAAGGTCAACCAGATCGGTACTCTCACCGAGACCTTCGAGGCAGTGGAGATGGCCAAACGGGCAGGTTATACCGCCGTCGTCAGTCATCGTTCCGGAGAGACCGAAGACAACTTCATCGCCGACCTGGTCGTGGCCCTCGAGACCGGACAGATCAAGACCGGTTCACTTTCACGCTCCGACCGCCTCGCGAAGTATAATCAGCTCATGCGGATTGAAGACTACCTGGAGAGTTCCGCCCAGTATCCCGGCATGGACGCATTCTACTCGATAAAGCGCTGAAGCTTCTTTCCGATAAGAGAAAAATCGGCCGCCCGCTGCAGAAGAGTGGATACTCTTTCGAGCAGGGGCGGCTTTTTTTCAGGTACCGTTTCGGGAACACCGGGTCCTAATAAGCCACCGAGAAGGTGGAGTACCTTCCCCTGCAGGTTCTCATAATGATATTGACGTTGATTACATGGGCACTGGGAGGTCCTGTACGGCACCAGTCGACGAACCTGTCCACGGCATCCGCCTCTCCCTCGCAGAAGAGGGTAACCGAACCGTCGTATTCATTGCGGACCCAGCCGGTCACCTGATACCTCCGGGCGGCGTGGATCGCCGAATAGCGAAACCCGACCCCCTGGACGCGGCCTTCTACCTTTACTTCACACGCTTTGCAGCGCTCCCCGTTTTCACCCATATGATGAACTGCATCGATGGTCTTACGATTTTTCAATCAGTACTTTTTTAACTTTTTCCGCAAGGTCCTGAAAATCAAACGGTTTGTAGATGACCTCGAAGGGTATGGTGAACTCGGGCCGGAGAAAACCGCTTGTTATGATGATGTGGGTGTCCCTGCAGTATTTATCCATGAATTTGATCCAGTACTCACCGCCGAAGATTTCCATCCGGTAGTCCGATATAATGACCTTTACATCATAGTCGAGCAGATGCTTTATCGCACCGACCCCATCCGACGCTACGAGGACCGGGATCCCCCGGCTCTGCAGATAGTCCCGCAGAGTGAGCCGGATGGCATCTTCATCTTCGACAATCAGTACATACTGTTTGGGATTCTGAGGCATTATGCTCCTCTCACTGATACAAGGTCTTTCAAAGTATTTGAAAGTTTCTCGAAATCAATGGGTTTGGGGAAAAAGGCATCAGCCCCTTCCGAGATGATCTTCTCCCCTTCACTCTCTTCATCCAGTCCGCTGATGGCTACAATGACCGGCGAAACCAGCTGTGCATCCATCTTGATCTTCCTGCACAGATCGTGTCCGTTTATACCCGGCAGATCGATATCGAGGAGAATGACCGAAGGCTTGATCTCCGCAATCAGACGCCCGGCTTCGAATCCGTCAAAGGCCTGAAATATTTCGTAGCCTTCGAATTTTTTCGAAAGTATGTTTCTGAGCATATCATTCAGTTCTGAATCATCATCGATGATCAGGACCTTCTTCTCCTTCTGACCGGTGATCTCCAAAAGTTCGTCAGGTACACGCATACCCCTGCTGTTGAGGAAATCCAGCAGATCTTCAGCATATATACGATACTGACCCCCAGGCGTAGTGAACGCCTTCAGATGATTGTTTTTAATCCAGTTGATTGCCGTCTGGTTCACTACACCGCAGATATTGGCAACTTCCAGAGCTGAAAAGATACGAACCTTTTTACCATTTTTTGCCATTTCTTCTTCTACTCCTCTCATGACTTGAGGTATAAATCATTGTACCAAAAACATCCAATATGTCAATGTAAATTGTTATAATATTTGATAAATTTGTCAATACTATCCTTTTTTATCAATGACCAGCTGAATCCGCGATTCTGCAGCATCCGCACGAACTTAGCCTGATCACCCCCGGACCGGATTATG
>Ga0272441_10003538_pt1 | contig 29572 bp, 23 predicted proteins | sample SSMProp6N_FD_193582 | JGI IMG/M metagenome (GOLD analysis project Ga0272441, IMG submission 193582) | Marine sediment archaeal communities from Little Sippewissett salt marsh, Falmouth, MA, United States - SSM-Prop-6N | ecosystem: Environmental > Aquatic > Marine > Wetlands > Sediment ... | reverse complement strand
GTGGTCTTTCTGCTTTCCCGTCTTCCATGTCCTCCTCCTTTCGACAGCTCTCCGCTGCCGCTGCGAAGGAGGAATTAGTCCACCTGTTTTTCCTCTTTTTGTTACATTAATTACGGCGGGCTATACACGTATGGCCGTAGCTGCCGGCGTTGAATTCAACGTTGTTGAACGACATGCCGTTAGAGTCTATGGTGATACTTCCAGTTACAAATTTGACTGTGCTGGAGCCGGAAACCACTGTGCCATTTGAATAAGTCCAGCCTCCCTGCTGGATTGCTATAGTGTCCTGGATGGTGAGCGTACCCCCTGATTTGTTTATTTTCACTCCGTGGAGCTGACCCGTGCCTCCGCTTGCACCCAGGGTCTGGTCATCACTTCCGTCTATCTCTATGTAGGCACCGGTCGAGGTAGACACAGCATCATCTGTGGTAGTTACATGTCCGGCTACCTTGATGTTTCCGCTGTTAATAGCACCTACGTCAAAAACGTCCAAGTTCCCATTGACGTCTATTGAACCGCTGATGGTCATGCTGTATGTACCCATGTTGATTTCAAGGTCGTTCAGAATTGTGCTTCCTATGTTTACTGTCTTATTATAGTAGTCAAGTTTTATTTTTCCCGAGTTATGGTTGAAGGTGCCCCCGGATATGGTAAAGTCATGACCTATGTTCATAGTGCCGCTTGTTGAGGTGAATGTGCCGCCGGAAAGCGTAAAGTCGCCTGTGGTCGTGTTTATGTCTATTGTCGAGTCTCCGCCTGTGAATGTGCCGCCCGCAATGGTGAAGTCGTCACTTCCAACCGTTATGGTCTTCCCTGTTGCCTGGGTGATTGTTCCAGTGTAGCCGGACTGGATATCTATGCCTTTTACATTGACATTATCATCTATTGAACAATTGTCTGTCTGTGAACCGTCAAAGACAGCCTTGTCATTGGATCCTGGAACACTGTCACTGCTCCAGTTTGTCGCAGTGGACCACTTCCCGTCTTCGCTATCATTGTCCCACGTTATATCCGCACAGTGTATGAATGCAGCGAAACAGACGAATATGCCAACAATAGAAACTAATATCCTGCGCATTGTTTTCCCTTTCAAAAACAATCAGAACTGTATTATATGCCTCTTTTAATTATTTCAATTTAATTTCAATTTATTTTTTATTCTTTTTATATGAGTTCTCTATTTTTGCTGTGAAACGCTTGTCGGCTTCTTTAGCCCATTTCCTTATCTGCTCCGGCACATGGGGATTTACCATAAGGCTCAAGCATTCCATATGACCTTTGGCGTATTCTTTCATCTCTTCAAGGAGCCTTATTTTACCCTGTACGGCACTGGTGTATTCGTGAACCGTGTTGGCGTTCTTCTTTGCGCTGGAGTATTCCCTGAGCGCTCCCTCACGGTCACCTGCCTTTTCAAGTACACTGGCAAGCCTGAGGCTGCCGCTGGCACTGGGACGCCTGAGGAATTCCATCCATTTTTCCGCTTTTTTCTTCTTTTCGTGTTTAAGGTATATTTCAATAAGCATTACCGCATATCGGTTCCTGTTCTCGCTTATGCCTGTGGCAAATTCCTCAAGAAGCTTTGCAGCCTCAAGGCCTTTCCCCTGAGAGAGCAGCATGTCCGCAAGACGCTTCCGGGCTTCACGGTCTGCAGGGTTAGCTTGTGTGAGTTCCGTGTAGAGTTCCGCCACTTTCTCCCTGTCCCCTTCGATATTGTATATTGTAATGAGTTTTTTTATCTGCTCGGGAGTACGATATCCTTTTTTCTTTTCATGGGTACATTCTTTTTTTAGGTTTTCGAATGTTTCTCCGTTTTTGTGTATTGCGCATATACGTTCCCAGAGCATGAGACGGCCTTTGTCTGTCTTTATCTTTTTCATGGCTGCACGGGCACGCTTTTCAGCTTCTTTAGGATTGCCTTCTTCTATCAGGTGATTTACAATGCGGTACGTAAACAGGGCGTATTTTTCCGGACTGAGGTGCGCTGCCTTTTCAAGGTTTGAAATAAATTTCACCGTGTCCCCTTTTTCCCTGTACAGGTGACTAAGAAGCTCGTGGGCACGGCTTTTGTCAGCCGGGTTTTCAGCAGCTTTTACAGCGCGCTCAAGCGCCTGTGCTGCTGTATCAAGCTCTTTCTGTTTGAACTTCAGTTTCCCCAGCCTGTACCAGTAGTCCCAGGTCTTTTTCTGAGCAGGCTTTTGGGGCTTTCCGGCTTCTTTGCATGATAAGGGTTCTGAAAACAGCAGGATTAGTGATGTAAGGATAATAATAAAGATTGGTAGTATAAGTATATGGCAGGAACTATACCGTCTAGGTGTAACGCCTGATTTCAATTCCCTCTTCTCCGCTCCGCACATAGCCTGTGCAAAAATCCAGCCTAGTAATGCGATTTCCACAGTATCGCACCGACGCTTTATTAGCCGGTTATGCCGGTTTAGCCACTATACATATTTCTATATGCTTGTCAAGAATTATTTTAATTTTTTTTTAAAGCGTACCGATGGCAGGTAACCCCGATTTTTCTATATGTACTGTTTACAATACATTACAGCTTCCGGAACCGAGAGAATTTTTTTCGGATTCCTGATTTTTTTTCTTGTTTTTTTTGTGATTTTCTTATAATTAAAATATACGCCTTATAATGTTTATACTTTTTTTCTGTATTCCACACGGAGGCAGGTTTATATGAAAGAACGATATACCGTCCCTGAAGTTGCTAAAATTATGGGCGTTGACGAGTCTACTGTCCGCAGGTGGGCCGATGCCGGAAAGATAAAAGCCTTCCGGTTCCCGGAAGGAGCGCATAGAAAGATCCCTTATGAGGACGTTATCGAGCTTTTAAAAAGAAATGGACTTCCTCTGGATCGCATCGAAATCGTGGAAGATAAACGAGTGCTGCTCATTGATGATGATGAAGCCCTGCTGGATATAATACCGGAAATAATAAAGAATACACTGGGATATGAGGTGAAAGCCGTAAAGGATAAGCTGCACGGGACTTACCTGCTGAAAGAGTTTAAGCCGCACCTTATTCTCCTTGACAATGTGCCTGACAAGATCAATGAAAAGAATTTTTGTAATTTTGTGAGGAACGAGCAGGGGCTTAAAAATACGAAAATCGTCAAGTTTACAGCTGCGGATATGACGCCGGAGCAGGCAACGAAAAAAGGGTTTGACGGGCTCATGGAGAAGCCCATGGACAAAGATGAAATTGCTGGCTATATAAAAAGTATTATTGGATGAGATACGGACAAGAAAGTGGAGAGTTCGGAACGCGGAATGGGAAAAGGACAAGACAGATAAATCCTCCAAAACGCCAAATCCGACTTTTATCTCTTATTCCGCATAAAAGCAGGTCCATATGAAAGAACGGTATTCCACTCCTGAAGTTGCTGAAATATTAGGTGTGCATGCCACTACTGTTTTCCGCTGGGTCAAGGCAGGAAAATTAGTGGGCTACCATTCAGGAAAGCGCACGGAATTTAAAATCCCTTATGAAGCAGTTGTCGAGCTCTGTAAAAAGCGCGGCTTTCCTCCGAAGAGGATGGAGATAATAGAAACAAGAAGGATACTGGTGATCGAGGATGATGAGAATGCACCGGATATTACTGAATCCATTATTAAAAAGTTGCCGGAATTTGAGGTGAAAAGCGTTGAAGATAAATTTCGTGCCGGATATCTGCTGAAGGCGTTTAAGCCGCACCTGATCCTGGTCGATAACGTGATGTTGGACAAGATGAATGGAAAGGATTTCCTCGATTTAGTAAGGAATGATCCGGAGCTTAAAAGGACCAGGATTGCAAAATACACAGGAACGGTTATGACAGTAGAGCAGGCACAGGAACAGGGGTTTGACGGGCTGGTCCTTAAGAGTGCCGATTTTAAAGTAATGGTCGAAACTATACGGAGGCTGGTCCTGGAGAGAAATGATAAAAATTCTAATAACCTGAATTAGATAAAGTATGTATCTGGACTGCACAGGGTTCAGTACCAAATGTATTTATGGAAAAATTCTATTCAATTCCTGAGGTTGCAAAAATCATAGGTGTGCATACTTCTACCGTTTTCCGCTGGGTCAAGGCAGGAAATCTGAATTCCTTCCATTTCTCCAGCGGAGTGCATAATAAAATCGCGCACAGGGATGTTGTCAAGCTCCTTGAAAGTCATGACCTTCCTCTTGACCGTATCGAAATAGTTGAAAATAAACGAGTGCTGGTCATTGATGATGATGAGAATATCCTGGATATGACAAAAAATGCAATTAAAAAGATATTAGGGTATGAAGTGCAAACTGAAAAATACGGAATACGCGCCGGCTACATGATAAAGGCTTTCAGTCCGCATGTCCTCCTTGTTGACAATGTAGTTTCTGACGGTATGAGTGAAAAAGAATTCATTGATATGGTGAGGAGTGATAGAGACCTTAAGAATACTAAGATCGTCAAGTTTACAGCTGCGGATATGACGTCGGAGCAGGCTAAGGAACGGGGTTTTGACAGCGTCCTAAAAAAACATATTGCCAGTGATGAAATTGCTAACAGTATAGAAAGCATGATCGGATGATTAAAGTGCGGAGTGCAGAATGGGGAATGCGGAGTATAGGCAAGAAAACCCTAAGCACGAAACCCTAGATCATAAACAATTTCTAATGACCAAAATCTAAAATTCGAAGCAAACGAAATTCACAGGATTGACAGGATAGGGGAGAAAAATAAAAAAAGAGGGGAAAAACAGGAAGTGATCACCCGGAATCACTATCAACGACGAACACATCCGACCTTCCCCCGCGGGCGGATGTAAATGATATCCATCTTCCTGACTGATCCGTGAGCGGATGCGGGTGTGAATACTGTCCCGGAAGGCTTCCCCACTCAGTATTGTGAAGACAGATCGGTTCGAGTTTCGGGGAAATGCTGTCCGATTCGTCCCAGTAGAGCCACTGGAGCTTGTCCTTTGAGAACATGCCGTCAATGATAAGGGCCTGTTTCCGGGCATCGGGCGTGTTGTGTCCGTAGTGTTTTACGTCCGGGAACACCTGTTCCCATATAACATCCCCATTAATCCCGGCAACGCCGAAATACTCGCCTCCCTCTTTCAATCTCCCGTGATAACACATTCCGGATCCGGTCCAGAGCCACGCTGTGTGGGTCTGAAAAGACCCGGGATATGTCTCCTTTAACGGACGTATGTTTCCTGTAGAGAGGTTTATCAGCCATATCCGGGGTGTCCCTCCGTCGCTGCCGCCCCAGTATCCGGGAGGAAGATCCAGATCGAAGTAAAGGAGATCACGGTCAGAGGGACAGTATGCACAGTGCGCGGACTGTGCCGGGTCCGGGTGTTCATACACAACCTCCATGTCCCCGCTGCCGTCCAAAGGTATGCGGATTATGCGGAGCGTATGCAGATATTCACGGTAATGCTTTTCAGGATTGAGCGTGAATGTATTGCCCCGCATTTCCGGATGTGACGAACTTAGACAGATTGCAGCATGCGTTTCATCAGGACTGACGCATGGGGCACCGAAAATCCATTCGTCTCCGCAATCTTCAATGAGAACCATCCTTTTACATGTATCGATATCCACAGCGATCAGGCTCTTTTCAACGCAAAACACTGCTGTGCCCGAACGCGGAGCAACACAGACCCGGTTGCCGCATATTCCCCTGCCGTTTACATCGGGGAACTTCAAACTCATGCATCTGTGAATATAATTCCGATCCCCCACACCCCCGATTTTCCACAGCAGCTTCAGCTCTCCTGACTCAACATCCGCGGCAATGACCCATGTTTCATGTCCCCGGACCGAGGCAAAGACGATATGCCGGCTGTCCGCAGTAAAACCGGAATTCGTATGGTAGGTAGGTGTCTGGTTTATCCTTCCCTCTGATGTCAGGCGCCGAACCGTACGTCCGGTCAGTTCGTCCTTTAGTGTTTCAGATTCGTTCCATATCTCACCGATATTCACTGCTCGCCTATCACTTCCTTATACAGCCTCAGCCAGTTTTCTCCTATGATCTTCCTGATCTCCTCGTCCGAGTAACCCCTTGACACAAGGCCGATAGTTATATTAACCCAATTTGACCAGGCAAGGATCTTATCCGGACTTGGAAAAATACACGCCTCTGAATTAACATCATAGTCAAATGTGTGCTCAGGTCTCCACCCTTTCCATGGAGAATTTTCCCTGTTTATCCTCATTGCCTCGCCCCATCTCTCCGGGCATCCCGGCCTGTCCTTTGTATCGGTCCCTATTCCCACATGGTCGATACCTGCCAGCTCGACCGCATAATCTATATGATCGAGCATGTCCTTGAGCGTGCCCGCCTTATTTCCCTCATCTGTCTTATATATCGGTGCAAGGAAGTAGGGTATCGCGCACATACCTATTACACCTCCTCTTGCCGCAACCGCTTTTATAGCATCATCAGTCTTGCACCTGTCATGAGCATGAACAGTCCTGCAGCATGAATGGCTTATTGCTATCGGTTTCTGTGAAACCTCTGCCGCCTCTATCGTACTCCGGATCCCGACGTGTCCTGTATCAACGATTATCCCCAGATCGTTCATCTTTTGTATCATTGCTACACCGAAATGGCTGAGGCCTGCATTCGTCCGCTCTGTTCCGCCGTCCGCAGCTAACGTTCTGAGGTTATACGTCAGCTGGATCTGCCGTATCCCCTGATCATAGAAAAGGTCTATATTATCCAGGTCCATCCCTATGCTCAGTGTGTTCTGAAAATCGAGCATTACCGCAATTTTCCCCTCACGTTTTGCTTTCAGAATATCCCCGGCATGCGAACAAAACAATATAATGTCTTCCAGGTTTTCAAACAGCCGGTGCATGCGGGACAGTGATCTTAATGAGCCCTCCATAGTATCGGAACTCTGGGTAAGGCTGGTGCAGGTGACACCCGATTTTTGAATCTGTGCTGCATATATCCTGCGCGTGTCAGAGTCGGGATCGAGCATCTCCTCCAGCCGCATGTTCCGTATGGTATCTTCTATTTCACAGTAAGGCCTGCCTCTGTCCATCATCTCGTTCAGCTTTTCGACCTGGGCTTCAGACCATACCTCAACTCCCATTTTTGCATTATCAACAACAATTGAGTCTTTATGCAGTTCCCGTGCGTGCTTTATCTGAGCATCACTAACATTCAGAAAATCTTTGATATTTTGCATTTTATTCGCGTATTTTCCGTATCCGTTCGGCTAATTTCTCCGCCTCATCAAATATTTTTAATATCCCCTGATCTTTCACCCAGTATTCTTTGTTTACACCTTTTGTCTGATATCTCACAAGATTAACCTGTCTGAGATTCCGAAGCGTCATAGAAATAACAGGCAGGATTATTCCCAGCTCTTCACTTAATGTACTGGGAGTCTTTCGCTTCTTTCCTAAAGAACGAATAATCAAATAAGCAGACGGATTCCCCAGTATGCGGAAGTACCGCGACGCACGATACATTGTTTCAGGCATATTTTCCTTTTGTAACAGCATAGTTTGCTCCAATATATTAGTTATAGAGTTATATAATTATATAATTATGTAATTATATAACTTTATAAGTTATTTTCAACAAAAAAATTATTATATTCTCTGTTTGCTTTTTTATAACGAAGACTTAAGGGTTTTTACGCCCCAATATTTATAAAACCCGCGCATGCGGATCCTGATGGAGATATTCAATGGGCTGTTTTGTGTTATTCACTGTGCGGTCATTGTGCAGCGTCTACTTCCAGATGCACGTTTTCCATGGTCACGGCATCCTCCCCCTTCTTGTTACGTACCTTCTCCAGAGTCAGCCCCCGGATATTCTTCAGCGAGAGCTTGCCGTTCCCGTCACTCGAGATGTTGCGCAGGGTCAGGCCCTCGATGGGGCTGTCCTCCATCCCGTGCATGAACCCCATCCCGTCTCCCCGTTTCGCCTTGGTCTTGATGGTCACGTTCTCGATGGTGATGTTCCGAAGTTTCGGGATCCCGGCCTTTCCGGGTATGAGCTTACCCGGATTCCAGGTGTATTTCATATTCAGAACGATGGGATTCCTGGTGTCGACGATCTCGATCCCGGAGAAATGCAGGTTTTCGACAACGCCTCCCCGGCCCCGGCGGGTTTTCAGCCGGATCCCCCGGGGAAGCCACTTGAACAAACAGTCTTTGACCGTGATGTTGCGAATCCCTCCACTCATCTCGCTGCCTATGACCACGCCGCCGTGGCCACCGGTCATTGTGCACTTGGTGATAGTGATATTTTCGCAGGGAATGCCGATGTCGACCGCCTGCTGGTTCTTCCCGGACTTGATGGCGATGCAGTCGTCCCCGGTCTGAAACGTGCATTCGGTGACTAGGACCCCGTTGCAGCTGTCGGGATTGAACCCGTCGGCGTTCTGCCCGGTCGTGCGCACGGTCAGGCCCCTGGCAATGACGTTTGTGCAGTAGATCGGATGGATCGTCCACCGTCCTCTGTTGGTGACGCGGATGTTCTCGATCAGGATGTCCTTGCAGCGTATGAACTCTATGACCCGGGGCCCCGCCGGCGGCTTGGAATCGCCGGCGCCGCTGCCCGCGATCTCGCCCTTTCCGGTGATGGTTAGCCCAGAGGCTTCCTTGGCATTGATGAGCGAGGCCGAGCACTTCTGCTCAGTGCCGTTCCAGCGGGAGTCGATCATGGGGTAATGCTTGAGATTCCCGCTGCCCTTGAGGACCGCCCCCTTGTTGAGGTGGAGTGTGGTCTCACTCTTCATGAACAGAGCTCCGCTAAGATAGGTTCCTTTGCTGAAACGGACGGTCCCGCCGTCGGCACCACAGGCGTCCAGGGCCTTCTGGATGGCCGCTGTGTCCAGGGTCTTGCCGTCGCCCTTAGCTCCGAAGTCCCTGACCCGGAACGACGCCCCGGCTTCTTTCGGCAGGCCGGGTGCTGAGCGCAGTTGCACCGGGCCTACAAGGACTTTTATTCCGTAATATTTATAAAACCCGCGTATGCGGACCTTGATATCAATCCGATCGTTGTTTTTTGCTGCTTCGGTTATATCAAACGAAAACCATTTTCCGCCTGTATGCGGATCAGCCAGATCCTCCTGTGCGATCTTGTTGTTTCCTGCCCACACTTCCATGAACCAGCGGTCCTTAAGGGGCTTGTTGGCATGCTTTACGACCGTATGGCCTGCGAACAGGTCCAGTATGCATTTTTTTCCGAATTCGGGCACCTGTATTTCCGTACGGATATCAGCATAGTCCCCGGCTTTGCCGTAGTTTTCCGTACTGATAAGCAGAACGTCTTTCCCTTTAAAATTGCGCTTCCCAACCGCCCACTTGCCGCGCCAGTATACGGCATTATCATCTTTCGCCTTCCACTCCCCCGGTTTGATCTCTGTCAATACCTTTCCCTTCGGCGGTGAGCCGATGTTTTTCAGCAGCTCATATTTCTGCTTGTCATGTCTGCTGAACAGATCTTCGTATGTTTTATATTTCTCAAGCCGTTTTTTCATGGCCCTGGCCTCCTGTTCCTGGACGTCTGCCCAGTACTCCGTACCGGAAACAGCGTCACGCCATTTTTTTACATACCCGCTGACACCTTTGAGGTCTCCCAGCTCCTTTTCAACCCTGTCCATTACCGGAACGATCGTCTGCCTCGATTCAGTCATGCGTTTTTCAAGCGTATCCGTATCTCCTGATAAAGCCAGTTCCTTGAGATCGTTGATGAATCCCTTGGGCAATGTATACTCGGGATACTCGATGGTGCCCATGCTCCGGGCGCAATGTACCGTGGCGCGCATCGGCTCCAGGAAATATGTTCTGAGGCGTTCGGTTTCCAGCATACTCGCTGAGGGTGAAGCCTTTTCCAGTACTTCCAGGCGTTTTTCCATGGTATTGATAAGACTCAGGGCTTGCGGCCGTGCTTTAAGGTCTTTAAGACGCGGAGGCCACGCGTGTTTACGCTTTCTGTGCCCCGGCGGATACCCTCCCGCTCCACTGAAAGGCTGTCGCCGGAACATCGATGTGAGTTTGAGAAGGCAGTCGTCAAATTCAGCTGCAGCTGCCGACTGTGCCCTGCCGAAAACATGTCCGTACACTGTCTGCTTGGTACCTTCCCAGTTATGTTTTTCCGGCTCCCACGCCCAGATGCCGAATGTCGTGGCAAAGTACTCCCTATTCATACTTCCGGGAAGGAAGGAGATCCCAACCACCTTGGAATAGTCACCCGCATCACGCAGGTCATCATACTTCGGGCGGTCCCACCCTATTTCCAAGGGTACAAGAGGTTTGTAAGCAGGCTTATCGTGCCGCAGGCTGTCACCTGCATAGCATTTATACAGGAGGCCGGAATCATACCTGGGCCAATTGTGCCACCAGCCGGGAGGGCGCTTCAATCCTATTTCCTTCGCCGTTTCGAACAGCTTTTTGCTGGGTGGAGTCGTAATGAAAAAAGTAGCCTGTTCAAAGCCGGGTACCTTGACGTGCTTGCGATTCCATTTGGTTCCTATTTCGTCGTAATTACCCTTACCGGAGGGTGTGATGGCCAGGTACTTCAATGGTATGGCACGCTTCCTGGCAACGTCAACAAGCATCTCGATCATATCCTTAGGAGCATCCTTCCCATAGCCCTGGTCATCAAATGATATCCATAAACCGTCCACTCCGAGAGCTATCAATTCTTCAAAGCATTTGCGTCTTGCGTCCGGCTTACCCATCCCGGATACCATGCCGTACACAAAAAGACCTCTGCGGTGCGCCTCTTTAAGAACGGCAGAGGCCTGCTCAAGACTCAGGCTGTACAACAACGACCCTTTTGTGCTGATCTTAATAACGTTTAGCCTGGATCTTACAAATACATCCAAAAGTTCCAGACGCCCCACAAGTTTTGAAGCCCTTCCCCGCCATGGGATGGACGGCCAGTCGCGTATAGAGACTGCCGGAAATACGATCCTGTCACCTTCAGCTCTCAGAAGGTCGAAAAAAACGTCCGCGCCATAGATCACTCCCCGCGGGTTTGACCCGGCAACGAGAATAACCTTCTTTCCCTTGGCAGCCTCAATAGCAAAACCGTCCCTGCTTTCAGATTTGGCAGCTATCGCGGCCATGTCTATGTTTGCGTCTGCGCAGAGCTTCTTCACCAGACCGTGAGTCGTGAATTGACCGAGGCCGATAAGCTGTGCTTCATTATCGGCCTTATCCTCGGTAACGACAGCGAGTTTTCGTTTGAATCTCCTGTGTATGAGCTTCTGCAGACGTTCAGCAGCATACTTTTCAGGCTCCGTGGCCTTACTCCCTACGACTATGGCTGCACCTTTAGTCAGTTCGATAGTGCTGCCCAGTTCCCTGTAATCCTTTGGAACAGGCACGATCGGGCAGGTATCGGCGGCTCCTGCGATGCCTGGAACGGCAAAAATACCGGCCGCACATACAACGAGCATTAATGAGATTCTCACTATTGGCCCTCCTGTGGACTACCGGCTCCCGCTCGCAGCCGGACCGGGCCGATAAACGTGTGCCCGCAGGCCGGGCCGCGATCCTCAACGCGAATGCGCAACGGAAGCTTCTTCTTCCCCTGGGCTGCTTCGGTAATGTCGATCGATATCCACGCCTTGCCCGCGCGGCTCTTGGCGCTGATGTCGGATTTCCAGAGCTTCCTGTCTCCGGCCCAGATCTCGAGGAAACGGGCCTTGCTCCAGTGCTTGTCATTTGCCGAGTGGCCGGCAAAGACGTCGAGTATCAGCTTGCCCTTGAAGGTGGGTACTGCCGGCTCGGCGCGGACTTCGGCGTAGCATTGCTTGGTTGTGTCCTTCCCCTTAGCCTTTGTGCCCCAGCCAAGGTCACTGGCGCAGCAAATAGCCAGAACTTTCTTGCCTGCAACATCACAGGGACCGATGGCCCAGATGCCTGCGCCTTTCCTGCCCATCCCACGCCATAGGAGGGTCTCGCGGTCGACCGGGTTCCAGTCTCCAGGCTTCAACTCCGCGAGTGATTGTCCGGCAGGTGCCTGGTCGATGTCTTTCACAGCGTCGGCAGACGTGTCAGTCTTGAACGATGCCGTACGCTCGAGAATCGCTTGCTTTTCATTTTCGCGCTGTTGCTTCCAAAAGGCAACGCCCGACACAGCGTCACGCCAGGGCTTAACATAGTTCCCGATATCCTTGAGCCCTCCCAGTTCCTTATCGATGCGGTCCATCGTTGCCAGTACTTCGCTTCGGACCTCGTCGAGTCTTTTCTTTAATTCTTCATCTTTTGCGGCGAAGGCCAGCTCTTTCATTTCATTCAGGAACTCGCGGCCGAGCTTGTATTCCGGGTATTCGATCGTGGCCATACTCCGAACAGTGGTAACCGTGGCCAGCATCGGATCGAGAAACTGATCCTTCAGAGTCGCGGGTCCCAGCATGCTTTCGACAGGTGCCCGCTTCTCAATCTTCACCAGTAGGTCGTCCATCTGCTGGAGTATCTTGAGGACATCCGACCGACTTTTGACGTCCTTCAGCTGCGGCGGCCAGACATTGAGTCGGGTCTTCCAGCCTGGGGGCTGCGCTCCGGCTCCGCTCCACTTCCTGCGATGAAACATCGGAGTGATCTTACGGAGACGATCGTCAAATTCCAGGGCAGCTCGGGATTGTGCGTGACCAAAAACATAGGCATAGGCTGACAGCCGCGTGCGAATCCAGTCATGCGTTTCCGGAGCCCAGGCCCATATAGAAAAAACAGAGCCTGTATACCAATCCAGCCTGCCCCAGATCATGGCTGTGTCACAGTATGTGCCCGCATTCCTTAGATCATCGTACGTGGGGCGGTCCCAGCCTATCTCCAGGGGAACCATAGGGCGATACGCGTTTTTTTTCTCGGTTCGTAAAGACACCCCGCCATAGCAGCCATACATCAGACCGCTGTCGTATCTCGGCCAGTTGTGCCACCAGCCCGCGGGACGCTTCAGGCCCATTTCCATGGCAGTATCATACATCTTTTTACCCGGCGGGGTTGTAATAAAAAAAGTTGCCTTGTCAAATCCGGAAACCTTTGCGATCTTCCGGTTCCATTTGGTTCCGATCTTCTCGTAATTGCCGCGGCCGGCAGGCGTTGTTGCCAGCCGTTCCAGGGGAAGTCCGCGCTCCTTGGCCAGGTCTGCGGCCATCCTGACAAACCCCTCGGAGTCCTTGCCCTCGCCCAGGTCGTCGAAAGAGGGCCACAGCCCGTCGCCTCCCAGGTCCAGGAACTCTTCAAAGTACTTCCTGGCTGCCGCTATCAGTTTGGTTGAGCCTCCGCGTCCGTAACCCGTGGTGGCGTAGACGAGAATTCCGCACTTGTGGGCTTCAGTAATGAGATTCCCCATTCCCATCTTGGCCAGACCGGTGCGGGGGCTGCCTCCGTAGCCCCCGGGCCGCCAGTCAATGAAGTTGATGCGCTGACGTACGTACACTTCAAAATCCGCAGACGTAATATCTTTGGGATGATGAATCCTGCCCGGCCATCCCCGCCATGCAATGGAAGGCCAGTCGCGGATAGAGACTGCCGGAAATACGATCCTGTCACCTTCAGACATCAGAAGGTCGAAAAAAACGTCCGCGCCATAGATCACTCCCCGCGGGTTTGACCCGGCAACGAGAATAACCTTCTTTCCCTTGGCCGCCTCAATGGCAAAGCCGTCCCTGCTTTCCGATTTGGCAGCTATCGCGGCCATGTCTATGTTCGCATCTGCGCAGATTTTTTTGACCAGACCGTGTGTTGATACCCGGCCGAGCCCGATAACCTGTGCTGCATTATCGGCCTTATCCTCGGTAACGACAGCGAGTTTTCGTTTGAATCTCCTGTGTATGAGCTTCTGCAGACGTTCGGCAGCGTATTTTTCAGGCTCCGTGGCCTTACCCCCTATAACTATGGCTGCACCTTTAGTCAGCTCGATAGTGCTGCCCAGCTCCCTGTACTCCTTGGGTACAGGTACGATCGGACAACCGGAGACCGCATACTTTCCCCCTGTTGCGGTTTTACCTGAATTGTTCTTTTCACCCTCCTGCGCATGAAGCACGCCGAGAAGAGCGGCTGCCGCGATTGTCAATACCAGAAATGTTGCACATACGGCTGTTTTCATCTTCTCCCAGAGCATCATTCTCGTCACTCCTTTCGATACAGCACTGATGTTTTCCGAAATCGTTCCACCTCCGGGTTTGCCGAGTACTGCGGAAATGCATGCCTGCCCGCTCCCTGCAGGAGCTGCCTCTACTGCATTTTCTGTCAGAAAACCGGCGAGTATACCTACTGACAGTGCCACACCTTTCCTGCTGAAAAACTTTTTCAGCTTGCTCACAGCCCTCTTCACGCGCATCTGAGCAGCGTCCTCTGACATGCCGAGGACGTGTCCAATTTCTGCGTGAGGTTTGTCCCTGAAGTAGCGCAGGATTACCGCATATCTGTCTTTTTCACTGAGACTCAGTAGCGCATCATCGAGAACAGGTTCTACCTGTGCCCATTCAGGATTCAGAAACGATCTTCCCTGTCTCATATGCCCGGCCTCCTTTTCATGTTTTTTACGTCTGACTTCCATCTTTATAATATTAATGGCAGCGTTTTTCGCCGCTTTCATAAGCCATGCAGGAACCGCATTCTTCCGGATGTTCCCCGCATTCTCTGAAAGGGCGAGGAATACTGCCTGAGCAGCGTCCCTGGCTAATCCGGGATCATGGATATGACGCATACACACGGAATACACCATGTCATGATACCGTTCCACAAGCTCGGTAAAAGCTTCTTCAGAACCGGTTTTTGTATATTCCTGCAGTAATGTCCGGTCATCCATCAATGTCAGCCTTAATAATGCTTGCTTTCTCTATAATAACAACAGACAGAATGAAATCCAACAAATTATTTTTATTTTTTCCCTTGTCAGGGGACACGTACCGCCCTTCAACTTCGTTCAGGGACTTGAGCATTGTCGAAACGTTTCTCGGCCCTGCGGGCCTGCGCTTCCGTTACATGTCCCCAGTTCGTCGCGAGGGAGTAAGGGGCGGACATGGTCTTTTCGAAGATCCCGTAGTCTCAATATTTTGTTGAGAGTTCGGGAAGACCATTCTTGTTTCACCAAACCGGGGTCTTCAATTTCCCCCTCACCTCAGTCCTCCCCCGCGGAGGGGGGAGGAGGAGGGACGGAATGATCTTAATTAAGATGACCCCCTCCGGGGCGTAGGCCCATACGGGCCGGAGGCCAGACTACCAGCAACGAATGATTTTAATGGATCTTTAATTGCAATGTAAATGTTCGGCAAGAACACTTTATTTATTTTTCGAGCAAAGTCTCGAAAAAGAAATGCTACAGGTGTTCTTCGAACATTCTGCACAGATCAATGAAATGGTTTTTGCGGTACTCTACAAATTCCCGGCTGAATTCATCCTTCCACCTATAGAAAAATACAGCGGGCTTAAGCAGACCTTTATTCTGCAGAGAGACCAGTATCTCAAAATGTTTCAGAGTAACGCCTGCCTGTTCTTTATGTTCAGTGTAGAAATCAAGCATTTTCCTGACAGAATCGGTTTCAATATCCGCAGTCAGCACAAAAGGAGTTTCGGGCAGATCTTCCACGTGACGTGTTTCTACGGAACGGACTGAATAATGGTACACGAGCCAGCACTGAAGCTGGAACGTGTTTACTTTAAGTTCCTGCGACAGTCTTCGTATCCGTATGTCAGCGTCCGGGGGAATATCCCGTTTGTCACGAGGCAGAGGGTCTATAAGATAGAAAAAGGTGCCCTTTTTCCCCATTTTCTTATTGATCAGGGATATTTTTTCGCGTGCAGGGAAGTAATTCGGATAGCTTGCCAGCGCCTTTATATATGCACGTTTTGCCTCGACTAGCCTGTTCTTCCCTTCCGAGATCTCACCCAGGATCATATACGCGTCATGCTGAATGGGATTGATCTCAAGTGATTCGCGCAGCAGTTTCGCGGTTTTCTGAAAATCCTGTTTCTGAAAGCTGATAATCGCGAGGCTCTTCAGAATATCAGGATGGCGTTCCGTATCAAGTGCTTTCTTTAAGAGTTCCCGGGCTGCCTCGTATGAACCCTGTTTAAGCCCTATGCGTCCTGATGTGTATAACCGGCGGGCTTCAGAACTTTTGAAAGGAACATCCTCCGGAACGATCCCGAGGTGCGTATCCAATAGATACCGTCCATCCGGATGGAGAGGGTCAAGGGCAAGGACCTTTTTTAAATAGGCTATATATGTAAAGTAATATTCCTTTCTCTGTTCAGAGGATGCAGCCTTCTCCGACAGGAATTTATAACAGACAGCTATATTCATGTAGAGCCTTGTCGAACGCTTCTGCTGATCTTCAGCCTGAAGGAACAGATCCAGCCCGTGTTCATATTTGCCCGCTTGTATCAGTTCCTCCCCCTGCAGGGTAAGAACCATCCATCCGGGCATCTCTGCCCCCTCAGCATGTGCGGACAGTATGCATAGACATAGCAAAACCCCATATATTCGTTTCATAATCATACCTGAGCATAGATGGAATAGTGGAATGCTGGGGAAAAAGGTATTGCCTGAATGTGTTAATATAAAGGCTGAAACAATGAAAGGCTTGCTTATTTCTGAAAAAAACCGGTACCATTACCCTTCGACCACGCTCAGGGCCTTGAGCGCGCAAAGTCGAGACGGTTCCATTATTCCACCATTCCATCATTCCTTTATCAAATACTGAGAAGCTTAAAGACAGCCATATAACTCATTTAACAAAAAAAGAATGCCGTAAACCAATTTCTTTTTCGTATAGTATGTAGGGATTCCACCCGGAATATCATCTGTTTTTTTCAGATTATGATTATTATACCTAACACACCACTACAGCCCGAGCCATTTCATGAACCGAGCTGTTGATTGAGCTTCGATACCCTCCTCACCTGTATTCTCTCCGCGGAGCATTTTCAATCCGCATTCCCGGCATGCGTGTTTGCCTCTGTATTCACAGGCATTAATGAGTTTCACTATTTTTCCGCATTTTTCACATTCCACTTCCACGGTATTGAGAAGGTCTTCGATCCTGCATTCATTGCATACATAATGTCTCATAAATATAGTGACATCGCCGATATAACAGACCTTTCCGCACACTTCACATGCAACCTCCAGGGACCCTTCCATTCCGCATTGAATACATACGCCCGCCTGCTTGAAAAACTGTGAATCGGTATCAAGCGCATCAAGTTTCTTATCACATTTTCTGCATCTCACTGGCCTACTCCCCTTATATACGTGTGAGGGATATGTGGATGTACAATTTCCCTCATTTTTTCAAGATATCCTGCATCGGTGCGCTCCAATTGGCTGAAAGAGGGATCATACAGGCTTTCCTGCGGTACAAAGGGCTGGAGTATATATTTTTCCGTTCCCTCCAGCTCTTCAGCAATCTTCCTCATCTCCTTTTCATCATGAAGGGGCCGTACAACGGTCGTGCGTATCTCGTATTTCCCGCAGGCCCGTTTTTGAAGAAGCCCGATGGATTCAGTAACTGCGTCCGTATTAATATCCACTCCCGCTAGGATACTGTATGAAGCCCTGCTTGCCTTGTAGTCCATTGCCACATAATCAACCATGTCAATAACTTTTTCAAGGCGATGGGGAAGCGAGCCGTTGGTATCAAGTTTCACGCTGAAGCCCTGTTCTTTGAACCATGATATCACCTCGGGCAGGTTTTTGTGGATGGTGGGTTCTCCTCCGGTGATAACGACCCCGTCCACCCATTCCTCTTTTGCCCTGTCAAGCAGCCCGGCGATCTCATCCCATTGAAGATGCCCTTCTGCAGCGTGTATCATTTCCCCATTATGACAGAAGCCGCACCGGAAATTGCATCCTGCCGTAAAAAACACCTTTGACAGGTACCCTTCGAAATCGATCATGGATGTACTGCTGAGTACACCGTATATAATAGGTTTTACATCAAGGACAGAATCCACGGGTTATACGCTTTCTATCGCCTCTTTGAATACATTCTCAATATCGGACGGCCTGATCACTCCTCCGTTCGTATAGTCTGTCTGGAATCCAACGTAGGTCGGCATCCGGTAGGCTCCATTCTCATCAACACCTTCGGAAAAGGCCTGCCGTATCTTTTGAGCATCCCCGTTTTCATCAACGGTGCACACAAGAAAGGAAGGTATCCTCTGACTGTTCATAGCCTCCGCTTTGCCGAAATTGATAAGCCCGTCAACTGTTGTAATATCGAAATAGCTTTTCTCGAAATTCTCCCATTCCTTTTTTTGCAGAATCTTATCCATCCTCTTATTAAGGACTTTGCATTTCGGGCATCCTTTTTTTCCGAAAACCTGCACCTTGAATTTCTGCATCTTTCATTCTCCCCTTTATGCTGTTACACCTGTTTCAACCGAATAATTCCCCTTTCGTCTGTCCTGAAGCTCCCCTTCCCGTTTTGACTTGTTCCAGTTGGTGATCTTACTGAAATATCCCACCACCCGTGTTTCTCCGATAACATTTGTGGAACCGCATTTCCTGCACTCCTCGTGAAGCCCCCTGTCAATATACTGGCAGTCGTCACACATGGTGAACTCGGGTGAAACTGTCAGCTGGGCTGTCTGCGTCTTGAAAAATGTGTCTTTTACCAGCTTGAGGATCGACCGCCAGCTCGGTTTCTCCTCGCCCACGAACGCGTGTGTTATCGCCCCGGATTCGATCATAAAATGGAATTTTGCCTGTTCTCTGATCCGTTTAACGAGGCCCACTGGCGAATCTGCGGGCAGATGTACCGAGTTGGTATAATAGACCGAATCATCCACAAAGCTGCCCCGGACAATACTGCCGGCTTCCTCCTCAAAATAGATCAGATCGCTCTTTGCGAGCCTTCTGGCAGCGCTCTCGGCAGGAGACTCCTCAAGAGCCACACGAAGCCCGTACTTTTCCGAAAACTCCTTTGTTTTTCTGTACATATGTGCTATCACCCTCATCCCTTTTTCTATTAAGGAAGGTTCCTCATCCATTTTTTTGCCGTATATAAAGGTAATGGCATCGCTCAGCCCGATCAGCCCGATAATATATGTTGACTTGTCAAGCTCTACATAGGGGCGGCCGTCGTGAGCCGGCTTGCCTATCTGCCACAGGGGCCGGCCCGGCTCCTCCATCATTTTTTCAATGGACTCCTTTTTCTGCAGATGAGCTTCCATTGCAATATCCATGGCTTTGTATATTTCCTCGATAAGGCCAGTAAGGTTCTTTTTCCCGTTCCTGGCAGCCCGGTAGGCAGCCTGCGGGATATTAATGGTAACATTCTGAAATCCGCAGAAACGCATCGATTCAGGATGAAGCAGCATATAATTATCCTCAATTGTCGTGCGCAGACGGCAGCATGCGCTCAGGGTCACTTCATCCCTGTCAAAAATGAAATAGGTGGATGCGTTGTGACCGGACAGTTTGCAGGCTTCTTCAAGTATTGCAAACTGTTTGGAATCGTTGAATGTGTCTTCATTGATATGGAAATCGCACTTCGGGAACTCAAATATCCTGCCGTTCTTGTCCCCGTTGTACCAGACTTCGAGGAGTGCACGCGTAAACTCGCGTGCTGTATCCTCATAGTCGCCATACACAACAACCGCCTCCCCTTTTTCAGAAAGGGCTTTTTCAATATCCCGGTTATATGAGATGTGTCCGTTCCCGTCATCCTCCTCTCTGAGGATTACCCGCTCCTCCCCGTCTTCAACAATATAAAGCTCCATCAGGCGATGCTCCCCGTTCGCTGTTGTGCCCACAATCCTGTCCTCAACAGGAAGCTTGGTACCGTCACTCCTTTTCAGCATATATTTTCCTCCGGGCCCCACTGCGGGAATCTTTTTCAGATAACCGGGTACTCCGGTATGGATATTAAAATCGAGGAACAGTGTCTGTGCGCCGCGCGAAAAGGCGTTCTGAGAAGCATTGAATATTATCTCCTGGGCAATCTGGAACATCTCCTTCTTTGGTGTATTCTCAAGATAGGGCGCGTACAGGATGTTGATATATGCAATCCCCAGGGCTCCTGCGTAATAAGCCTGCATGGATGCGAGAAATGTATTCAGGTGTCCGGTAAGGACCTGAGCGCTCTTTGCGGGTTTTGACTCCGTATTAAGGTTCTCAAGCCCCTGCAGACCGTATTTCTTGATATATTCAAGTGAATGGGAGGAACAGTATACCCTGTGAGGATACCCCAGGTCATGAAGATGGACAATCCCGGTATCATGGGCGCGTTTCACTTTCTCGCTGAAAATAGTATCCATTGCCCACTGTTTGAGGCTGAGTTCCGCGATTCCCAGATTAACCGCTTCAGGGTTGTTGCTGTTGATGTTGCTGTTCTCCTTTGATTTGTTAAACATCAGCTCCTCTATGAAATCCCGCGGGGTAACATAGATGGAGAGATCCTTCAGCTGTTTCCGGAAGCCGCGTTCCTGGAGTTCATTGTTAACCATCTCGCGAATAAGGGCGGAGGTGACAGTCTCAAAGTTCCCTTCAATGACCTTGTTTTCAACCGCCTTTGAAATTGAGTTCGCTTCCTCGACCAGCATGCCGACCTCAGTAACGAGCTGATGCGTGATCTTGCCTCTGTCCCACGGTTTCGTTATATTGTCAGTAATCGGCTCGACCAGAAGAAGAGCCCGGTCAGTAACATCAAGATTGTTCTTCCCGTTTTTCCTGACCTGTATCCTTTCACGCGCAAGCTCCCGCGCTTTCCTGTATTTTTTATATTCTGCAACTGTTTTCGAATGCTCGTTTTCAGCAAGCACGATCTCAACAACATCCTGAACATCCTCAATTTCCGGTATACGCTCCCCCTCCTTGTCAGGCCTTACATAATAACAGCTCTCTTTATTGTCAAGATATTCAACCACCTGTATAGCCAGGTCCTTTGAAAGATCGTAATCAGCCTCTTTCCCCTCTTTCTGCGAAACCACACTGGCGGCTGCATAGATCGCTTTTGCTATCTTTTCAAACTTGAACGGCGTCACTGTGCCGTCCCTTTTTTTGAATCTGGTGAATACCTTGTTTTCAATAACCCCTTTTGTCATATTGTATTCCTTAATAAAAACCCTCTATATAGTGCTGATTGGCATTATATGCCCCATATATTGTATGTCAAGCAAAAAAATAAAAAATATTTTTTCCATGAATGGGAGAATACATCCTTTAATGCATAAATTCTTTTATTAAAGATATTTATATGCAGAAGGATCCTATGTTATTTCGATAATTTTTTTGTGGATTCTGTGTTAAACCAATGGGAGGAGAAGGGATTTTTGATTTTTGAAGTTTGATTTTCGGGAAATGAATAGGGCCGATAGGTCGTATAGGACAAATAAACAAGTATTTAGTGTATTAGTTGTTTGTAATTGCAGTTTTTTTACTAAATACTAATTTACTAAACACTAAATACTTCTTCCTGTCCTCTGATTACTGTGCCCTGTATCCTATCTACTGACCTCTGTCCTCTGTCCGCCGATCAGTGTCTGGGCGTCATAGGAGTTCTGTTGTCTTCGGGAATGCGTGACTGTATAAACTCCTTGATCCGCAGTCTGTCCCTGTCGGAAATGCTTACGAACCTCACACCCAACTGCGTGGAATCCTCCTTTTCACCTATATCGGTGAACCTGACTATTTCACATTCCCCGACCAGATCCTCAAGATCCTTAAGTTCCTTGATCCTGAGAATAATTGAGAATTTGCGCAGAGGCAGTACACCTTTCGGCAGTTTAAGGTCTGTAATAAGGGCTCCTCCTGCGCTGATGTTCCTTATGACAGCTTCCCCCTTGTCAAATACCTCACCGTCCTTGAACACTACAACGATATTCCCTTCCGCATTGATCTTGATCCGTCCGTACCTTCTTCTGAACGGCCTTCGTATCTGTTTGAAATTGTATCCCAGCTCCTCCGCCGCTTGAAAAACCCTGTTCCTTGTTTCTTCGCTTGTGATATAGGAAGGATCGCGGTTCAGTATTTTTGTGACCGTAGTACGGCTCAATCCTACTTTTTCCGCAATATCCTGCTGGGTAACACCCATCTATCTTCCTCTCAAATTAACAAAAGGATATAGTACACATATTTTGCCATACGATGTCTAATTTGTCAACTATTTTTTATTTTTTTTCATGAATTGCACATTCCGGATTTCAGTCCTGACCGTACCCGCGTGAAACATATGAATCAGCTTCTCCAGTCAGTCTGATAAGTTCATTCTGAAGTGATTCCGTTTCAGCCTGCAGCTGTTCCTCAGACATTTTCCGCTGATAGCTTCGGGGCGTACCGAACACAAGCACTGCCCTGGTAAAGGGGCAGGGAAACCGGTACAGGTCCCATAGATTTTTAAACTCAGCGGAACGTCGGAATGCAATGGTTACGGGGACTATATATGCTCCTGTTTTGGACGCTACCTGTATCGCCCCTCGTTTTGCCTGAAATACAGGGCCTCGAGGGCCATCAAGGGCAAACGCTGAATTCATCCCCTTTCTTACTTCCCTGATCATACTGACAAGGCCTGAAGCAGCTCCGCGTGTACTCGATCCCCGAACTGAGGAATGGCCGAACGACCGGAGCACCCATTTCTGTACTTCCCCTGCTTCGCTGAGGCTGGTCAGCACAACACATCTGCTTTTCCGGAGAATATAGAACAAAGCGAACTGTCTGCCGTGCCAGAATGCATATATGAAATTTTTTCCTTTACGCTCAAGCTGAATATCCGGACGATCCATTGTAAGACATGTCACTCTGAGGGTCATGCTTACAAGCCGTATCACCATACCAACCATCAGGCCGAGAAGAGGATAGAGCGTTACTCGCGCAGGAGGATTCAGTATCTTCTTATTCGTTGTTTTTATGATTTTTGTGACCCGTTTGAGAAACACATCGTGCCTTTCGAATAACACGTGAGTACAATCGTCCCAGTGCAAAAAACCGATCCAGTAGAATGGGGCTCTGCTATCTACCCCTTTATAAAACAATAGTGATTTTCAGCGAAAAGTCAAGCAAAATCCTAAACCGTAGTACAGCCTCAACCCAGATGGCCTCGTCAGGCTACGATGCCCGGATTTTTCTTGACAATTAATGCATCCTCAAATATAATTCAGGTTCTATCGTTATCACTCTTTTTCCGGACCAGCTATGGGTATTGCAAATTTCCTCCGGTGTATTCTGTTCTACTTCATTCCTTCGATGCAGAGAACGGATATCACAGAACTGAGAAGAATACTTGTCGTAAGGAATGACCATATCGGTGACGTCTGCCTTTCCCTGCCCTTTATGATCCTCCTCAAGCAGGTCCTGTCCGAAACAGTCCTTTCCGTGCTCGTACATGAATACACAGAGGATATTGTTTCAGAAAACCCTTTTATTGATACTGTTATCGGACAGCGTAACAACGATACTGTCCAGGATATCCTGAAAAAGCTCGGAACATACGACGCGCTGTTCAATCTGTGTTCTACCGAATTCAACGCACAGCTCTGCAGCCGTATCAATGCCCGGTACAAAGTAGGATTCGGATACAAACCGTACAATATGTTCACATACAACAGATTTTCATTCGTCAAACGGACCGATCCTCCGGTCCATGAAACCGACTTCTGTTTTTCCTTTGCAGAAATCCTGGGAATCAATACGGACCAGTACAGGGAAAAGGCTGTTGAACAGACACGTATCCATTATTCGGACCGTGTAAGGGAATCAGTGAATGTGTATATGAAGGGCCTTGCACTTGACAGTAGCAAGCCCGTAATCGCTATACATCCGGGGGACAGCAGGTCCGGGCTTAACCTGAACATACAGCAGTATGCCGATATAGGCGGTCGCCTTCTCGGAAGGGGCATAACAAATATTGTCTACACTCTCGGCCCTTCTGAAAAAGATCGCATATCCCTTTACCCCGGCTTTGTGCGGGAACAGTGTACATTTATCCCGGGCGATCTCTCTCTGAAGGAGTTTGCAGTATTTCTGTCACAGTGCGGCTGCCTTGTATCAGGAAGCACCGGTCCCATGCATATAGCCGGAATTATGGGAACACCCACAGTAAGTATCTTTTCAGAAAAGCCTGCGCATACTCCGAATAAGTGGCACCCCATAAAGAACAGCCATGTTATTATAACACCGGAAGAGCCGTACGATTCTTCTTCCGAACAAACGTATATGGAAACGGTCGATCTTGACCGGATAGCCGATGAGGTGTGTAATATAATTAATCCATACAGGCATTAAGGATATCACATGAATTCAGAACAGAAAAACCGGGATGGGTTATTACCGGAAAGACGAAAGATCACAGGGATCGTCCCTGCTTATAACGAGGAAAAGAACCTGAAGGAATGTTTGGAAAGTCTTTCCTGGGTTGATGAGCTTATTGTAGTCGACTCCTACAGCACGGACAGTAGTGCTGACATTGCCAGAGAATTCACGGATACTGTTGTTCAGCACGAATACAGGTATTCAACAGCTCAGAAAAACTGGATCATACCTCAGGCTTCTCATGAGTGGATACTTCTGCTTGACGCTGATGAACGGTGTACTCCCGGGCTTAGGATCGAAATTGAGGAGATACTGTCCCGGGAAAATGAGTCGGAATATAATGCTTTCTGGATATACAGACGTAATTTTTTTCTCGGCAGGGAAATAAAGCACTGCCGCTGGAACAAAGACAAAGTCATACGGCTGTTTAAACGGGATGACTGTAGATACGAAGATGTTGAAGTACACGGGGAGATCCAGCCTCAGGATAAGGCGGGCACTTTAAAGAACCGCATTGAACACTATTCATACCGTTCAATCGATGATTATCTTTGTAAACTACACAGATACACACCCTGGGGTGCGGAAAAAGCACTCAAAAAAGGCAGCAGAGGAAGGCTGTTCCATATCCTGTTCCGCCCCATATGGGACTTCTTCAGGCGCTATATTGTCTATCTGGGATTCCTTGACGGGATCCACGGCCTGATATTGTGCCTCACATCATCAGCATCAGTCATGTTCAGATTCATAAAACTCTGGGAACTTGACAGGGAAAAGTAGGGGCGAGCCGGTGGCTCGCCCGGTCGAAAGTCCAAGGTCGAAGGCAGACCCGGCGAAGCCTGGAGGTTAAAGTGCCGAGGGGGTGTTTTACAGTTGTAGCGGTTGTAAACCTGTGACCGTTTTATGAAGCTTCGCTTCAGTACTTCAAAAATCATACTTTAAAAAATTATTTCCCCTCTGCGTGCTCTGTACCTCTGTAGCTTTCTTCTTTTTCAATTTGCAAATTGGCAATCGCAAATCAAAAATCCCTTATTTCCTTTCCGCTTTTTTCCATACCAGTTCACCGTCGTTGTCCGTCACTTCAATCATATCGCCTGTGAGGCCCATGGTATGTCTGACGTGTGCAAAGCCTTCTATCAGCTCCTTTTCTGACATGCTCTTCTTGTGATCCATTATATACCGGATAATCCGTTTCCTGTCGAAGTTCTCCCTGAGCACCAATTCTTCAAGATCCTTTTTCAAGGGCTTCTCCTGTGCAGCGGGATTCGAGTTAATAATCTTGAGATTTCCCTGGACCGATTCTCCTATCAGACCGGCCCGTTTATATTCACGCACTTCAGGAAAACGCTTCATCCTGTTTTCCAGAAAAACCGGAAAATACCTTTTTTTATCGTCAAGGGACCTGAATCTAGGAAGAAAAAGCTGATACAGCCCCGCACAGCGTGATCCGGCCTCCCTTTTCATTACTGTTCCGGCGGTTACCCTGTCTCCACGAACAAGATATTCTACAAACCGACATACATTAAACAGGCTTTCCTGTTTCTGTTGTACAGTCGTGCATCCTCTGAATGCGAACAGGCAGACTGCTGCTCCAGTAAGTACCAGGAACATTTTATTCTTTTTCATGACAGTCCTTCTTCTGTTTGCTATCATCCTCTTGCAGAGAATCATCTTCTTCGGCCTGTTCCCCTTCAGTATTTTCCTTACCATCCTCAGGAGGCTTTTTATTTCCTAACGGGGCGGAGCCGGCCGATAATTTCATTCTTTTGCGCTCCTTGCTCTCCTTCATCCGTTCCTGATACTCCCTGTATTTTTTTCTCTCATACAGTGCTGCAACCACAATAAGCACGAACACGCTGATACCGATCCCTCCCACGATCGGCATTATATGAAATACACGTTCAAATTTTTTGATCTTTTTTCCCATAATCAGGGGTGTTTTTGTGTACCAGTTCTCTCCTTTCCTGTTCTCATACGTAAACCGTTTTACAAATATCCCCACCATATCCACATAATCACCCACGACCAAGTCATCAGGAATATCCAGCGCACGGAATGTAAACGGTTTTTTTGTGTTGCTTTCCAGTATCTGCCCCACGAACAGCAAGGGCTGGCCTGCATCGTGGTGAGGGAACTTTCTGCATACTGCACGGTGCGGATCCGCCTTTTTCTCCTCAAGCCGCAAGAGACGGCCTTTAAGACGGAACACCTTTCCCCTGTACTGCGAAGGATCGTTTTTAAGCCTGATCATCTTCGGGTATGTTAGTTCGGGGTCAATACATGCTTCGAGGTCTTCCTGGGAAATATTGACCAGTATCTCGATAGCGTGATAATACGGGTCGAGTTCAATAACATCGTACAGCCTGTCATCAGCCAGTTCCCATATCTTTTTACTCCCGAGTTTCAGGCCGGGTTTGAACTCTTTTATTCCGGCTACCGGATTAACCTCCACAAGATGGAGCTGTCTGTATACGAACAGGGGAACAGTCTCCTTTGACTCCCCTGTGGGTATCGTTTCCATTCCCGCGAATATCCCGTAGAAATATACAGGTCTGTCAAGTATATACCCCTCAAAGATACCTATGCCGACACAGGCTGTTTTCCGGCCCGAGTCAGCCTGCTTAAATACTCCTCTGTACATTTTAGCTACATAGGGGAGTTTTCTGATCACTTCTTTTTTCAGGGAGATACGAACAAGCTGAGGTCCATCCAGAAAATACCCCTTTACTCTGAACACCCGGCCTCTGTATTCAGGATATTCCTCCTGCCTGATAGTTGAAAAATCCTTCTGTACAGCAGCCTTTTCAAGATCTTCCTCCGTGAGGTCGCATACGAGTTCAACTGCTTGGTTGAACGCATCAAACGTGACCGTTCCCTGTTCCCCCTCCTTTTTCCACAATTCCGTATCGCCCAGGACCTGACCGGGGGAAAATGAAGGCTCCTCTTTTTCCTCCTGTTCCCCTTCCTCTCCCTCTGATCCAGTATGTATACGTGTCTGTGCCTCAACAACAGGATAATCCGGTTCGAGATTCCTCTCCCTTTCCCGTTGGGCCGGAGTCCGCGGCTGAGAAGCTCTGCCGGAGCCAACAAGCAGCGGACGGATCAGCATGTATCCAAGCATGAGAACAGCAATGATCAAGATAAGCATATGACGTTTCTCTTTTACCGACATTCCCTGCTGTATCTTGTTTTTAATCTTCAGTTTTGCCATATCTATTTTCCCACACTAATGTAAAACCCGGGTAAAATCCTGTTTGTTACCGAAACAAATTATTTAGTATATCGACACGGGTTGAAATTACAACCTTTTTTTATTTTTTTTCACCCCCCAAAAAAAAGGGCGGAAAGTACTTTCCGCCCTTTTTCTCAGCAATATGCGATGCGCTGAATGCAACACGCAGTTATTTAAGCATCGACACAGGCAGATATCTGTAATAAACCTCAAGGGACAGGCATCCCACCGCCGTGTAGAACACCCGTCCAGCGCGGGAGTCTGCCCAGCTCGCAAATCCTGTCGGATCCCATGATCCGTCCGCACATCCCCCTCTCCGCTGTGAATCGAGAAGGATCTTCTTCATGGGCTCATTCCACTTTTTCCAGAACTCCCCTCCCATCTGGAACATGGCAAGCGTTGCATAGTACATCTTGTAGAAATCCGTTTTCCCCGCTGCGGGAAGGTTTTCAAGCATCTTATTTCCGTGGGCTCGAAGCATCCTGCCGCTCGTGTCCTCCCCGATGAACACCCTGCACAGCATGCCAATTGCAGTAAGTCTAGGATTTCTGCTTCCGAGCGAATTATTACTGCTTTTCCATGTATAGGCGACATGGCCCGCAAGCGTGGGATACGAGTCCCCTTTCACCTCAGGTGTTACATGATCCATATGCTTGGCAATACCCTCGAAAGAGTTGCCAACGCCGATCCCTGCTGATTTGGCAGATTTGAGTGCCATTGTGGCCCAGCCGGTCACGGACGTATCGTTCCTTCCTCTGTTTACCTGGTAATCGAACCCTTCGTATTCCTTCTGCCTGGAAAGCAGTGTGTCAACCGCCTTTTGCGTTATTTCCTTGAGCGTAGGCGTCTTGGTCATACCGTATCCTTCCGCAACAGCCATAGTGGCAACACTGTGCGCATAATTATTCTTTGAAAAAGACCCGCTGTCACTCTGATTAGCCTGCAGAAAGGAAAGTCCGTTTGAAACCTGCTGACGGAATTGTCCAGCCTTCTGTGTATGACCCGCCCCAAGAAAACAGAGAAGTGCGAACCCGGTGGCGCAGTTGAGTTTTCCCGAATCCTCAAGCCCGGACGAGGATGCTCCGGAGCACACCTTTTCGCAGGGAGGGTTCAGTTTGCATTGTTTGTCATAATCCCCGAACGACCACGATCCGTCCGCTGCCTGGTGCCGTTTGAACCACCTCAACGCTGCAAGCACGGCCGATTCAGTCGCAGCCCCTCCGCCGAACTTGCCTATGGCCCTCTTCTTGCCGCCGCCGTCGCGCCAGCCGTATGCACCTGAACCGCCGCCGCCCACACCGAACACGCCAACCCAGCCTTCTCCCTGCAGCTCTATTGTTGACATGGCCTCCTGGCGGCCTTTTGCCTTGTGCTCACGCTCCAGGTCATCAGGAGTCTCCAACTCGTCTATGGGGAGGTCTTCTTTGGTAATAACCGGATTCTCAACGATAACCTCGTCCTTAAGCTGTTTTCTGCTCCTCTTTATATCCCTCTTAAGCGTAGGATCGTAATCAGGCTTCTGGAATTTCTTCACGTTCATTTCGAATATACTGAATTCATCATCCTGGTCACCCCGAGATATGGTCCACATCGCTGCCATGATCAGGAAGGCTGTGTGGAAGATGATCGATATAATCCACCACGGTGTTCGCTGAACCAGGTCCATCTGGTCAGAATGAGGCCCCCCGTCACCTTCCTCCTCCTCTTCTTCCAGCTCATCGTCGTAATAATCATCTTCATATACTTCGTCTGCCATACCGTTCTCCTTATTACATATCTTTAATTATATATTTTAAATCACCTTATTTAACGTATATATGCAATTTTAGTTTAAAAAAATATTAAAAAAAACAAGAAAAAAACATTATAATCTATTATACCAGATTTTTATACTGTTTCTACGAAAAAAACTTAAAATTTAGAAACGTTAGGAATTTCAGAATTTAGGGATTTTTGATTTTTGATGTACAGGAAAAAACAGGACCAATAAGACTTATCTGACCTCTGACCTCTGTCAGAGCTACTTCAGCATTGAAATCGGAAGGTACCTGTAGTAGACCTCAAGCGACAGACATCCGACCGCTGTATGGAACAGCCTGCCTATTTGGTTGTACCATACAGGTTT
>Ga0272441_10003537_pt1 | contig 29575 bp, 27 predicted proteins | sample SSMProp6N_FD_193582 | JGI IMG/M metagenome (GOLD analysis project Ga0272441, IMG submission 193582) | Marine sediment archaeal communities from Little Sippewissett salt marsh, Falmouth, MA, United States - SSM-Prop-6N | ecosystem: Environmental > Aquatic > Marine > Wetlands > Sediment ... | reverse complement strand
TTGTTTTTGGTTTTCAATCCAAAATCCAAAATCGTAAATCCAAAATAGACATGGGGGTGTTTTCTTGGAAGAATTTCTCTCTTCTGCAGTACAGAGCGGCTTTGCCGTGGCAGTGGCCGCCTACCTGCTGGTAAGAATGGAAAAACGCCTGGAAGAACTCACCCAGGCCATATCAGAACTACGGATGACCATATCCGGAAAAGGGATAGTAGACCTTGCGCATTAACAATTTCAAACTGTCTGAACACTTCAACCTCATGGAGTTCCAGTGTCCCTGCTGTCACACCGCCAGGGTCCATCCCCGGCTGGTAAGAATGCTGGAATCCCTGCGGGATAAATGGGGAGACCCGATCTTCCTGACAAGCGGTTATCGGTGTATTTCCCATAACCGGGAGGTGGGAGGGGTTCCCGACAGTCTTCATATCCTGGGACAGGCAGCGGACGTGGTGGTCTTCGGACCAGGGCAGTCCCTTTTCGTCCAGCTGGCTCGAAAGGAAGGTTTTACATCGGTAATACCAAACTATGAAAGGAATTATGTCCATCTTGGGATCAGAAATTTATAAGAAGAACCAGAGCAGAAGAACCATGTCGGATAAAGAAATCGAGGAGATAACGAAAAAATACACTCCCCTGGTGATGTCCCTGGCCCGAAGATACCAGGGAAGAGGAGCGGAATATGAAGACCTGGTCCAGGAAGGGTATCTCGCCCTTATCAAACTTGCACCAAGGTGCCCTGACCCGGAGAGGATGGCCCTGTTCCTGAAACGACAGCTACCTGCCAAGGTCAGGAATGCTGCAGGAAAGCTGAGAAGAAAAGATACCCTTGAATCTGAAATGCCTGAGGGGGGATTTGAGTTTCTTTCTCCCCCGGAGATGCTGCCCTGGCTTTTTCAGAGCCTTCTTTCGGATCTGAAGGGTAAAGAAATGGAGTTACTGAAACTCCTGGCCTTCGGCTACATCCAGAAGGAGATCGCCGAAAGGTTAGGCATTACCCAGCAGGCTGTAAGCAGCCGGGTTGGGAAAATACGGAAAAAGATCGCAACCCCTTTTAAATAGATCAAAAAGGTCGGGATCCCTTCCCGGCCTTTTCCCTATTCGAAGGGGTTAAATTTCTGTTGGTCCTCCAGGGAGAATCCCTTTTCAAAGACCTTGAGACAGGCATCTACAACTTCGGCATCAAGTCTTGTTCCCCGCTCATCCCGGATGATCTCGAGGGCCTTCTCTATGCCAAGCCCCGGCCTGTAAGGTCTGTGTGATGCGCTTGCCTCCACCACGTCGGCCACGGCCAGTATCCTGGCCTCCAGCAGTATGCTGTCTCCTTTTAAAGCCCTGGGATATCCTGATCCGTCCATCCTTTCATGGTGCTGATAGGCGATCTCCGCTACGGGCCAGGGAGTATCCACTTTCCTGAGTATCTCATAGCTGCTTTCAGGGTGGACCCTGATCACCCCCATTTCAACTTCGGTGAGTTTCGTGGGTTTAGACAATATTTCAGCGGGTATGGAGATCTTGCCCACGTCGTGGACCATGGCGGCAAGATATAATCCTTCACAGCGGTCTGTCTCAAGGCCCATTTCACGGGCTATGGCAAGGGCAAGACGGGCAACCCTTTTCTGATGGGAAGCGGTATATGGATCCCTCTTGTTCGCAGTTTCAGCAAGTGTCTCAATGGTCTGGCTGAAAATCATCCGGAGCCTTTCAATGCTTTTCTCGAGCTCTCTTTGAGTCTGGATCCTCTCTGTATCATCCAGGATAATGCCTGTGAAACAACCGATTTTTCCATCTTCGTCATACTCAGGCCTGTTCTTTTCCCTGACCCATTTGACCTCGCCGTTTTTCAGTATTATTCGGTATTGATGTTCGAAGACCTCTGAGCCGATTTTCCTGGTCTCCTCAATCTCCCTATCAATTCTTTCGAGGTCCTCGGGGTGGACGATCGAATTGAAAAGCCATCCTTCAGCAGTCATCTCCTGGGGGTCGAATCCCAGGGTCCGGATGTTTTCAGAAACGTATTCCACAGGCCAGCCTTCGGAATTGGTCCACTTGAAAACGATCACAGGGCTATTATCTATTATCGTCTTTGAAAGTTTCAAGGCCTCTTCTTTCTGTCTGAAAAGGGTGAGGTCCCTGTAGATAATGCATATTCCCTTGATATCTGCGTTCTTTTTAAATGGGAAAACAGATACGGAAACGGGAACTTCGCGGCCGTTTTTGCCTATCCTTATGCAGGTTTCCCCGCAGATAAAGTGTTTTTTCATGTCTATGGTTTCTCGTTCGTCCTGGCAGGACCCGTTCCCCTTTTTTTCGGAGACCACCTGGTCAAGCTTTTTACCCAGGCTTTCCTCCAGGGTATAACCGAAGATTTCGCAGAATGCATTATTCACGTCCTCAATGACATATTCAGAAGATGCGAAGACGATACCATCACTGGAGAATTCGAAAAGGGTTCCCAACCTGTCTTTTTGCTGACGTATGGTTTCCTCAGCATGGTATTCCCGGGTTACATCCCTTCCCACAGACTCTACTTCTACGAGGTTGCCCTTTTCATTGAAGATGCCCTTGTCGCTCCACTGAAACCACAGAGTATCTCCTGCAGGTGATATGATCCTGTGTTCATAGGTTGCCCTGGGATTGTCGGGGGAAAGTTTGCAATATTCTGCAATGACTATATCCAGATCCTCCGGACTGAGAAAAGTGGAAAATCTTTTCCCCGTCAGTTCATCCCTGGATCTCTGGAAGAAGTCACAATAGGCTTTGTTAACGTAAGTGAGGGTGGTGTCGGGAAGGGATCTGCAGATAAGATCAGGATCGGATTCCACAATTTCCTCGTAAAGTGACCGGGAGTAAGATGACCCTTCCAAGGTGCTTTCGCAGACAGAAGGTGTTTCAGATGCATGCCCCGATAGAGCATGGTGGCCTTCCTTTTTTGCTACTACGTTGACAATTGCATTCGCGAGGTCTGTCTCTCCCAGGTCCTCCTTCAGCAGGACCATGTCAGCCCATTTGCTGACTTCTTCTTCATGGATCAAATATTGATCCGAATCGATAATACCCACGATAGGGGTCTGAGGAAACAGGGCTGTTATCTTGCGGCTGAGCTCAGGAAACTCGGGACCTTCTCCTATCAGGACGGAGGCATGGAAATATATTCCAGACAGATCCCTTTTTTCAATTGAAGCCATGTCGGATATATGATCGAAATGGAGGATGGAACCGAGGTTGCTGGAAGAAGTTGTCCCTGGTATGTGCAAGGGGCAATGGTTCGGTTCTACCACAAGGCATCTTATAAGCTTCGGAATGGACATATAGGATCCTCCTCAAATATATACCTGGAGATACAAATCTAACGTATATCCCTGACTTCTTGGGGGCAGGTTTCCCACAAGAAAAGACAGGGTGGATATGAATATACTTTTAGTCTGGTCACAGGCAGGATCTGGAAAACTTGAGGGATATCGATCTGATAACCAGGCCAATAATAGAAAAGTGTAAATGTATGCTGGCAAACCGATTAAATTAAAGTTATATTAACACATTTTTATAATTAACAGGCCATGGTTATTACCAGAAAGGCGGAATTCCTTTCTTCACCCTGTTTTGCATAAGGAATGACGGGGGTTGCTGTTGTTAAGGTGTTTTTGCAGTATACAGGAAGATTTAATATTTGTCTTGCCAGATAAGAAAGGCCGGGTTTCCTTCCCGGCCTTTGCTTTGAGACCAAATAGTTATTATTTTCTGTCCGTTCCGATGGAACGGAGGTAGAAGAACTTTTCTCTGTAAGGTATCTCCAGGAGTTTACCCTCCGAGACGAGTTTGGTAACGGTGTCCCATTCTTCACCACAGTCCCTGAGGACCTTTTCGACCTGGTCCTTTCTCATGGGATGAACCGCTGTAATGCTCAGGATGTCCTGTGCAGCGTTCCCGGAAGAGGGGAATTCATCCCCCTCGAATCCTATGAGGAGTTCCACTTTCTCGACCCTGTCGCTGAAAAGCTGGAAGGCCCGGTTCAGGGCCTTTTCTTCCGCCGGTTCCACGCCTTTTTCTGCCGGGGGACGGGTGGGAATGGAAATATAGGCTATATGGGGTTTCAGGTCTCCCAGAAAAGCTGCTGTCTCCCTGAGGGATTCCTCACTGTCATTGCAGCCTCGGACCATCATTGTCTCTGTACACAGGATGTTTTTACAGGTTTCCCGGAATTCGAGGTATCCTTCCAGGATCCTCTTGAGCTCAAGCTTGCCATGGGGCCGGTCAGTATCCTTCCATGCCTCTTTCTGGATCGAATCCACCTTGAGGGAAACCCAGTCAAATTTCATGAGGTCCTCCCTCACGTCTTCCCGCCAGGCAAGGCTTCCGTTTGATATGACTGCCAGGGGCACTTCCAGGGGTTTAAGCAGATCGGCCATCAGCCCAAGGTTGATATCCAGGGTTGGCTCACCATCTGGAACAAAGGTGAGGTAATCCACCTTTTCTCCCCTTTCTTTCAGCTGAAGCACTCTTTCAGTCACTTCATCTGCTATTTCATGGGGATCGTAGAAAGCCTGTCTTTCCAGGGTCATCCGGTTTGTGCGTCCGACCTGGCAGTATACGCATGAGTAGGGGCATGTCTTTGGCGGAATGTGGTTTATTCCCAGGCTCTGACCAAGACGTCGTGATGGAACGGGTCCGAAAATCCGCATGGATGGATCATCTCCTTTATATTTATTACTATTCAAGTATAGGGGACTTTTCGCCTTATGTAAGGTTCCAGGATCACAGAGGAGTAAATGAGTCTGGTATTATTTCAGGAAAAGGAAGGACTTGAATTGCTTTCAAGGAAGTCAGGATCTCATCGCTATACTGGCTGGAAATTGTATCAACCCACCGCAATATATGCTTCATCCGTAGGGGATATCAATATATCAGGCTGATTAAGAGCCTTTATAGGGCCGGAGCCCCTTTGGGTTAACCCGAAGAGGGGGAGAGGAATAGTACTTCTATAAATTACCATTACAGGAAGGCTTCGGATAAGGTGCTGAAATGACGAATGACCTTGCCTCTTATCGCGGGAAGAGACTTCATGGTCTGCAAGATCATTTTCATAAAATCCGGCCTCCCTGGTTTCCTGCCCTGCAGGCTTTTTGTCCAGCGAAACTGTTGTGTAAAGCTAATTATCTGCAGTCATAAAGACCAACCCCATTCTCATATCCCAAAATATTTCATTATTCTAAAGATAGCATCATATTGAATTCATTCTTTGACCTGTCTCCCAAAATATGCTAATTTATTGCCTATCCACCTTTCGAATTCCAATGATATATTACATATCTTAGATATATTACATACAATACTTTCTTTTTTCGTTCAGCACTTTAAAGAGCTTTTTGAGCACGGGAAACAGGTTCTTTTTTTCTGAACTGCAATTCCAGGGTCTGTTCTCTCCGTTTCACCGTCTACTGATCAATAAGAATTATCAGGAAGATCTCTTAACTATTAAAGCAGGAAGAGATTCTCTTCTTAATCAGGAAGAAGAGAATTTCGTGGGGAGTCCACTGTGCCATAAGGGAAACTCCACGTGTTATCCGGGGGAGGTGGGATATTCCAATTTGTTCAGCAACACCGGGGTTTCAATTTTTTCATATTTGAAGGGAGAGGGAAATATGCATAAGGGACTAAGGACAGTTTTAACCATAGCTTTGGTAAGTCTACTGGCAGTTCTTTTCGTAAGCGGGGCAGTTTTTGCAGAGCCTCAGATGATTTTGAAGTTCGCAGGCCAGTCTCCTGCCGACCATCCTGCAAGCTTACTGATGCAGGATATCGCCAATGAGATAGCAGAAAAGACAGATGGCCGTATCGAGGTAAAGGTCTATCCCGCCAACCAGCTTGGAGACTACACTCTGGTCTACGAAGAGCAGATCCGCGGCACCATCGACATGTCCAGTATTTCTGTTCCCAGCCAGTTTGACCCCAGGATGGAGCTTGTCTACATCAACGGTTATGTCACTGATTACGAGGATGCCAAAAGGGTATTCCATCCGGATGGATGGCTCTTCGCAAAGATGAACGAGTTCAACGAGAGACTTGGTGTTAAACTTCTCGGTTTCTTCATCGAAGGTATGATCGGTACGGGCACCACCAAACCGGCAGTGGAGCCTCTCAAGCCTGGTGTCAATAAGGAAGTGCTTATCCGTGTTCCCAACATGGACGTCTACAAACTTGCAGCAGAAGCCATGGGTTACCGCACAGTTACTATTCCCTACGCCGACGTCTACCAGTCCATGCAGACCGGTGTTTGTAACGGCGTGAACGGTTATCCTGTAGCCGCAGCTTACACGATCCTTGGAGATGTTATCAAGCATTGGTACATGACCAATTACTCAATTGAATGCCTGAACTACATGATCAGTGTCAAAACATGGGAAAAGATCAGCCCCGAAGACCAGAAGATCATTCAGGATGTCATGACCAAAGCCACTATTGCCAGTATCGATAACGCCAAAAATCTTGATCAGCATTACATGGACCTCATGAAAGAGAAGGGTATCGAGGTCCACACCTATACTAAGGAAGAACTTAAACCCATAGCGGAAGCCTGTGCCACTACCTGGTCAAAGCTTGAAAAGAACATGACCAAGGAACTCATGGACGAGTTCAGGAAAGAATTGGCACCTAAATAGGAGAGATGCCATTTTTTCTTTCTATATTCTATCCATAAACTACGAGATTCCGGGAAGGGAGAATCCCTTCCCGGAATCTCGTAACGTTCGTTAGGGGGACTTTTAGTGTCAGATAATAATGCTGAAAATACATGTACCTCTGCACCTGAGTGCCCATGCCCGGCAAAGGTGCCGAGAAACATCTTCGACAAAATAACCGTAAATTCCTGTTCCATTATCTGCTTCGTTACGTCCGTGCTGTTGACAATTCTGATCTGTGCAGCCACCTTTGTCCGGTATGTCCTAAAGGGAGATCTCTACGGATACGAGGAGTGGGTCAAGCTCCTGGCTTTTTGGCTCTATTTTATGGGTGCTTCCATCGGAGCCTTCAACAAGACCCACGTCTCAGCGGACCTGGTCCATGCCTACCTGCCTCCAGGGATCGTAAAGAAAAGCATGATCTTTGTGAAGGATCTCATCACAGTTGGAGTGACCCTTCTCTTTGTATGGTATGGATATGATTTCTTCATGTTCGGATTCATGGGGCCCCTGGGTACGGGGATAGCCATTCCCAAAACCACTATTTGGCGGATCAGCCTGTGGACATCCTATTTAGCGGTTTTCTCAGGGCTGATATTCATGGCCTTATATTTTACCAGGGATCTTGTCCAGAGCACCCTTGCCCTGTTCGGGAGGGATAAGAAATGATCTTTATAGCGCTCATTATCCTCATGGTAACACTCATGATAGGTGTTCCAGTTCCTATCAGCTTCATGGCATCCTCCGCATGGCTCATATTCTTCGGAGGTCCTGCCGGAGAAGGTTATCAGGCGAGTCAGCTTCTTCCCTACGGATTCACACAGATGAATTCAGTTTCCCTCATCGCTATCGCACTCTTCATAATGGCTGGAGGCATAATGGAAAGAGGCAAGATCGGAGAAAAGCTCATAGACCTGGTGGATGTCTTTGTGGGTCACCTCCGGGGAGGCCTCGGAGTGGTGGGTACTATCTCCTGTGCGGTCTTTGGCTCCATATCCGGAGCGGCCTGTGCCACTTTGTCCTGTATCGGTTCCATCATGTTCCCGAGATTCAGAGCAGAGGGATATCCAAGGGGACATGCAGCAGCCCTGATGGCCAACGCCTCACTTTTAGGATTACTCATCCCGCCCAATGCTACACTGATCATATTTGCCTGGATAAGCGGCCAGTCTGTACTTGCCTGCTTCCTTTCCACAGTGGGTCCGGGAATACTGACCACCACCCTGATATGCCTGGTGAACATGTGGCTTCTTCGGAACAATGAAAGCGTCCTGGTAGCTCACAAGAGGACCAGCGATGAAAAATGGGAACTCTTCAAAAAGAGGGGAAAACTTGCCCTGCCGGCATTGATGCTGCCCATCATAGTTCTTGGAGGTATCTACGGGGGTATCATGACCACCACCGAGGCTTCAGCCATGGCAGTGCTTTATGCCATTCCCGTGGGAATGTTCGTTTATAAGGGCCTGAATCTGAAGAGCCTATACGAAGTGGTGGTGGAATCTGCAATAACCACGGGAGTTATCATGGTCATGCTTTACTCCGTATCCATGCTTAGCCGTCTCTACATATTGGAAGACCTTCCCGGAAAGATGCTGGCCCTGTTCTATGCCGTTTCTGATAACCGCTGGGTGATCATGTTCATGATAAATATCTTCCTGGTCATCATGGGAATGCTCATGGACGATATCAGTGTCGTTGTGCTGACCACACCAATTATGATGCCCATTATCATGGAACTGGGATTCAACCCCATTCATTATGCTGCCATTGTTGGGGTCAATACCGGTCTGGGCTGTATCACACCTCCTGCGGCACCTGTCTTGTACCTGGGAGGTCGATTAGGCAACGCTCCAATTGACGAGATGATGACGCCCGCCTTATGGTTCATCCTCCTGTGCTGGGGACCTGTGCTTCTATTCACGGCATATTGTCCAAAACTGGTGCTTTTCCTTCCCCATGTGGTGCTGGGAGTGCCTTGGTAAGGTGATGAAATGAAATTTTATCGTAATTTTTTCGCGGCCCTTTGTTTCGGATTCTTTTTCTTTGCCATGATCACCAGGTCACCCCATGGTTTCTGGGGTGCCATGATCTGTGGGGCTTTGTCGAGAACGGCTGTGAAAAAGAAATGGCCTGAGCCTCCCTTTGCGGAATATTTCAAAGGTTTCAGTCTTTTTGGAGGGGCTTCGGTCAAGGAAGAACATAACTGAATACGAATCAGCATCCTGAGGATATCCTCTTTCCGGGGGGATTTATTGCAAGGTCCTGTCAAGAATGCGGTCCATGTCCTTTCCCTGGGAGCTTGATGAATTTTTTTACGGTTTTCCTTCAGGTGTTAAACAGATATTCCAAAGGAGTGAACTTTGATGTCCGTCTCCATTTTCAACCATGTACTGGGGCCGATAATGCACGGTCCTTCCAGTTCTCACACTGCGGCAAGCTTCCATATAGGAAGGGTTTGCCGCTACATATTGGGGGAAAACCCTGTATCCGTGGTCTGTGCCTTCGATAAGGACGGTTCCTACGGTGAGGTTTTCCGTCAGCAGGGAAGCGACAAGGCTTTTGCTGTGGGTATGATGGGACTTGAAATAACAGATGATCTTTTCTATACAGCTCTTGAAGAAGCGGAAGAAAGGGGTATCCATATATCTTTCCCGGTGGAGGATCTGCCGGTAAAGGACCATCCCAACGTGGCCGATGTCCGCATGAAAGGGCAAAGTGGAAGAGAGGTAACTGTCTGTGCCAGGTCCATTGGAGGAGGGGCTGTAAAATTCACTCATGTGAACGGATTCAGCACCGATTTTGGCGGTGATACCTACGAAGTGATGGTCTTTTCGACAGAAAGCCCGGGTAAAGAGCTTCCCTCCCCTGAGGGAACTTACTGGAAAGAGGAGAAATGTGCTGAAGGATATTGCTTCAACCAGCTTTCATTGCTTTATCCGCCAGAAGAGAAACTTCTGAAAGTACTAAAAGGAATGGATAAGGTCAATCAGGTCCTGGTGGGTGAGCCGGTATTCTTCCCTAAAGTCGGGGAACCACTGTTCGAATCCGGAGAGGAAATACTCAACTGGTGTCAAGAAAACAAGGCCTCCCTCGGAGAGGCCGCCATGGAATACGAAGCGAGGTTGCTTGGTCTCTCAAAAGAAGAGGTCACAAAGGAGATGCTTCGCCGTTACTGGGTAATGGAGAAGGCAGCCGAGGCAGGATTGGCTGAGAGTATACCCCCGATGAAGCTTCTTTATCCTTCTGCTCGAAAAGTTATGGAAGCTGAAAAGGAGAACAGGCTGGCTGTGGGAGGTCTTCATACGAGGGCGGCTGCAAGGGCCATGGCGGTGATGCACATAAACGGAGCCAAAGGACTGGTCTGTGCTGCACCAACAGCCGGTTCTGCGGGAACAGTACCGGGAGTTTTCGTGACCATGAGGCAGGAAATGGGTCTTGAGGGAGAGGATCTTGCCAGGGCCCTGTTCGCTGCATCTGCTGTAGGCATGGTGGTGGCTAAAAGGGCCACCTTCGCTGCCGAGGTCGCTGGTTGCCAGGTGGAAATAGGTGTGGCTGGTGCCATGGGAGCTGCGGGTGTTGCAGAGTATGCAGGAGCAACAGCCGAAGAAGCCCTGAATGCGGCTGCCATTTCCCTGCAGAACACTATGGGAAGTGTTTGCGACCTGGTACAGGGGTTCGTGGAGATTCCCTGCCATACCCGCAACGCTGCTGCAGCAGCAAATGCCTTCCTGTGTGCGGACCTTGTGATGGGAGGATATGACAACCCGGTGCCCCTGGATGAGACCATCGATGCCATGTACGCAGTGGGAAAGATGATGCCTCCTGAGCTTAGGTGTACCGCAAAAGGGGGATTGGCTATCTGTCCCTCGGCATTAGCCATTCCGGTCCAGGAATAGAGAATTAGTTGGAGCTGAAGCAAAAGAAGCCCTCTAAGGATAAACAGTTCCCTGAGAGTTCCTGACGGGGCTGATATATAGATAATTCAAGGTTGAAAAGAGGCTTTATTCGGGGGGTTGGGGGCTGAAGGATAGGGTCTCTTTCTATGCGGTGCGGGAACCTTGTTTTTGTGAACACAATCTTTGACCTGAAGGATAAATTGTGGTAATTTTGTTAAAACAGCACTGATACATTACATACAATACTGGAGGGTCAAGAAAGAATAGGGGTTGCTGATATGTTGCCTTCACCGGTAAAGTCACTGAGGGAGCAGGTATATTCTTTTCTACGTGGCCAGATGAACGACGGTTCTGTAAAACCCGGAGAGTTCCTTAATCTTGCTGATATGGCGAAAAGCCTGGGTATAAGCAAAACCCCTCTTCGGGATGCCCTTTTTCAGCTTGAAGCGGAGGGTTTTGTGAGGATCTTTCCCAGGCGTGGTGTTATGGTGAGGAATCTCGACCTGCCCCAGATCGCGAATCTCTACGAGATCATTGGCTCCCTGGAAAGTACTGCTATTGTGAATAACGCCTCCAAGTTCCGGAAAATGGATATAGAAAAGATGGACGAGCTGAACCGGGAAATGTCCCTTGCCCTGAAAAGGAATCACTTTGATACTTTCTACACTAAAAACCTGGCTTTCCACGATACCTATATCGATATGTCGCAGAACCTTGACCTGATCCAGATGCTCAGGATCTACAAGCAGAGACTCTACGATTTCCCAAGGAAAAAGGGTTTTGTAAAGCAATGGGAGATCGATTCAGTGGGCGAACACAGCCAACTGGTGGAGCTTCTCAAAAACGGAGATTTCGAGGGTGCTGCCAGTTTTGTGAGAGATGTTCACTGGTCATACGCTGTCCAGGAAAGGTATATCAAGAAATATTATTTTGCCAGTGCCCAGGAACTGGATCACCCTGAAGGAGAGAACAGTTATTGAAAAACGGGATCATCTTCAACATCAAGAAATATTCCCTTCATGACGGGCCGGGGATCAGGACCACGGTTTTTCTCAAAGGCTGTCCCCTGTCCTGCTGGTGGTGTCATAACCCTGAAGGGATAAATCCTGAACCGGAGCTTGTCTACCGTCGTAACAGGTGCATTGGTTGTGGAACCTGTATCTCTTCATGTCCTGAATCTGCCCTGTACCTGGCCTCGGAGGGTGGTATCACCATAGACTCAGTCCATTGCAATTCCTGTGGGATCTGTGCAGAGAAGTGTCCCACCAGGGCCCTCGAGATGATGGGATATACAATTTCTGTGAAGGATCTCATGAAAGAGATCCGTAAGGATATACCCTTCTACGATGATTCAGAAGGTGGAGTGACCTTCTCTGGTGGAGAGCCTCTTGGTCAGCCTGAATTCCTTAAGGCCCTTCTTGAGGCCTGCGGAAGAGAGGGTATCCACAGGGCAGTAGATACAACTGGTTTTTCGCCTCTGGATAACCTGATGGAGATCGCACCTCACACAGACCTCTTTCTTTATGACTTGAAAGTAATGGATCCCGAGAAGCATTTGAAGTACACAGGTGTAAGAAATGAACTTATCCTGTCGAACCTGAGGGCCCTTGCAGCAAGCGGAGCCAGGATATTCATCAGGATCCCCGTTATCCCTGATATCAACGATGACCTGGAAAATATGGCTGCAACAGCAGATTACCTGAAAACCCTGGAAGGGGCTTTCCAGGTTAACCTGTTGCCCTATCACGATTTCGGGAAATCCAAATATGCCAATCTCAACAGTCTTTATAAACTGGCGGAAATTCTTCCGCCAGAGGAAGAAAAGATGAATCAGATCCAGGAGTTGTTCTGCAAAGTGGGAATTGAAGCCAGGATAGGAGGATGAAAAGATGAACCCAAGAGTTGAAAAACTTAGAACAGAAAGCCTGAATACAAAGCCGTCTATTTCCATAGAAAGGGCCCTTTTGATCACGGAGTTCTACAGGGAGAATGCAGGGAAGTATTCTTCACCTGTTATGAGGGCACTGAATTTCAAAAATCTCTGGGAGAAACAGTCCATATACATCGGCGAGGAAGAACTTATCGTGGGAGAAAGAGGTCCACGCCCCAAATCAGTATCCACATTTCCAGAGCTCAACTGCCATTCCGGGGAGGACCTGAGGGTCCTGGACTCAAGGCCCATGACCTCTTATGATGTGGACCCTGCGGACATTGAAACATATGAAAAGGAAGTGGTCCCCTACTGGAGAGGCCGCACCATGCGAGACCGTATATTCCAGGTGGTGCCGGAAGAGTGGAAGAACGCCTACGCTGCAGGAATGTTCACGGAGTTCATGGAACAGAGGGCAGCGGGACATACCACGCTGTGTGAGAACATCTACTCCAAGGGCATGCTGGATTTCAAGGAAGAGATAAAGGAATCCCTTGCAAAGCTGGACTTTCTGAATGACCCCGAGGCCATCGACAAGGAAGAGGAGCTTAAGGCCATGCTCATTTCCTGCGATGCCGCCATCCTTTTTGCAAACAGGCATGCTGATCTTGCAGAGAAGATGTCCGAAGCCACAGATGACCCGAAGCGGAAAGAGGAACTGAAGAAGATCGCCGAAGTCTGTCGCTGGGTTCCTGCCCATGCCCCCAGGACCTTCCATGAAGCTCTCCAGATGTACTGGTTCGTACATCTGGGCACTATAACGGAACTGAACGGCTGGGACGCCATGAACCCCGGACACCTGGACCAGCATCTGGGCCCCTTCTATGAAAAAGGGATCGAAGACGGGTCACTGACACGTGAAGAGGCAAAGGAACTGCTGGAATGTTTCCTTATCAAGTTCAATAACCAGCCAGCACCTCCAAAAGTCGGAGTGACCGCCCAGGAAAGCGGGACTTACAACGACTTTACCAACATAAACCTGGCAGGTCTTACAAGGGATGGAAGATCAGGTGTCAATGAGGTTTCCTACATTGTCCTCGAGGCTTTTGACGAGATCCATCTTCTCCAGCCCCAGGTGAATGTACAGGTAAGCCAGGTCACAGAGGATCATTTCCTCAAGAAAGCCAGCGAAGTGATCCGGAAGGGATACGGATATCCTTCGGTTTTCAATGCCGATGCTGTGGTGGCAGAACAGGTAAGGGCCGGGAAGACCCCGGAAGATGCCAGGGGCGGCGGCTGCAGTGGATGTATCGAGACAGGATGTTTCGGGAAGGAAGCCTACATACTAACAGGATATCTCAATGTACCCAAGATCTTTGAGCTTGCCATGAACAACGGTGTGGATCCGATGACAGGAGAGCAGATCGGCCTGATGACCGGTGACCTGGGATCGTTCAGCACCTTCGAGGATCTTTACGAAGCCTTTGAGAAACAGCTTGAATATATAGTGGATCTTAAGATAAAGGTGAATAACATCATCGAGAAGATGTACGGCAAGGAAGTTCCTGCCACCTTCCTTTCGGTTGTGATAGAGGACTGTATACAGAACGGAAAGGATTACTACAATGGCGGCCCCCGTTACAATACCAATTACATTCAGTGCTGTGGTATCGGGACCATTACGGACAGCCTTTCCGCCATAAAGAAACATGTTTTTGAGAAAGGTAAATGGACCCTGCCCGAACTGAACGGTTATCTTCTTTCCAACTTCGAAGGCCGGGAAGATGTGAGGCAGTACCTGTTCAACCACACACCCTTCTTCGGCAATGATGATGACTATGCCGACAGTATCATGCAGAGAGTCTTCGCCTCCCTGAACAGGACCATAGAAGGTAAACCGAATACCAAGGGCACCCAGTATTATCTGAACATGCTTTCCACTACCTGCCATATCTACTTCGGAAAGAAGCTTGGAGCTTCTGCCAACGGCAGACTTGCCGGAATGCCTGAATCCGACGGGACCTCACCGGAGCACGGGGCTGACAGGAACGGACCTACCGCAGTGGTCAAATCCCTGGGCAAGATGGACCAGGTCAAGACAGGAGGCACCCTCCTGAACCAGAAGTTCCTTCCCTCGGTGCTGCAGGGAGATGAGGGCATAGGAAAGTTCATGAACCTGATCCGGACCTACTTCAAGTTCAACGGCCACCATATGCAGTTCAACGTGGTGAGCGCGGACACTCTCAGGGATGCCCAGGCCAATCCCCAGAACTACAGAGATCTCCTCGTAAGGGTGGCGGGCTACAGCGACTACTTCGTAGACCTTGACAGCGACCACCAGGAAGAGATCATTGCAAGGTCGGAGCAGGTCCAGTTCTGATCCTGCTGATCAGGAGTGTGACTGCAATCTCATTTACAGAAACTGATTTCTACAGACCAGAAGGGCCTCCGGGGGATTTAGACCGGAGGCCCTTCTGGTGTTCATGGGGTGTGTAATGGGGAGTTGCTCTATGCTTTAATGTGAGAAAGTGTCTTCCTGAGTTTTTCATCAGTGGGGACATGACCGGCAAATATCACCTTGCCGTCTATTGCAAGGGCAGGGATATGTACCATGCCGAACTTGTGGATGATATCATCGGTCTCGGTAATTCTTTCAACATCGCATTTCAACCCCAGTTCTTCCAGGGTGGACTTTGTCATCTCTAATACCTTGTCAACATCCGGACATACCCTTCCTATCACCTGGACCTTCATATCTTCACACCTCTTCCGTATGAGATGGAACAAAATGTCCCCTTCAGGCAAGAAAAAGAGTAAGGGCATTCTCTTCCTGATACACGAATCTTAAACTCTGTATGATGGTTGAAAAAGTGCAGAATTGGACAAGGGCAGGGAAAGGCTGAAAAGAAAGAGCATTTTTTGCCATTAAGGCTTAATGGATCTTATTGGATCATTGACTTTTAATGCGGGAGATATTTTTCAAAGGGATATCTTTGCTCATATGTGAATATGTGGTAATATATGCACATATTTGGGAGGTGAACACCCGGGATGAAGGATCAGATCCAGAAAAAGAAAGCGGCCATCATCAAGGGACTTGCCCATCCTGCAAGGATAGGCATTGTTGAAGCCCTGTCGGAAGGTGAAATGTGCGTCTGCGATATAGCCGAGAAGTTTACCCTTGACAGGACAAGCATAAGCAAACACCTGGCTTTGCTGAAGAGCCTGGATATCCTTGATGATAGAAGAGAGGGGCTTCATATCTATTACAGCCTCAGGATGAAATGCCTGGCTACGCTCCTGAAATGTGTTGAGTTCGTCGCCCAGGGTCAGGAACCGGAAGCTTCTCTGCTGACCTGCACCTGCGGAGAGAAAACCAAAGTATAAAACCTGTTCACCACGGAGATACCGTGTTGAGAGAGGTTTTATGGTTTTGAATTTGAGATTCAATCCAAAATCTAAAATCCAAAATTGAAATGGTTCAAGGTTTGTCGTTGCTTTTGGGTTTCAATCCAAAATCCAAAATCCAAAATTGAAATGGGAGTTGAAGAAATGAAGATACAGATACTTGGTACTGGATGCGCGAAGTGCAAGAAGATGGCAGAAGTGGCCGAGAAGGCAGCTAAGGAGCTTGGTATCGATTACGAGATGGAGAAGATCACTCAGATCGTGGATATCATGCAGTTCGGCGTAATGTCCACACCTGGACTTGCTGTGGATGGGAAGGTCCTTGTTGCCGGGAAGGTTCCCACTGACGAGAAGATGAGGGAGTTGCTTTCCAGGTAATATCCTTGACACATGTCTTCCGGATGTTTCCCCGATGAAATCTTCCATCGGGTTCTTTTTAAGTTTAATATGTGAAACATTGTTCACATAGATGAAAGGAGTTATTGCCTGGATGGATAATAAAAAGAAATTTCTCTATATCGCCCTTTTCTTCGGATTTTTCTATTTTCTTCCCGTGGATAGTCCAAGGATCGGAGGAGCGGCAATAGAAGCTCTGGCCATGATCCATGAATATGCCAGGGAACATGTACTTCTATGCCTGGTCCCCGCATTCTTCATAGCCGGGGCTATATGTGTATTTATCAGTCAGCAGTCAGTAATGAAATACCTGGGATCAAAAGCAAAGAAAATAGTTGCCTACAGTGTAGCTTCCGTTTCCGGTTCCATTCTCGCGGTCTGTTCATGCACAGTGCTGCCCCTTTTCGCCGGGATCTACAGCAGGGGAGCAGGCCTGGGTCCTGCTTCGGCATTCCTTTACTCCGGGCCGGCCATCAATGTGCTGGCTATAATCCTTACGGCGAGGGTCCTCGGTTTTGAACTGGGTGTGGCAAGGGCCGTGGGAGCAGTGGTTTTCAGCATTATCATCGGGATTTCAATGGCTTTCATTTTCCGTCATGAGGAGCGCGAACGGCAGGATGGTTTTGCCTTGACGGATGAAGAGGTGCCTTCACGTCCCTTATGGAAGACTGTATGTCATATGGCAGGCCTGGTGGTATTTCTGGTATTTGCCAACTGGGCGGCTCCAAAGGTGCCCGGGGATATCTGGGGAGCTGTCTTTTCCGTCAAGTGGTATATTGCCGCTGCTGCTCTTGTATCCGTTTTATTCACTTCCTTTTTCTGGTTTTCAGGCGAGGAGAGAAAGGAATGGATGGATTCCACCTGGGGCTATGCCCTGCAGGTTCTCCCCCTGCTTTTCGCAGGAGTGATGGTGGCAGGGTTCCTTCTCGGGAGACCGGGACATGAAGCTCTTATACCCAGCCATTGGGTTGCAGGTCTTGTAGGAGGGAATTCGCTTTTCTCGAACTTCTTTGCCGCCCTTTCAGGTGCTCTCATGTATTTTGCCACCCTTACTGAGGTTCCTATTCTGCAGGGACTCCTGGGAGCTGGAATGGGCAAGGGGCCGGCACTGGCCCTTCTCCTTGCGGGGCCTGCCCTTTCATTACCGAATATGCTTGTGATAAGAAGCGTTCTCGGTACTAAGAAAACCCTTGTCTACGTTGGCCTGGTGGTGGTCCTTTCAACCATGGCCGGTACCTTTTTCGGGTGGTTCACAGGTTAAGAGATAAAGAGGGATCCAACCCTCGGGTCTGGAGGGAAAGATGAAGCAATACAGATTGAAGGATCTCGGTTGTCGAGGCTGTGCAGCCAGGATGGAAGAAGCCCTGGGAAACCTCCCGGGCGTAACCGGAGTTTCCATTGATTTTGAAAGAGGTCTCCTCACCCTTCATGGTGATGAAGTGGACCGGGATATCCTTTCAGGGGTGATCCGGGAAATTGAACCCCAGGTGGAAGTGGAGTCTCTTGTCCATGTGCCTCATGAGGATTCAAAGTTAAAAGGCCGGGGTATTATGGATGCACTTAAGACAGAAGAGAACCGCAAAGAGGTCCAGAAGCTGCTGCTGGCAGCGGTCCTTTTCGGAGTAGGGATGCTCTTTGGGGAACAGCTCCGACAGACGCCCTATTCAATGGGATATTACGGAGTGTTCCTTCTGGCTTACCTGATCGCAGGATACGAAGTAATTGCCTCAGCTGTTCGAAACCTTGCCGTAGGGAACCTCTTTGACGAATTCTTCCTGATGACCATGGCCACCTTTGCTGCTATCGCCCTTGGCTTCTTCGGTGAGGCCGTGGGGGTCATGCTCTTTTACAGCGTGGGAGAATTCTTCCAGGAACTGGCAGCCTCGAATTCCAGGAACTCCATAAAGGCCCTTATTGCCTCAAGACCTACTTCTGCAAATCTTCTCAGGAATGATGAGGTGATAGAGGTTTCTCCCAAAGAAGTGGGGCCTGGTGATCTGATCCTGGTCAAACCAGGAGAAAAGATACCCCTGGATGGAGAAGTGCTTACAGGTTCTTCTCTGGTGGATACTTCCCCCCTGACTGGTGAACCTGTACCTGTCTCTGCAGAAGCTGGGAAGATACTCTACGGGGGGAGCATCAACCTTTCCGGGGTTCTGACGATCAGGGTCACCTCTATCTTCAGGGAAACTGCCATTGCCAGGATACTGGAGATGGTGGAATTCGCAGTGGCCCAGAAATCTCCCACCGAGAGGTTCATAACGAAGTTTGCCCGTTACTACACACCCTCTGTGGTCCTCCTGGCCCTTCTTGTAGCCTTTATCCCTCCCCTGGCTGGTTATGGCAACTTTTCTGCCTGGATCTACCGTTCTCTGGTGCTCCTTATAATTTCCTGCCCCTGTGCCCTTATGGTTAGCATACCCCTGGGTTACTTCGGGGGAATAGGCACAGCATCGAAACATGGCCTTCTCGTCAAGGGGGGAAATGTGCTCGATGCACTTACCGAGGTGACCGCAGTTATCTTTGACAAGACAGGGACTCTCACAGAGGGAACCTTTGAGGTGACTTCTCTCCGTCCAGTTCAGGGAGTGGATCCTGAAGACCTGTTAAGGATCGCAGCGGTGGCCGAAATGAACTCCAATCACCCTGTAGCACGGTCCATCATGAAGGCCTGGGGGAAAAGCCCCAAGTCCTTACATGTTGAAATGGAGGAGATCCCGGGAAAAGGTGTCAGGGCTGTCCATGATGGCAGGGTCATCCTGTCGGGAACAGCTGCACTCCTGGAAAATGAGGGTATAGCCGTATCCATGGTGGAAGAGGCCGGTACGGTGGTCCATCTTTCCCGGGACGGTCGATATCTTGGTTATATCGTTGTTTCTGATGTTATCCGTAGTGACGCAGCAGAAGCAGTAAGCAGGCTTAGGGTCCTTGGTATAAGACAGATATCCATGCTCACCGGGGACAGGTACGGAGTGGCAAGATACGTTTCTTCAGCCCTGGATATCCAGGATTACAGTGCGGAACTGCTCCCTCATGAGAAGGCAGATTATGTCAGGTCCCTTCGACAGAAAGCGGGAGGCAATGTCCTTTTTGCGGGTGACGGTATCAACGATGCCCCCTCTCTTGCCACAGCTGATGTGGGAGTCGCCATGGGAGGCCTTGGTTCCGAGGCTGCCATCGAAACCGCAGACCTGGTGATCCTGAGCGACAGGCCTTCAGAGGTGGCAGATGCCATTTCCATCGCAAGGCAGACCAGGAAGATAGTATGGCAGAATATCATCCTTGCCCTGGGTGTGAAGGTAACGGTCCTTATTCTTGGAGTTGCCGGTATCTCCGGATTGTGGGAGGCCGTATTCGCCGATGTGGGAGTGGCCCTGCTGGCTGTGCTGAACTCTGCCCGGACCGTTAGAATGGCCTTGGGGACAAAGAACAGGGATGAGGGGAATTGAAAAGCAGATCCCATTCGTGGAGGTTATAGATGATGGAGGATAAGATCAGGGTATTGTTCGTATGTGGCCAGAACACTGCCCGCAGCCAGATAGGAGAGGCCTTTCTGAACATGCTTGGGGATGGGCGCTTTGAAGCCGAGAGTGCAGGACTGGAACCTGGCCCGGGAATCAATCCCCTTGCCGTGGAGGTAATGAAAGAGGTGGGGATAGATATTTCCGGGAACCCTGTTAACAGTATCATGGAGTTCTTTGAACAGGGAAGACATTACGATTACATAATAGCAGTGTGCGACGAGGCGAAGGCAGCCCGGTGCCCCATATTTCCGGGACAGCAGAAGAAGATCAACTGGCCCTTTGACGATATAGGTGCTTTTAAGGGAGAATGGGATGAAATGCTGGCCAGGGCCAGGGCGGTAAGAGAACAGATAAGGGAAGCAGTGGAGAATTTCATAAAGACCAATCCATAATGGAGGAAGATATTCATGTCATGGCTTGAAAAAGGTGGAAATGAAACGGTCTGTTACTGCAAGGATGTGAACAAGATGCAGATCCTCGCAGCCATAACCGTGGAGGGTGCGAAGAACCTGGATGACATAAAACGGATAACCGGGGCATGTACAGGAAAGGACTGTTCTACCATGAACCCTTCCGGAAAATGCTGTGCCGGGGATATCCAGGAGATCCTGGACCTTTACCTTCCCATCTGGAGTGATATGAGGAAGGGAGCAGAGGACAAGGATTGTTACGGAGAGTGTTCTTCCTGCGGAGGCTGCGGATAATAGCATTAAAGGGGCCATAAACTGAGATCAGGGCCGGGCAGAAGCCCGGCTTTTTTTCTGGCCCATCACCTGCAACTCTGTTGCATTATGATGGGGGATGGCAAATAATAGGACTTGAGAGCAGGAAAGGGAAATCTGAAAGGTTGTGGAGATCCTGGCTGTTAGAAAAATAGGGATCGAAAAGGCAGTTGGCCTGGAGATCCCTCATGATATAACCCAGATCGATCCTGAAAAGGGTATAAAAGGAGCCCGGTTCAGGAAAGGACATATCATCCGGGAGGAAGATATACAGGTCCTCCTGTCCATGGGCAAGAAACATCTCTACATCCTGGACCTGTCGGATGAGGAAATCCATGAGGATGAAGCCGCCCGTTCCATGGCAGGCAGGCTCATGGGGAAAAATCTGAGAGCTTCGGATCCCGAAGAGGGGAAGATCTCTTTAAGTGCAACCTGCAGGGGACTTCTCCTTTACGATGAAGAGATGGTCCACTCGGTAAATGCCTCGGAAGATTTTCTTTTATCATGTCTTCCCCGTTACTCCAGGGTCCATAAAGGAAATGATGTTGCCTCTTTCCGGATCATTCCGGTTTTCATGGACCGGAATGAGTTTGAAAGGGTTGCCTCCCGGATGTCGGAATTTCATGTGAGGCCCTACCATCCACTTCGTACCGCCCTCCTTTCGACGGGGTCGGAGGTTGAGGAGGGGCTCATAAGGGATCAGTCCCGGGAGAAGATCTCGCCCCGGGTTCAGGATCTGGGAGGAGAGTTATGTATTTCCGTTAATACCGGGGATGGTTGTGAAAGGATCTCTTCTGCCATAACAGAGGCTATCGGTAATGGTGCCGAGCTGGTCATATGCACAGGCGGCATGAGCGTGGATGCGGATGACACGACCCGTGCTGCCATAGAAAAGGTGGCATCGGAGATACTATTCCGCAGGGTGCCCACTCTTCCAGGATGCAACCTGGAACTTGCCATGGTGGGGGAGGTCCCGGTAATCGGGGTTCCGGCAGGAGTGCTCTATTTCGAATGGACTACCCTGGACCTGGTATTACCCCTGGTCTTTGCGGGAGTTTATCCTGACAGGGAAGAGGTTTCCCGCTGGGGGACCCGCGGCCTGGGCTGCAGAACTTTGCCCCGGGAGATTTGAGCCATGAGTTATCAGAAAGCAGAAGAAGCCCTTCAGGAGGCTGATATCAGGATCACCAGGATCCGTCGGGAGATACTGGCCGTGCTGTATGAACTGGGCCATCCTGTTTCCCATGGAGACATCAGTTCCCAGGAGCAACTCCGGAATTTTGACAGGGTAACCCTTTACAGGAGCCTGAATCTTCTCCTGGAAAAGGGACTTGTTCACGGAGTCCTGGGAACTGACGGATCATGGAGATATTGTGCCCACCCGAAGGACGTGGAAGGATGTCCCGGAGGACACCCTCATTTCCTCTGCATGGAATGCGGCCGTATGTTCTGTCTGCCTGATCAGGCTATACCTTTTGTGGAAGTACCCCCGGATTTCGAGGTGGCAGGTAAACAGTTTGTGATCTATGGCAGATGTTCGGAATGCCGGAATAAGGTAAAGGACACAGAAAAGTGAAAGATTCTCTTAAGGAAGCACGCAGGGAGATACTGCAAAGGATGGATGAAACGGATATATCCATGGATGAACAGGTCCATGCTGAACCCCTGGGGGTGGAGGAGGCCATAGGAGATCCCTCTCCATACAGGGACTTCCCCCTTTTGGGGGGAGTGGAGAAACTGGTGGATGTGACCTTTCGTTCATCCCGGGGGCAGGCGTTCTCATCTTTACCCTGCAGGTGGACGGGGAGTCTTGATGAGGTCTTTTCGCTTCCCCTGGAAAATGAAAAGAACCGGACCATTGCCATAGCGACCATAAATGCCCTGGCCCGTGAACTTGGAATAAGCAAAGGCACTATCCACTGCAGGGACAGGGAACCCCATCTCTGCGGGAAACAGATGGCCATGGAGCTTTCCGGTAAATTCAGCCACGCTTCTGTCATCGGTATCGTAGGCTATAACCCGGCCATCATAAGCAACATCGTCCAGGTCTTCGGACAGAACCAGGTGAGGGTCACGGACCTGAACCCCGCCAATGTGGGACATGTCCGTTATGGAGCCATGGTCTGGCATGGCAGAAGAGATCTGGAAAGGCTGGCATCGGAGTGTGACGTAGCCCTTGTTACCGGGTCCGCCCTTTGTAACGGAACCCTTGATACAGTCAGGGAGACCCTGGAGTTCCATAAAAAACCTATATTCTATTTCGGTACCACCATAGCAGGAATAGCCGGTCTTCTTGGATACGAGAGGTGGTGTTTCAAGTCATGCTGAAGGGCTTGATCCCTGCTGCAGGTTACTCCTCAAGGATGGGGGAATTCAAACCCCTTATCAGGGCAGGAGGAAAAAGCCTTCTGGAAAGGGCCGTATCTTCCCTGAAGGGTGGTGGAGTGGAAGAGGTCTATGTAGTCACCGGATTCAGGTCCGAAGAAGTGGAACAGGAATCCCGAAGGCTCGGATGCGTGACGGTGCATAATTCCCTCTATCAGGAGGGTATGTTCTCCTCAGTTCAGGCAGGGGTAAGGGCCATGGGTCTGTTTGATGGCCAGTTTTTCTTCCTTCCAGGTGATATACCCCTTGTCAGATCTTCCACCATCCGATACCTGGCCACTTCATTTTTACCTGAGGACGGAATTCTGGTACCGTCTTTCCTGGGCAAGAGAGGACATCCTCCCCTGATATCAGGAAAGCTCTGCGATGCTATTGCTAACTATGGAGGGGATAGGGGGCTCAGGGGGTTTATGGATACGCTCCAGTCCGGAGTAAAGATATGCCCGGTAACGGACAGGGGCATACTCAAAGATGCCGACACCCCCGAAGACCTTGAAGAGATACTCAGTCTTTCAAAAAACAGGGAACTGCCTGACATCCAGGAGATCCAGGCCCTGCTGGAAATGGCCGGTACTTCGGAAGCAGTTATTGCCCACCAGGAAAGAGTAGCTGAGGTGGCGTTGACCCTTGGCAAAATCCTTGGAAACCATGGGGTCCATCTGGACATGGAACTTCTCGAGAAGGCCTGCCTTCTGCACGACCTTTTAAGGCATCTGCCTTGCCATGACGCAGAGGGGGCATCCTTCCTGCTGGAGCAGGGGTTCCCCCTTCTTGCAGACCTGGTGGAAGACCATATGGAGATCGGGGAAGTTAAAGACCTTGACGAGAAAGCCCTGCTGTATCTTGCAGATAAACTTGTGTCAGATACGACTATAAGGAGCATCAGGGAAAGGATGAATGAAAAACTTGAGATCTATGGTTCTCAGCCTGGAGCCAGGGAGAACATCACCCGGAAAATGGGGAAGGCCCAGATGATCCAGGAAATAATAGAAGAACTCACTGGTCTGAAGCTTGGCGAGATATTTTCCGGAGGTGCAGGGAATGAATCCTGAAATACTGGAAGCATTGAATAAGGCTATGGAAAATGACATGCCCGGGGTTCTCTGTACCGTCATAGGCAAGAACGGATCTACCCCTTCCAGGATAGGGACCAGAATGTGGGTGAATACGGATGGAAGTTCCGTAGGCAGTGTAGGAGGGGGTCTTCTGGAGCATAAAGTTATCCGGGAAGGTCTTATGATGCTGAAAAAAGGCCTGAGGCACCAGGTCTACAGGGACGAGCTGACAGCAGAGGTGGATGCTCCCGAGGGGTCTATCTGCGGAGGGGCGACGGTGATATTTATGGAGATAATCGGAAGGGTTCGAAGGGTTATCATCTTCGGAGGGGGGCATGTAGGTGCTGCCGTGGCTGAAGCGGCGTCATTTGCAGGTTTTGATGTCTGTCTCTGGGACGACAGGGAGGAATTTGCCAATAAGGAAAGGATACCCTGGGGTGTAACCTTTTCAGGTCCCCTCGAAGAAGCGCTGGAGGAGATCCCCTTTTCCCAGGGAACCTATGCAGTTGTTTGTACCAGGGCCCATGCCATGGACGGAGAAGTGCTGAGGTTGCTGGAAAACAGGGACCTTTCCTACGTTGGCATGCTATCCTCCAGGGCCAAGAGAGAGGCTCTATTCAATGCTTTGAAGGAGAAGGGGGTTTCCGCCGCCTATCTTGAAAAGATCTTCACGCCTATCGGGATCTCCATTGGAGCAGGTTCCCCCCAGGAGATCGCCATTTCCATCATGGCGGAGATCATAGGTGTGGATCAGGGTAAGATCACCAGATAGCAGAGACTGAAAAAATGAAAGCCGGGCCAAACAGGCCCGGCTTATTTTTTCTTAAATCAATGGCAGGTTCCAATGTTTCATGGAAATCAGGCTTCCTTTCTTTTCCTTCTCCATTCTCTGAAGGCCCAGACCCTCTCGTAAACAGGGGGGATAGCGAAGAGAGCCAGGGTGCCGCCTGCCAGGAGCCCTCCTATTACAACGATGGCCATGGGCTGTCTGAAAGGACCGCCTGCACCCAGTCCAAGACCAAGGGGGATCATGGCTATGACAGATGTGATATCTGCCATCACGATGGGGCGAAGACGTATCTGACAGGCCTCCATTATGGCGTCATAGGGTCTATACCCTTCTCTGCGCTTCATTTCCGCGTAATCCAGGATGACTATGGCATTGTTCACCACCAGTCCCACCAGCATTATCACGCCTAACAGGCCGTATACCGAGATGGCCACATTGGTAAGAAGAAGTAGAGGCACAACCCCGATGGCCGATAGAGGTATGGTGAGCATGATTATGAAAGCAAAAAGATAGGATTCCAGGATGGCCGCGATGACCATGAAGGTAAGGACCACCGCCATGCCAAAAGCAAGGATCATGAACCTGAAGTTCTCCTGGATGGATTCGACCTCTCCTGCAAAATCCAGCCGATATCCCGGGGGCAGTTCAAGGGCCTGGATCTTGGGAAGGATCTGGCTGAAAGCTTCACCTACAGTTATCCCCGATACATCCGCCTCCACTGCCATATAGCGGTTCCGGTCCTTCCTGAGGATGGTAGTGGGTCCCAGGCCATAGTTCACGTCCGCCACAATGGCCAGCGGTACAAATCCGCTTTTTGTAGGAACGGGAAGTCCGGGAAGCTCGAAAACATTTCCCACCTTCTCCGGTTCCAGTTTAACAAGGATGTCATATTCCTTACCTTCGGAACGGAATACTCCGGCCTCTTTACCGGTAATATAGGCCCTGGAGGTGTCTGCAAGCTGGGACACATCGAGTTCAAGCTGGGCCATCCTCCATCTGTTGGCTTTCAGCTCTATCTCGGGTCTTCCCAGTTCCCAGTTAACGTCTGCTTCAACAATACCTTTTGTCTCTCTCATGATGCGAAGGATCTTCTGGGATATCCTGTCCAGTTCTTCGATCTCGTTACCTATGACTCCGATCTGAAGAGCTCTGCCTGGAGGACCACCTGAAGTGAAGGCGGATATGATGGGGGTAACATCGGGTATGGAAGCGATAAAGGGCCTCAGCTGATCTGCTATTTCAAAGGTGGATGCCCTGTCTTCCCTGTCGTTCATGAACAATCTTATCCTGGCCTGGTTGACCCCCTGTTCCGAACCTGTACCTCCCGCAAGAACTTCCACTGCCTTTACATCTGGAAGATCTTTCGCGAAAGCCTCTATCTGTCTTGTTATCCGTTCCGTATATCCCAGGGATACGGCAGAGGGGAGTTCAACTTCCACTGTCACAACGCCCTGGTCAGCCCTGGGGAGGAATTCAACTCCGATCTGCCTTGTGAGGGTTATGGAACCTGCAAACAGGGCCACAAATATCAGGAGGGTAAGCCATGGGTGGTTAAGGGCTCTGGAGACAAGCTTGTGGTGAACCCTGTCAAACCAGGAATATATCCACTGGAACCATCCTGTCAGGAACCTGCTCACCCGTGAAGGCTCGTCATAGTTTATCCTGGCCGCAACCATAGGAGTGAAAGTCATGGCAACCCAAAGGGAGAAGAGGGTAGCGAAGACCACTGTTATGGCAAAATCGCTGAAGAACTGTCCCACAATTCCTCCCATAAAGGCCACGGGAACAAAGACCGCCAGGTTGGTCACCGTGGTGGAAAGCACAGAGAGAGCGATCTCACCGGTTCCTTTCTCAGCTGCTTCAAGGGGATCTATTCCCATATCCCTGTACCTGAAGATGTTCTCTATCACCAGTATGGCATTGTTGACCAGTACGCCGATGGATATGGCAAGGCCGAGGGTGCTCATGATGTTAAGGCTCGTGTTGGTCGTAAAAAGAAGCATGAAAGTGGCGATAACCGCAGTGGGCATGGAAAGGGCCACCACCAGTGTCACAGAAAATCTCCTGAGGAAGAGGTAGAGGATAAGGGCAGTCAGGAGGATACCTAAACCCATGTCCCTGAAGACGTTACGAACTGATTCAGATATGAAGTCTGCTTCATCGTTGGTGATAATGATCTGGTAACCTGAAGGCATGTACTGCCTTATCGTATCCAGTTCGCTCCTTATCTCTTTGCTTATCTCGACTATATTGGCATTGGGACTGGCTATACAGTCTACGAATATGGCATTCTTGCCCATGTACCGGGCAAAGCCCCTTTTCTCTTCGGTGGTATCCACCACCCTGGCGAAATCACCTATCCTGACGGATGAGCCGTTCTTCAGAGGTATCCTGATCTCTTCAAGCTGTTTGGGATCGTCCACTTCTCCTATAACCCTGATGGAAAGTTCCCTGTCTCCACGGGCGATGTGCCCCGAGGGATCGTTGAGATTATTGGCGGCTACTACCCTGGTAATGGTCTGCATATCTATTCCGAACTGCTCCATGTCTGCAGGGTCCACGTAGATATGGATCTCTCTTCTGATGCCGCCCAGGATATCTGCATTGGCAAGCCCCTGTATCTGGGTTATCTCCCTCTGGATCCTGTCTTCCACGATGGTGTAGGCTTTTTCCTCCGGGTCGTTGGACAGGATGGCCAGGGTCATGAAGGGCTGGGCATTGATGTCGAATTTTTCGACAATGGGGTCTTCCGCCTCATCAGGGAGTAGACCCACAATGGTCTTTACCCTGTTGGAAACGTCCAGGGTCGCCTCCGAGAGGTTGATGTCATATTCGAATTCGGCCACCACGAAGGAGATCCCCTCCAGGGAATAGCTCTCGATCTTGTCCACACCCTCCACCTGGGCCAGGGTGTCTTCAATGGGTTTGGAAATCAGGTTCTCTATCTCTTCAGGGCCTGCACCCCTGTAGATCGTCTGGACTACAACCACAGGTATATCAACCCTTGGGAGAAGTTCCACACCAAGTTCAAAATACGCATAAAAGCCAATAAAAACTGCCATCAATACGGTAACACTTGTCAGAACAGGTCTTCTTACAAAAGCTCTGATAATACCCATTGCTGTCTCCTTAGTGAAAGGTATATATATTTTTTGGGTTGAACCCACATAAAGGTTTCCTCTGCGTCCTCGGCGCAGCCTCAGCGTCCACTGCGGTTAGCTTTGGTTTTATTGCTGGATCCAGACCTTTGCGCTGTCGAAGACATCCTCCACGCCCTCGGTGACCACCATCTCACCTGGGGCGAGGCCCGAAAGGATCTCCACTACCCGGTCCACGCCCTCGCCAACCTGGACAAATCTCTTGAAAGCCCGGCCTTCTTCCACCACGTAAACCAGGGTCCGATCATCCTCTCTTTTGATAAGTTCATAGGGTATCTGGATGACCTTGTCTCTTGCATCGACCAGGAATTCCGTTTCCACGTATGACCCCGGGGGAAAGTTTGAGCCTGAAGCAAGACTCACAATGCATTTGTAAAGGCCTGTGGAAGACTCTGCCTCAGGGTCAATTCTCAACACTACCCCTCCGCAGGTTTCGGGGTTGGGGCAATCCCTGCTCTGCATGGTAACCCTGACAGGGATACCTTTGACTATTCGGCCTATTTCGATAGGTGGCAGCAGGACTTCCACTTCAAGATTGGTTATATCAGCAACCGTAAGCAGGTTTCTGCCGGGTTCAGCTATCTCTCCCACTTCCACATCCTTGTAGGATACTGTGCCATCGATCTTTGCATAGACCTTTGTCCTGGATACCTTGGTCCTTACATCGGCCACCAGGGAACGTTTCTGTTCCATGGTAACGTAGGCTCTTTCCACTTCCTGTTTGGAGATGCCTCCTGCCTTACTGAGAGCCAGTTTCCGTTCGTAGTCCCTTTTTGCTTCGTTATAATCAGCCACCCTGGCTGAAAGATCGAAAGCCTGGGTCTCTGTACTAAGCTCAAGGAGTACATCCCCGGCCTGTACGGGGTCTCCCACTTCCACAGGAACATCCACGATGAATTCACGGACGAAGGAGGTCACGTCCTGGGTCTTGGAAGGGCGGACCTGGCCGTAGTATCTTTTCCATAACTCCCATGGTAGTGCCTCTACCTCCATCACCTTTACCGGGACACCTTTTTCCGCCCTGATATCTGCAACGCTCCTGGAGGGTTCTTCTCCAGTGTCCTTTCCGGCGAGAAGTCGAAATCCTGCAAATCCTGCTGCAAGAACCACAAGGACCACGATCAGGAGAACTATTTTGGAGATTCCTTCATTTTTCTTCATGTTCATCACTCTCAGTATCTGAAGTATTGTCTATCCGCATATTCTGCTGCGTAACTGCCGCAGGTTTTTCTTATGTCTACAAGGGCCAGGTGAAGTTCTTTCATTGCATCAAGCAGATCTGTGCTTGCCCTGGCCTGAGCTGTCTGGGCATTGAGGAGATCAAGCTGGCTTCCGAGTCCTTCCTGGTAGAGCAGGGTGGTGATCCGAAGCTCCTCGTCAGCCAGTGAGGCTTCTTTTTCCCTGGTAGTTATAAGGGCCAGGGCATTTTCTAGCCTGTTATGGGCCCTGGTGACCTCTTCCAGGGCTTCGTCCTTTTTAGCCATCAATTCCTTTTGAGAGGCCATTATCAATTCTTCTTTTTCCCGGACCCTGTTCTTCGTTTCATTTCCGTCAGTGACCGGCACATTCAGGGTGAGGGACAGGAGAAGTTCGTTTTCGGGAGGATTTACGAAATCGCCATCAGTAGCAATGGTCCATCCCAGGAAAGCATCCAGGGTGGGAGTGAGCCCTTTCGAAGCAAGCAGCCTGTCAACTTCAGC
>Ga0272441_10003536_pt1 | contig 29581 bp, 18 predicted proteins | sample SSMProp6N_FD_193582 | JGI IMG/M metagenome (GOLD analysis project Ga0272441, IMG submission 193582) | Marine sediment archaeal communities from Little Sippewissett salt marsh, Falmouth, MA, United States - SSM-Prop-6N | ecosystem: Environmental > Aquatic > Marine > Wetlands > Sediment ... | reverse complement strand
ACAGGCGCGTCGGATGTGCACTACCAGAGCTGGTGGTCGTACCGGGTGTACTACCCCAGATTTGGTGGTGTGCAGACGGCGTGCATGGCGCGGTTGCAGCCGAAGTCCACTTCTGGGATGGGAACTAGTTAGCCACGTCCTCATTCCTTCCGGATGGCACGGTGGCCGGGTGTTCCGGGGATTGTGGGAGTCATTGGGGTGAAGAGCTCGGTTGGTGGCGGGGTGGGTGAGGGGGAGGGCGGCGTGGGGGGTGGCGGGGGTGCGGGCGGCAGCATCGATATCTCGTGGGACTCGGTGACGGTCCCGGCGGTGACGTCGAGGTGCCACAGGCCCGCGGTGCCTGCCCGGACGGTGACACAGTTGGACTCGAACAGGACCGGGCCCAGGTGCTCCGGCTCCTCTCCCTCAGGCCCCGTCATGGTGAACTCCCAGGGGATCCCCAGGATCCGGCGGTCTCCGAGGTAGGCCGCGAAGCACAGGTGCAGCTGGTCCGAGGCGTCATGGGTCTGGGGTACCGGCGAGTCAGGGTCCTCCAGGATGTAGTCGACCTCGTGGGCCAGGTCCACTGAGGCCTCGCCCGTCACGCCCGAGCCAGACTCGGCAGTCACCATGATGACGTCGACGCCGGCCGTGGGAGTGACCTCCGCCAGGTCCCAGGTGCCCGGCTGGGTGACCTCCACATCGGCGGTGCTGGTGTCGAAGGTCAGGTTCTCGTCCACGAGGCGGGTGTTGGTGCTGTACATGCGGGCGATCCAGGTCAGAGAGGTGTCTCCCCAGTACAGCGGCGGATACAGGCCGTCGTCTTCAAAGGGGCTCTCGTAGACCAGCGGCTCGACCTCCACGGTCTCCACCTCTGCCGAGGAGACCGTCAGCCGGTCGTAGAGCGCGCCCGTGAGTGGCTCGAAGATGCGGAGGTACGTGCTGCCCACCGCGTCTCCCTGGAGGGTCACCCGCGGCGGATTCACGGTGGCCACGGTGACCACGGGCTCCATCGTCTCCGCGTCGAAGCTGTCCAGGTGCTCGCCGAATCCCGCCGGCTCGATGTTGAGGGTCTGCCGCCCGCCCACGGCCGTGGTCTGCACGTCGCTGTTCAGAAGAACATCCGCAAAGCCCGGGCCCTGGAAGTATAGGCCCGAGGGCGTGTCCGGGGAGCAGACCTCCCCCTCCGGGCAGGCGCCGGTTTCGGCACGGTCCCCCTTGGAGCCGGACGCCACCGAGAAGACCAGCGCCACCGCCAGCAGACCCAATTGCCCACACAGCGACCAGAACGCCGGGGAGCGCCTCACATCACCGGGCCTCCCCGAGTTGCCTGACGGGGCATCATCTCTTGCGACTGTTTTCCGATCTTGCGACATCCAAGTCATGTTTTTCCTCCGCTCGGCCACTAGAACACTGTACCACTTGCACAGGCTGTGCCAGATTGCACGCTGAAAAACAAACTGCTTCGGGGGGGGGAAGACTTGGCTGGAACTGGCTGGAACTGGTTGGACTTGGCTACGGAGCCGCACGGTATCTGACCGCTCGCCACCCCGGCGCGCCCCGCAACAGGGTCGCCAGGGGAACGCGCTCGGTGTCTTGCTCAGGCTCTTGCTCAGGCTCTTGCTCAAGCTCTTGCTCAAGCTCTGGCTCTTGCTCTGGCTCAAACCCCGCGAACGGGCGCGGCGGCGGCGGAGGAGCTGGCTGTGGCGGCGTGACGATGATCTCGTACACCCGCGTCACGTTGGCCGCCGAGACCTCGAGCTGCCAGGTGCCCACCTGGTCAGGGTAGAACGCCATGGCCGCTCCGAACATCGTGGCGCGGTCCGTCGTTGCACCCCCCGGTGCGAAGGCGCTGGCGGTCCAGTCGAGCCCGTACACCACCCGGTCGTCGTCGGTGAGCCCGCTGAAGCTGACAAAAAGTACCTGAGACGCGTCGAGCGTATTTGGTACCGGCTGTTCGACGTCGTCTTCGATGCGATCGATCTCGAAGGTGAGGTCCACCTCGCCGATCCCAGTGGCTCCGGAGCCGGTAGTAACGGTGACCTCGAGGCGCGTGGCGTCGCTCGCTGGTAAAATTTCCACCCGATCCCAGTGGGTCGAGTTTATGACAGCCGTGTGGTTGGCGTCCCCCACGGAGAAGACCAGGCTCTCGTCCACAAGGCGCTTGTCCCCATTTTTCAGGCGTACCAACCAAAAGGTGGGCTTGCCGCTGTAGTACAGACGCGTGGCTTGATTCTGCCAATTTTGAACGAGAAAGCTCGGCGCCGCCGACAGCACTTCGACCTGCTGTACGGGGAGTGAATGGATGTTGAGCCGATCGTAGAGCTCACCGTTGTCTGGGTCCAAGATGCGCAGGTAGCTCGAACCAATGGCGTCGGCGTGGACGCGCACGAAAGGCGGGTCGATGGCCTCCACGCTGAACGCCGAGTAGGTGCAATCGGCATCGAAATCGGAGAGGTGTCCCCACCCGGCGTCTTCGATTTCGATTTTTTGCATCCCTCCTACGGCCGTTATGCCCACGGTGTGGTCCGGAAAGATGAACTCGTCACCAAAGTCGGGGCCCTTGAAGTACAGGCCCGAGGGCGTGTCCGGCGAGCAGACCTCACCGGGTGGGCATTGCCCGGTGCTGGCGCGGTCCCCTTCAGAGCCGTGGCTCGAGGCCACCGACAGCACCAGCGCCACCAGCAGCAATCCCGCCCTCCAGCCGAGGGACCAGCGTGCGTGCAACCGAGGGCGGTTTGTGCCCACCCCCGAATTTAGCGACATTCTCGTCATGGTTTGCCTCCGCCATCGTGCCTACGGAGGCTTTCACTGCAGGCGGCGTGCCAGCTTTGCGGGGTCAGTCGGCGTCGTCGGGCTTGTCCGGGGCGGGCGGTGATCCCGGCTCGCTGGCGCCGTCTTCGTCCGAGTCGCCTGAGATGACCTCGGAGGCGATGCGGGCGGCCAGGGCCTTCTGGGCGGCAGAGGCCTTCCCCAGACCTTCGAGCGGGTGCGGCTCCTGGGGCTCGGGGGGCTCGGCGAGGTCCGCGTCCTCGTCCGGCACCTTGGGCAGGACTTTCGTCTTTCGCTTGGGGGGCAGGTACTCTTGCTCGAAGAGCATCTCCGCGCCTTCGAACTCGCTGGAGCTCCTGACCAGCACGCAGGTACCCAGGGGGTCGATGAGCGTGTTTATCCGGTCAACAAAGGCGCCGGGCTCCTCGTCCTCATCGGGCAGGCGCAGGCCGAGCAGCACCAGGTCCGCGCGGCTGTGCTGGGCGATGATCTCCGGTATGGGTCTGCCGCCCGGCCCACGATCGATGATCTCCGGCTGCGCGTCCACCCGGCTCTCCGCGATGATCCGCTCGAGGTTGGCCTTGGCGTAGTCTTGCTTCATGCCCGCAGGGACGATCATCTTCAAGGTGACCTTGGCGTTCTCCCACTGGGGGGACTCGGTAATGAGCGCGGCCAGTAGCAGCATGAGGGCGCCGTTGTTCTCGAGCCCGCCCCACCAGAGATCGATGCTGGCGTGGTTTCCGAACTTGTGCAGGCTGTGGTGCGATAACAGCAGCAGACACTTGTCCAGCTCTGCCAGCCCACGGATCACCCGCACGTAGTCAGCGGCGTGATCCACGTCCCGCGACCAGCCCATGAGCACCGTGTTGGGCTCGAACCCCGTGGTGCCGTGGGCCTGGACCACCGAGAGGGCCTCGGGCAGCACGTCGTCGCACACCTGGAGCTTGGTGAAGACGCTCGGGTAGTCCCTCTCGAGCCGCTGCTGCAGGGCGTACTGCTGGCGACGCAGTCGCCCGGTGCCCTCGGAGAAGTCCCCGCGGAGCAGGAAAAAGTATGTCACCAACCCGCGGTGGCCGCCCACCCACTGGCCCAGGTCGAGCAGGTGTGGGCGGGCGAGGGGAGAGCCCCCGAGCACCACCATGTGGGGCTGCCAGTTGATCGGGTGAAACTCCGCGCCCCGCAGGGCCACGAGCCCGCGCCGGATGAGCGCCGCCCAGATGCCGAACCGCAGGTCTCCCCAGGTCTTGGTCAGGTGCTTGCGATGGATGCCCAGGTAGATGAGCCCCACGATGAACACCGACGCGACCATGGCCGGCAGGTTGATCAGGGACATCATGTAGAAGCACCCCGCGGCCCCCACCAGGGAGATGGGCGCGGGGACCCTCAGGGTGGGCCGGAAGCTCGGCAGCTTGGCCCAGGTGGCCAGGCCGCAGGCCAGGGAGATGAAGCCGTAGGAGGCCAGGAAGAACATCGTGATGACCTGGGCGATGGCGTTGAGCCCGGAGGGCGAGAGGTAGGCCAGACCCACGCCCACCAGGGCGATGCCCAGGGACACCCCGGTGGCCAGTCGCGGCATGTTCGTGGGGCCATGGCCCTTGCCCAGAAACCGCGGCACCACGCCGTCTACGGCCAGCGCCTGCAGGATCCGCGGCGCGCCCAGCACCGAGCCCATGGCCGACGACAGGGTGGCGCCCAGCACACCCAGCACCACCAGAATGCCAACGCTGGCGAGCTGCTTGAACACCATCACGTCCAGGCGACGCAGGTCGGCCGTGTCCACCTGGAAGGCCACGAACACGATGAGGCCCACGTAGACCACCAGGCCCGTACCCATCGCGGCGAAGGTGCCCACCGGGATGGCCCGGCGCGGCTCGGCCAGATCGCCGGACATGGAGACACCCTGGGTGAACCCTGTCACCGCCGGGAAAAACACCGCAAAGACCGCGATGAACGGCTCCGCACGGACGCCCTTGACCGTCTTGGACCAGAGCGAGACCTCCGCGGGAGGCGCCGAGCCGGCGCCCGTGAAGATGGCGCCGATGGACAGGACGATCAGCGCCATGATCACGAACTGGCTCTTGATGGCCAGGGATGTGTTCCAGAAAGCCAGCCCGGCCACCACCACGGCGGTCACCACGGCCACGGTGGGCCCGTGCAGGCCTGGGAAGACCGCGACCAGGGCTTCGGTGAAGCCCAGCACGTAGAGGCTCACCGACAGGGCCTGGGCGAAGAAGAGCGCCACGCCGATGGCGCCGCCAATCTCCAGACCCAGGCTGCGGGAGAGCATGTAGTAGTCGCCCCCCGCCCGGACGGTGCGGTTGGTGGCGATGGAGGCGACCGAGAGCGCCGTGGGCACCGTCAAGGCGTGGGAGATGACCACGATTGCCAGCGCGCCCAGGAGCCCGGCGTGGCCCACCACCCACGGGAACCGCAGGTACATGATCACGCCGAGGATGGTCAGCACCGAAGGCGTGAACACGCCCCCGAAGGCTCCGAACTTGCCGTTCTCGTCGGTCCCGAACAGTCGCTTGAGGGCCCGGATCATCGCAGCTCCCCGGCCACATTGGCGACCGGCGACGGATTCTTGTCATAGAACCCGGTGGGTTGCAACTCGCCCGATCTCAGATTTCCGAGGGATCGGGCCCCCGAAATGCAGCAATCACTGGCGCGCGGCGAGGTGCAAGTGCCCGGAATCTTGTGTACCAGGCCATGGCATGTATCGTGCAATCCCCGCGGCAGCACCAAGACAACCATTGCCTAGGACGAATCCAAGGAGGAAAGCCAGATGAACCGTATTGCATCGAACGTACTTTTCCGGATGACCGCGCTCACCCTCACACTTGCCGTGGCGGGCCTGCCCGCCTGCGGCGACAACGGCGACCCCAGCGGCAATGCCGTGCTCATCATCGCCGCCCAGGGCGGGTCGGTGACCATGGACGGGGACGAGACCGGGATCTCCATCCCGGCCAACGCCCTCGCCGCAGACACCGAGATCTCCATCTCCTACGGGAGCCTTTCGGACTACGGCGCCCTGACCGACGGCCTGCCCCGGGTGCTGGTCATGGAGCCGGCGGGCACGACCCTCCAGACGCCGGCCACGGTGCTGGTGGATCCGGGCTCTGTCATCGGCGCCGACAAGGTGGTCTCCGTGCGCCAGTGGATGGACGGCGGCTGGTACGGCACCCAGGAGGCCACCGTGGTCTCCGGCGGGCTGGTGAGCACCACGGTGACCTTCCTTGCGCCCATGGCCATCGTGGTGGAGGACGCGCCCGTGGGCCCCACCGGCACAGTCTCGGGGTCGGTCATACACTACTACACCGAGCAGCCATTGGAGGGTATCACCTTCGAGCTGCTGGACGGCACCACCGTGGTGGACACGGCCGTCTCGGGCGCCGATGGCCTCTTCAGCTTCACCGAGGTTCCCGTCGGCTCCTACGTCGTGCACGCCGACGTGCTCCCCGCCGACAACTGCTACAGCGACCCCACCGAGCAAGACGCCGTGGTCACCGAGGACCAGACCACCAACGTGTACTTCGGCTTCGTCCCCGGCCCCTGCGAATAGCCCGAACCGCGCTCAGAGGCGGATCCGGGTCAGGGCGAGCAGGATCCCGAAGGAGACCACGAACACCACGGCGCTGTAGGCGATGGCGCCGGACCGGGTCATGACCGTGATCGGCTTCCCTTTGGCCCGACTCGTCCGTGCTGCCTGCAGAAATATCGCGAGCGGCATGATGCGAGAGATGACCCACCAGGCTCCCACTGCGAAGAAGGGCATAACCAACAGGATCGCCACCCGGACCCCGATCGGCCAGCCCCATTGCGTGAGGGTGTAGACCAGGCCGAGCGCGAGCAACCCCGCCACCGAGCAGGGCAGCAGCATGGAGAGGAAGCTGTCTCTCAAGCGCCTCGCCGCCTCCTCCACCGGCACGTCGTCCGGCACCTTTTCGCTCCAGGATTTCATGGTCGGACAGTATAGCGCCAACGCCCCCAGGATGCCTGTGGTAAGCTGGATATTCGCATGTTCGAAGCCCGAGTCGCTCAACCGGAGGGGTGTATGAGAAGAAGTGTGGTTCCCGTGACGGTGTTGGCGATGGCGATTGCCTTGGCCGTGGCGTGTCTGGGCGCCTGCAGTGACGATGACAGCCAGGCGCTCGATGGGGGACAACCCGGCCCGGACGGCGGGCTTCAGGATGCCAATCTCACCTTCGACGGCGGCGGCGATGCCGGTGGTGATGCCGGAGCCGTGCCCAGCGATGGGAGCACCGACGCCGGCTCCCAACCCGACTGGTACAAACCCGGGGTCGCGACAACCTGGCAGTGGCAGCTCACCGGAGCCCTGAACACCAGCTACGACGTCGACGTCTACGACATCGATCTCTTCGACACGTCTGGGGCCGCGATCCAGGCGCTGCAGACCGCCGGCCGACACGTGATCTGCTACTTCTCCGCCGGCTCCTCCGAGGACTGGCGACCCGATTTCGGGGACTTCCTACCCGCCGACATGGGGAGCAACCTCGACGGCTGGCCCGGGGAGCGGTGGCTCGACATCCGCTCGGCCAATGTCCAGGCCATCATGGAGGCCCGGTTGGATCTGGCGGCCCAGAAGGGCTGCGATGGCGTGGAGCCCGACAACGTCGACGGCTACACCAACAACCCGGGCTTCCCCCTCACCGCCGCGGATCAGCTGACCTACAACCAGCTCCTCGCCGACTCGGCCCACGCGCGTGGGCTCGCCGTGGGGCTCAAGAACGACGTGGACCAGGTGGCCGCGTTGGTGACATTCTTCGATTTTTCGGTGAGCGAGGAGTGCCACACCTACAACGAGTGTGACGCGCTGCAGCCCTTCCTGGACGCCGGAAAGCCCGTGCTCAACGCCGAGTACGCCGACAACCTCTCCCAGGCCCAGAACCTGGGTACCACCCTGTGCCCCACCGCTCTTTCGGAAAACCTCCGCACGCTGATCCTTCCCTGGGACCTGGACGACTCCTTCCGGGTGACCTGTGATTGAGTCGAATCCAGCTCGGGTAGCCTCTGGCTGATCACTTAAATGACGGTACCTGTTGGCATGGGGATTGAATAGACAAGGCCTACTGTCAATTGACTAACACCCAAGGACGTACGCCATGCACCTCTCGCGATTGCTGCTGACAATTCTGTTGCTCGTCTCCGGCGGGTGGGTCGCCGACGACGGGGCCACCCGCGCCAACACGACATCCGCTGGGAGCCGCGGCCACCGATTCACCCACAAGATCAGCCCTGTGGTGCGCCTGTGGTTCCGCTCGGCCGCCTTCCGTCGCTTTCGCGGTCGGCGCCTGCCCGGCGGCCCGGACGCGGCGGTGCACCTGGACCGCGTGGGGGTCACGGTGCGCCTCGCCCGCGCGGGTGGCCTCCGCGCCCTGGTGGACCTGGAGGGCACGTCCTTGCGTCTGACCCGGATCGGCGGGCGCGTCGCCCGGCTGGGCCGCATCGTCAGCGCCCGGGTGACCGAGCCGGGCCTGGCGCGGCTGGCGGCGTCGGAGGCCGTGGTCCGGGTGGAGCTGGACATGTGCTCACCGGCGGAGCCGCCCCTGGACGTCACCGCGGCGGAGATCCAGGCCGACGCCGCCTGGGCCACCTTCGACACGGCGGGCCTGGCCCTGTCCGGCGAGGGCGTGATCATCGCCGACATCGACTCGGGCATCGACGTGTTCCACCCGGCCTTCTTCCGGGCCGACGGTGGGTACTACGACTGGATCGACGTGGACGGCAACGGCGCCTTCGACCCGGGCGTGGACCGTGTGGATCTCAACGGCAACGGTTTGGCCGAGGCGGACGAGACCGTGGGCTTCTTCGATGGGGTGGCCTACGACCTGTCGACCTTCACCGGGATCCTGGGCACCGACGACGGCGTCTACGACCTGGGCTGGGACCACCTGTACGTGGACGCCAACGGCAACGGCCAGCGGGACTTCGGGCCGACGGCGGGGTTCACCGAGGCCGACCCCACCTATGGCGAGCTGCTCCTGGTGCCAGACGATGTGAACGGCAACGGGGTGCTGGACCCCGGCGAGAAGCTGGTGGCCCTGGGCACGTCGAAAATTCGCGCGATCTACAGCGGTGGCGCCGACTTCGTTCGCGGCGAGAACCTCATCGAGCACGTTACCCAGAACGACGCCTACCACGGTACCGGGGTGAGCGGCATCCTGGTCGGGGGCAACCGCGGCTTCGACACCCTGGTGGGCATCGCGCCGGACGCGGAGCTGCTCATGGCCGACACCCACAGCAACCCGGACCCGTACGGCGACATGGCCCCTCTGCTCATCTGGTCCGTGCAGCAGGGCGCCCACGTCATGGTGCACGAGTACGCGCCCTGGGCTGGGTACCACCTGGACGGCTCCTCCAACCACGAGGCACTCATGGACTCGGCCGCGGAGGGAAACGGCGTGGCCCAGGTGAACCCGGTGGGCAACCTCGGCGGCACCCTGAAGCACTGCCGGGTGGACGTGGCGGCCCAGGCCGACTTTGCGCTGCCCGTGGTGATTCCGCCGGATCCACAGCCCGGCGTCCAGGACTACAGCTACATGCAGTTGTCGTTTTTGTGGCGGGACACGGCGCGGGGGCTGCACTTCACCCTCGAGGCCCCGGGCGGCGAGACCGTGGTGATGGGCGCCGATGGCACCGGGTCGAATCCCGTCGTCCTGTCCGACGGCACGACAACCCTGTACTCCTGGCGGGACGACTCGGATCGCGGCACCGCCATGTTCGAGATCTGGGTCTATGGCCAGGCAGGACAAGCCTCCCGGCCCATTGCCAACGGCACCTGGCAGGTCACCCTCTCGGACCCGGACACGACCGACCCGACTGCGACGCCCGTGCCCGTGTGGGGCTACGTCATGGACGACCTCACCAGCTGGTCCGTGGGCATCAACTTCCCGGACCACACGTCCGAGGAGCACCTGGTCTGCTTTCCCGCCACCGCCGACAGCGCCATCGGCGTGGCCGCCTACGCCGGACACGCGGGCTTGCCGTACTCGGATTCGCTGGAGGTCCAGGGTGAGCTGCGGCGGTACTCCGGTCGGGGCAAGCGCGTGGACGGCGTGTCCATCCTGGACGTGGCCGCGCCGGACAATCCCGTCACGCCCATCAACCGTATGGACTACGGGTACGGCTACGAGATCGGCCTGGGCGCCTACATGGTCTTTGGCGGCACCTCCGGCGCCGGGCCCCATGTGGGTGGGGCGGCCGCCCTGGTCAAGCAGGCATACCCGGACTGGACCGGGCTCCAGGTGCGGCAGGCCATCCGGGACGGCGCCCTGGTGGACGACCAGGTGGTGGGCGACCCCACCCACGGCCAGGAGGACCTGTGGGGCGCGGGCAAGCTGCGCATCTACCAGACCCTTTACGCGCAGACCCCGGCGGAGAATAGCCCGCCCGCGGTGTCGATGGCGCCGGTGTACGCCACCCTTGGCGAGCCCGTGGATCTGATGGCCCAGGCCCAGGACGCCGAGGACGCGGCAGAGGCGCTGCAGCTTTTGTGGGACAACGACTACGATGGCACCTGGGACCACGGCCCCGCGGTGGCCAGCGAGGCCCACACCGTGACCTTCGACGCCACGGGCACGAAGGTGCTCAAGGTCCAGGTGCTCGACACCGGTGGGCTCACCGCCGAGGCCCTCGGCACGGTGGAGGTTCTCGCCACGCCCACCTGCAACGGCGCCCTGTGCCCCGACGGCGGCGTAGACCCCGACGGCGGCTCCACGATCAACCTGCGTGGCTCTGGCTGCGACTGCCGCACGGGCACCGGGGGTGGCGCGGCCCTGCCATGGCTGGTCGTCGGCCTGTTCTGGCTGATCAGGCGACGACGACGATGACGATGGCCCCGGCCCCGGCCGCCCGCATGGCGCGCCCTCGGGCCGAGCAGAGGTCTGGGAACCTCCAGGCTGGACACCGGACCGCATCAGTGGTTCCCTGACACGCACAGATCGAGGCGCGCCGCCGAGGAGCGCTCGAGGGTGGAGGGATTTCGTGAAGCGCATCGGATTGGTTCTGTCGTGTGTCGTGCTGGTCCTGGGGCCGGCTGGCTGCAAGAGGAAGTCGAGCCAGGGCGGAGCGGAGCAGGCCACGGCGTCCGGCAAGGACAGGCCGGGGTCCATGGTCGGGATGAATCCCATGAATGGCCCCGGGGCCATGCGGGCGCGACCGGCGACGGGGGACACCGAGCCCATCTGCGAGAAGAAGGGCCTGGTATCGCTCGGGCAGTACATGGGGCACCTGCAGAAGAAAGACTATGCCAGGGCCGCGGCCATGTTCGGGGCCAAGATGAAGGAGGCCATGGGCGAGGCCAAGCTGAAGGTCTTCTGGGAGCAGCTTCTCGCCCAGCTCGGCGAGTACCGATCCTACGAGGTGACAAGGAACCTCCCGCACAAGAACATGCGCCGCTTCAAGGTCCGGGTGACCTTTGCCAAGGGGCCTCTCACGCTGTACGTGGTGCTCCTGCCCGACGGCCAGGTCACCGGCCTCTTCGTCAGGCCCGACAAGCCCGAGTTTCCGCCCTGGAAGGCGCCGCCCTACGCCAAGGCGGCCCAGGTTCGGGAGATCCCGTTCACCGTCGGCTCGGGGCCCCTGGCGCTGCCCGGCATCCTGACGGTGCCCACGGCACGCGGCGGCAAGCGGTACCCGGCCGTGGTGCTGGTGCACGGGTCGGGCCCCCAGGACCGCGACGAGACCATGGGGCCGAACAAGGTCTTCAAGGACCTCGCCTGGGGGCTGGCCGCCCGCGGGATCGCGGTGCTCCGCTACGACAAGGTCACCAAGGCCCACCCCGCCAAGTCGGTGGCGATCTTGTCCAAGGGTTTCACCATGGACTCGGAGACCACCAACGACGCCCTCAAGGCCGTGGCCCAGCTCCGCAACCACGCGCTGGTGCAGCCGGGGAGGATCTTCTACCTGGGACACAGCCAGGGCGCCATGGCCGCGCCGCGGGCGGGCAAGCGCGACCCCAACCTCGCGGGGCTCATCTTGCTGGGCGGTCCCACCCGGGACTTTGCCGAGGTGGGCTTGTCCCAGCTCCGGTACATCATTTCCCTGGGCGGACCCCAGGCCAAGGCCACCAAGGTGCTGCTGCCCGCGTTCGAAAAGGGACTCTCCCTGGTGAAGAGCCCCAAGCTCACCCCCAAGACGCCGGCCAAGGACCTGCCCTTCGGGATCCCGGCCACCTTCTGGTTGGACCTGCGCAAGTACAAACCGCACCTGGTGGCCAAGACCCTGAAGATGCCCATGCTCGTGCTCCAGGGTGAGGCCGACTACCAGGTCACCATGGTTGACCTCGCGGGGTGGAAAAAAGCGCTCGGCGCCAAGAAGAACGCCGTCTGCAAGAGCTATCCCCGGCTGGGCCACCACTTCATCGATCTCAACAAGAAGATGGCGGTTCCCATGGACTATATGAAGATCACCGGCCACGTGCACCTGGCCGTCATCAATGACATCGCGGCTTTCATCAAAAAGCAGCGGTAGCGCCGCCACCGGCCCCGGAGATACACATGCCCGAGGTGACCCTGTCCGACGGCGGTACGCTGCACTACGAGGACCATGGCTCCGGGGAGCCGGTGGTGTTTCTCAACGGCATCATGATGGCGACCCGGACCTGGGTGGACCACGTGGCGCTGCTCCAGCGGCATGTGCGTGTGGTCCTGGTGGACTTCCGGGACCAGGGGCGCTCTTCGAGGTTGGAGGCGGGGTACGATCTGACGCGTCACGCGGCGGATCTGGAGGCGTTTCTCGACGGTCTGGGGCTCGCGCGGGCGCATGTGGTGGGGCTTTCCTACGGGGGCGAGGTGGCGCTGCTCCACGCCCTGGAGCATCCCGAGCGGTATCGGAGCCTCACGCTGGCCAACGTCCCCTTGCAGACCAGCAAGTACCTCGCGGCGGTGGGGCGTGCCTGGGAGACGGCCGCCGACCTCCACGACGGCGAGAAGTTTTTCCGGCTCGGCATCCCCTACGTGTACTCGTCGCACTTCTACGAGCGTGAGCAGGCGTGGCTCGACTCCCGGGAGGCGCTGTTTGGCAAGGTGCTCACGCCGGAGTACTTCGAGGCGCTCATTCGCCTGAGTCGGGCGGCCGCGGACTTCGAGGTGACACCCGCCCAGCTGCGGGCCCTGGACGTGCCGACCCTGGTGCTGGGCGCCGACGAGGACCACATCGTGCCCCTTCGCGACCTGGACGTCTACTACGACAACCTGCCCGACGTCGAGATGATGGTCCTGCGTCGGGCGGGCCACGGCGCCTTCTACGAGCGCAAAGAGGAGTTGTGCACCGCGGTGCTGGGTTTCGTGCGAAAGCATGGCGGCGCTTGAAACCACGGTCGCTCACTGATCCGCTACGCTGACTTTTTCGCAATCCAGCCGGGGCGAGACAGTGATCGGACGTGCGTTCGAAAGCCATGTGACCAAATCCGTCCCCTCCTGCCACCACAGGAACGGGCGCCCAGCCTCTTCTCCTGCCACCGCGTTGAGCGGGGTAGGGTGGGTCATGGGCGGCGCCAGCCGCGACTACCCAAAACGCATCTCAACGACCGCACTGCTCCTGGTCGGCCCTGCAAAACGCACCCATGGTGCGGGCCCGAGCGCCGAATGGCAATGTCTACGGCCGGGCGTGCCTGGTCTCTTCTTTTTTCCAAAGAGACTAGGGACCAAATCATGAGGCTGATATATTAGCCAGAACGTTTGGTCCGATACAGAGACCAAATCAAGAGACTAATAATTTAGAGATGTAGTATGGTCCTATATAGGGACCAAACCCAGAGGCTGATATATTAGCCAGGGTGTTTGGTCCACTGCGATCTGGGACCGCGAGCCAGACACCAGGGACAAGCTGCTGGCAAGGATCCAAAAACATCGCATCAGGGCAACGCTACGCGCCATCATCCACGAAGGCGACTGGGAGAGAATCAAACGCTCCGACCTGACCGCCGAGCAAAGCTGCTTCGCGCAGGCGCTACAGGCCCGGCTCCATGAAGCCGTAACCAAAGGCCGCTTCGGCCCTGGTGTCAATCCCGACATCGAGTCTCCGACGCCGGCCTCGGCCTCGGCACAGGCGGACAGAGACCTGCCGCAGGTCCATGCAGGGTGATGCCATGACGGCAATCCACTCACTGGCAGTCCGTACTCTTCATGCCACCATGAGGCTTGGGCCCGTGCCCGTATCTTCCGTCTTCCGTCTTCCGTCTTCCGTCTTCCCGGTGCCCCGGCCTCCGACCACGAGCCCGAGGCCCGGGGCCTCCGCGCCAGCGGGGAACGTCTGTGATCGAATGGCTTGAGATGAGCAGCTTGGCATTGTTGTGAGTTTCGTGGTATTGCCGTGACCTCAGGTCTCGGTGGGGACTACCGAGACGGGTAGAACATGGGCTCGAACGGCTGGAGCGACAGACCGGAGTTGCAGGGGAGCCTGAGCGGCGGGTCGCTGTCGTTCTCGGTGGACACCTCGGTCAGCCAGGACCCCTCCGCACCGAAGACGCACCTTCTCGAGCGACCGGGCACCATCATCGGCGGCCGGTACCGCATCGATGAGCGCGTGGCCCACGGCGGCATGGGGGTGGTGTACCGGGCCACCCAGCTCGACCTGGAGCGCCAGGTGGCCATCAAGGCTATGTCCAGCGTGGACCGCAGCCTGCTCGAGCGGTTCCGTCGGGAGGCCATCGCCATGGCGGACGTGACCCATCCCGCGGTGGTGGACGTCTACGATTTCGTGCCTGTGCTCACCCCTGATGGCGGGCGACTCTACCTGGTGATGGCCTTCATCGAGGGGCAGAACCTGCGCAGCTACGCCCGGTCGCTGCCCCAGCGGCGTCTGCCGGCGCCCGAGCTGGTGGAGCTCATCTTGCCCGTGGCGTCGGCCCTGGTGGAGCTGCACGACAAGGGGGTCATCCACCGGGACCTCAAGCCATCGAACCTCATGCGCACCGAGCGCACGGATGGCCGGCCCTACCTGCGGCTGGTGGACTTCGGCATCGCTCGTCGACACTTGGATCCGGCGCTGACCGCGGCGGGAGCCATCCTGGGCACGCCCACCTACATGGCGCCGGAGACGCTGCTCGGGGAGAAGGAGACGACCCGGTCGGACATCTACTCCCTGGGCGCGACCATGTTCCACCTCGTCACGGGCAAGCCGCCGCGCAAGCGGGGCTCGCCCCGGCGCATGCTCAGGCGGATGATGCGCCAGCCCCTGCGTCTGCCCGAGGAGTTGGCCTCAACGCCCCTGGGCGCGCTGCTGGAGCGGATGCTCCAGGTGGGGGCGTCGGATCGTCCCGACGCCATCGAGGTGCTGCGCTCCCTGGAGAAGATCCATCGCGCCCACGTGGCCGGCACGGTGTTCGAACGCACCGATGTCCCCTGGAGCGGGCCCTGGGGTCCGGCGCCCTGGTCCGAGTCCGGACCCCAGGACACGGGCGTCACCACAGAGGTGGACTTCGAGCCGGCGGTGGACCCGCCCGCCCGGACGAGTGGCGAGGGCCGCCTGCCCACCGGGTCGGTGCCCCTCGAGCTCGCCGCGGATCCGGTGAGGCCCATCGGGGTGGAGCCGCCCACCGCAGCGGTGGGCGGGCTCGCAGAGCGCCCAGCGCATCCAACGGACGCCGATCGCGCCCGCAGGCGCCGCAACGTGCGCTGGGCCACCCTCGCCTTCTCGGTGGGCGCCACCCTCGCCGGCGTCGTGGTCCTGCTCTGCCTCTGGAAGCTGCTCACCTCCTGGGCGGGATGACCAGGTCCACGATGACGGGCAGATGATCCGACCCTACATTGGGTCCGAGGCGGGGAGAGTCAGCCCTTCTTGAGGCGCTCCACCAGGTCCATGTAGTCCTGCATGGCCTGGTCGGAGGAGCGGCCCTTGAGCTTGGCCCAGGCGTCGAACTTGGCGCGACCCACGAAGTCCATCATGCCGGGGCGCTTGCCCGAGACGTCGCCCTGGGTGGACTGCTTGTACAGCGAGTAGATCTCGAGCAGGGTGTCGTTGTCCGGTCGCTGGGGCAGGTTCTTGACGTCCTGGACAGAGGTTTCGAACCGGGTCTTCAGGTCGTCGGACATGTCGTGTTCCTCTCTTGACCGGACAACGTCCGGCGCCGCGGTTGTATTCCGCGGGCGTGCGGTGAGGGCGAGGGCTCGGCGCTATAGCCTGGGGACGATCCCGTACAAGTTCGTCGGCGTGGTCGTGAGCTGGATCGCGATGGAGTAGCCGTCCACGAAGCGCCGGTTCCCATCGCCGTCCAGCTCCTCGGTGCAGTGGCTCAGCACGGTGCCGTCAGCGTCGACGTCGTCGTGGTAGATGGTGCCGTCGCCGTCGACGCAGGTGTCCACCCGGAAGACGCCGTCGTCCTCGTCCATGTTCAAGTCCAGCCACAGCTCGATGCCGTCGCCGTCCACGTCGATGTCCGGCGAGCGGATCTCCTGGTCGCACCGGTTGGCCTCCACGTCACCACAGTCCGCGTGGGTGTCGCACAGGGTGATGGGCTCCAGGGGCGGCTCGTCGCCGCCTCGCACCCTGCACAGACCCACCGTGGGCAGACCCAGGAGGATGCCACCGGGGCCGACGAGGGCGTCGAGCATGGTGTTGTCCTCCTCGCCGAAGATGTCCGAGGCGATGTTGGGCGCGCGGTCCAGGTTGTAGCCGCTGAGCACGCCGCCCAGGACGCCGTCGGTCAGGTACACCCCGAAGCTGCCCTCGACCACGTCGGCCTCGAACATGGCGTGGGTGATGCGCAGATCCACGGGCGAGGGGCCCATCTCGATGGCGAAGGAGAAGAGGGACGGCCCGGCGAAGAGGCGCCCGTCCTCGATGCGCGCCGACTGGAAGACGATCATCGCTTCGGAGTCATCTGCCACCAGGGAGTTTGCGTCGATCATGATGCGCTCGTCGGCGCCGTCGTCGGTGGAGTAGGGGTCGCAGTCCTCGTCGGCGATGCCGCTGCAGTTGTTGTCCAGCCCGTCTCCGCACCGCTCCGTCTCGCCGGGGTTGATGGCCGCGGGATCCCACCAGTCGGGCGCGTCTGGCCAGTCCGCCAGGGACCGGTCGTCGCAGTCTCCGTCCGCCGGAGAGTAGCCGTCCCCGTCGTTGTCGGTGGTGTCGGTGGGGGGCACCACGTTGGCCGAGGCGTCCAGGGTCTCGTCGGCCCAGCCGTCGCAGTTGTTGTCCACGCGATCCCCGGCGACCTCCGTGGCGTCGGGCAGGATGGTCGCGTCGTAGTCGTTGCAGTCCTCCTCCCCGTCGCGCACGAGGGCCCCGGTGAGCTCCCCGTCCTCGTCCTGGTCTGGCGGCCAGGTGCCGAAGTAGACGGTGAAGTTGAGGCACTCGTCGTTGACGATGTCGTCCATCCCGAAGAACTCGAAGGGGATGATGATGTCGCCCTCGTCGAAGCTGCTGCCGAGCTCGCTGTTGGCCAGGGCCCCCAGGGGCGCCAGCGCGTTGTCGACGATCTTGTCGTAGTCCAGGTCGAAGCCCACGTCGCCAGGGGCAATGACCAGAGAGTTCACGACGGACTGGTGCTCGCCGCCGAACACGGGGGTGGGGTCGTCGTGGCAGTCTCCGATGTACACGTCGCGCTGCACCGCGGCGTCCATGTCGGAGTTGTTGTTGTCACCTGGTGTGTCATCTCCACACCCGACCACCGGTCCCGCGAAAAGCCCGACTCCCAGGATGGTAATGACAGCAAATCTCGAAATCATCGGTTGTCTCCCGCGCGGCTGAAGTTTCGCGCAGCATAGGACAGCCGCGCGGCTCCGGTCAAGCCGCGGCCGGTCATTGGGACGATATCCTTGGTGGCTTTTGCTGGCGTCGGTGAGCCGGATTCGGCATTGTCGGGGTGTGGAACCGCTGGACCACGGACGGGAGGCACGGGAAGATGGCACGCACAATGGTACAGGTGTTCGACGAGATCGTGGCCCAGTGGCCGCACATGCCGGCGCTGCGGGCCAGGCGGGCAGGGCGGTGGCAGGCGACGTCCTGGAGGGAGTATCGGAGCCAGGCGCGGAGGGCGGCGCGGGCGTTCATGGCGCGGGGGTTGGAAGCGGGGCAGGGCGTGGCCATCCTGTCCTTCAACCGGCCCGAGTGGTTTCTGGCGAACCTGGCGGCCATCCTGGCGGGGGGCGTGCCTGCGGGCATCTACATCAGCTGCAGCCCCGACCAGTGCCAGTACATCACCGACCACTGCGAGGCGCCCATCATCGTGGTGGAGGACGCCGCGCAGCTCGAGAAGATCCGCAAGGTCCCCGATCAGCTTCCGCGTCTGAAGACCATCGTGTTGCTGGACGGCAGCGACCCGGCCGAGGACGTCGTCTCCTGGGACGACCTGCTCACCTGCGCCGACGAGATCACCGAGGAGGCCCTCGACGAGCGCATCGCCGTGCAGCGGCCCGACGACCTGTGCACGCTGATCTACACCTCGGGCACCACCGGCCCGCCCAAGGCGGTGATGTTGAGTCACCGCAACATCACGTGGATCTGCGAGGCGATCATGCGCACCCTCGAGCACCTCGAGTACGGGCCGGACGACCAGGTGGTGAGCTACCTGCCGCTGTCGCACATTGCCGAGCAGATCGTGTCTTTGCACACACCCATGCACTACGGTGGCTGCGTGTGGTTCGTCGAGTCGCTCGAGACCTTGGGGGAGACCCTCAAGGAGGCGCGGCCCTCCATGTTCTTCGCCGTGCCGCGGGTCTGGGAGAAGATCCAGGCCAAGATCATCGCCGCGGCGGCGGGCAACAGCGGCCTGAAGAAGAAGATCGGGGCTTGGGCCAGGGGTGTGGGCTTGGAGGGCGCCAGGGCCATGGAGGCGGGACGCCGCCGGCCGCTGTTCTATCCGCTGGCCGACAAGCTGGTCTTCACCAAGGTCCGGGCGGCCCTCGGCTTTGACCGGTGTCGACTCTGGGTGACGTCCGCCGCGCCGATAGCCCTCGACACCCTGGAGTTCTTCGTGAGCCTGGGGGTCCCCATCGTGGAGGTGTATGGCATGAGCGAGGCCACGGGCACCACGACCATCGCGCTGCCCGACCGGTACAAGGTCGGCAAGGCCGGCCACGCCATCCCGGGCACGGAGCTGAAGATCGCCGCCGACGGCGAGATCTGCATGCGCGGGCCGCACATCTTCAAGGGGTACTTCAAGGACGAGGCCGCCACCGCAGAGGCCCTCGACGACGAAGGCTGGCTCCACTCGGGGGACATCGGCACCCTCGACGCCGACGGCTTTGTGCAGATCACCGATCGCAAGAAGGAGCTCATCGTCACCGCCGGGGGTAAGAACATCGCCCCGCAGATGATCGAGTCCCTGCTCAAGTCCATCCCCGCCGTGGGGCAGGCCGTGGCCATCGGGGACCGGCGCAAGTTCATCAGCGCCCTCATCGCCCTCGATGGCGAGAACGTCGCGGCCGAGGCCGAGAAGGCCGGCATCGGGGAGCGCGATCTCGTCGAGGTGGCCAGGTCGCCCGTGTTCCACGACTACCTGGGTCGTCAGATCGAGGCGGTCAACGCCAAGGTCTCCAAGGTCGAGGGCGTCAAGAGGTTCGTGATCCTGCCGAGCGAGCTCACCCCGGAGGGCGGCGAGCTGACCCCGACCCTCAAGCTCAAGCGCCGCGTCATCCACGAAAAATACGCCGCCGAAATCGACTCCATGTACGACTAGATTCGACTTTCGGACGATTTCAGCCGTTCGTAGCCGGTAAAAGTGCGAAAGTCGAGAGCGGCGAACGGTTTGACTGGACCGAGCCGGGCTGACCGGGGCTCTATTGCCGCTCCTGGTGGCGGGCTCTCATGAGGCCGACGACGACGAGCAGCAGTAGCACCGGGACCGGGCCACCGTCCGTCGGACCGCCCGGTCCGCCCGCGCCGCACGCGCAGCCCTTGTCGGGCGGGATCGCCGTGGAGCAGTTGGTGTCGGCCGCGTCGATGGCCCCGTCGCAGTCGTTGTCCTGGCCGTCGCTACACAGCTCGTAGCTGGGCAGGACCGCGCCCTCGCAGTCCCCCCAGACGCCGTCGGTGCAGGTGCGGGTGCCCCCCGTGCACAGGCCCACGTCCTGGGTGTCGGCCGGGCCGCCGTAGCAGGGCTCGGTCTCCCCGCTGGCGCAGCCTCCCTCGCAGGGGCCGTAGGCGCTCCACACACAAGTGGCCTCGCAGGTGCGCTGCTCGGCGCCCCCGTCGCAGGGGCGGCCCTCCACGTCGCCCGGAGAGCAGTCGCCCTCTCCGGTGCAGGGGCCGAAGACGCCCCATGTGCCGTCTCCGCCGCAGGTCCGGGTCTCGAGGCCGCAGTCGCCGCAGTCCCGGTCCTGGGTGGCCCCCGGCGTGCAGCCCGCCGACGAGATGGACACCGAGTAGTCGTAGAAGTTGAAGTCGTCGCCCGTGTCGTGGGTCACCCGCAGGTAGTACCTCCCCGCCGGCAGGACCGCGTCCAGGTCGGCGCCTCCGGCGGTGGGGGTGGAGGCGGCAACCTCGGCCAGGCCGGTGGCGTCGACCACCACCGCTGACAGCGCTCCAACGCCAGGGTCGAACCCGAGCCCCACGGTGACCTGGGACGGCTCCGTTACCTCGAAGGACCACCAGTCCGCGTCCCGGCAGATGCGGTCGGTGAAGGTCCCGGTGGCCAGGGCCACCGCGTCCGGATAGTCGTCATCCTCCTCGAAGAGGTCGTCGTCCACCACGGTCACGGTCAGGTTCGCGGTGACCGGATAGTCGTCGAAGCACAGGACCCCGCACGTGTCCTTGGACACGCTGGCCTCGGCGAAGATCTCCACCCCCAGGCCGAGATCCCCCGTGAAGAAGGAGCCGCTGCAGTCCAGGGTGTGGTCCACCAGCCCGGCCGCCGCCTCCGCCGCCGTGACCGTGATCGTGGTCTCGAAGATCAGGTCATTCCACATCAGGTCGTCCTCGAACACCGCCACGGTGACCTCGTCCCCGGTGGTCAGACCGTGATCCACACCCAGCACCTCCACCCGCACCTCGCACCAGGTCCGCTCATCGCCATCGATCGCGCGATCCTTGACCCACAGCGTGACCGTGGCATCCCCGTCGGTGTCCGCTGCGCTCTGCGTCGGCGGCAGCGCCCTGGCAGACCGCGCCGCCGCGACCGCGATCACCAGCGCAAAGAAAACAACCAGCGCCCGCCCTACCAACCAATCCCAGCTAAGGAGGCAGTTCAAAATAGAGTCGTTTATCTGGGACGCCGAGGCGCCCGCTTGGCGCGAGGCGAGGAGGGCACGTACCGGGCTGTACGTAACCGACGAGCGACAAAGCCAGGCGGGATGGATCGGCGTTCCAGGTGTCGAGTTTGTTTTGATCAGCCTCCTAAGCGTCATCATCCGTCTCCCTGCGCCGTGGAGAGGTCAGGATAGCGCAATGCTCGTCGCCGAGTCTACGCCCCATCCTGACACGCCCCATCCTCACGACGGCTGGTGTGTCGGATCGTGGTCGTCCGTTGAACGGGGTGTGGCGCTGTGATATGGCTGGATCCATGGCTGGCATCGGACGGCGGGACTTCTTGAAGATGACGGTGGTCGCGGCGGGGGCCGCGGGGGCGAGCACGTTGGTGGGGTGCAAGCCGGAGCCGGAGGAACAGCCCGTGGGCTATCCGCAGGGAGTCGCGTCAGGGGATCCGCGACCGGCCAGCGTGGTGATCTGGACGCGGGTGGAGGCGACGGTGGGGGAGGGCGGCGGCCCAGGGGATGGAGAGGCCCAGCAGGTGACCTACGAGCTGGCGCTGGACGAAGGGTTCGGGCAGGTGGTGGCCTTGGGAGAGGTTGTCGTGGACGGGAGCACCGACCATACGGTGCGGGTGAAGGTCACCGGGCTCGAGGCGTACACGCGGTACTTCTATCGGTTCGCGTGCCAGGGCGTGGTGTCGGACACAGGGCGGACGCTCACGGCCCCGGCGCCGGACGCGGACGTGGCCGTGAAGCTGGCGGTGGTGTACGGCCAGGCCTATGTGGGCCGGTACTTCCATGCCTGGAAGGTGCTGCTGGATCAGGACGCCGACGTCGACTTCGTGCTTTTCCTGGGGGACTACGTCTACGAGGCCGAGCGCGTGGCGGGTGCCTCGGAGCCCACGGAGGACCGGCGGCTGGACCTGCCCGACGGCATGGCGGTGACCGGGGACTTCGCCGACGGCGCCGTGGCGGTGACCCTGGCCGACTACCGGACACTATATCGCACCTGGCGCACGGACGAGCACCTGCAGCGGGCTCACCAGCGCTTCCCCTTCATCACGGTGTGGGACGACCACGAGTTCACCAACGACTGCTGGCGGGACTTTGCCAACGACTTCAACGGCGCCGAGGGAGAGGAGCACGACCCCGCCCGCCGCGCCGCCGCCACCCGGGCCTGGTACGAGTATCTGCCCGTGGACGTGGATTACAACGCCGACGTTGGCTTTCCCGACGACATCCGCATCTACCGTAGCTTCCGCTTCGGGCGCCACATGGAGCTGTTTCTCACGGACCAGCGGTACTACCGGGACGACCACGTGATCCCCGAGGGGCCCACGGATCCGGAGGTGGGCAAGACCCAGGAGAACTCCATCGTGGGCTCGCGGATACTGACCATCAAGGACGTGTTCGATCTGCGCGAGGCGGACGCCAATCCCACCATGCTCGGGGCGACCCAACGCGCCTGGCTGGTGGACCAGATGACCGCCTCCACGGCCACCTGGAAGGTGCACGGCAGCGCGACCATCGTGGCGCAGATGCTGCTGGACCTGTCGCCCATCGAGACGCTGCCGTCCATGCTGCAGCGGCGCTTCTACTTCAAGCTCGATCAGTGGGATGGCTACCGGAGCGAGCGGGCCCAGCTCCTGGCCGACCTGGCCGCCGTGGAAAACGTGGTGGTGCTCACCGGCGATATTCACGCCACCTACGTGTCGGAGCTTCACGTGGACTTCGACGCGCCGGGCACAGCCCCCGTGGCGGTGGAGTACATCGGGCCAAGCATCTCGTCGCTGTCCCTCAAGGAGCAGCTCACCCTCGCCGTGGAGACGGACCCCCTGCTCAGCCTGCTGGGTCTGCAGCCCCAGGTGGAGGCGGTGGACGACATCTTCCTGGATGGCAACCCGCACTTTCAGTACGCCAACAGCCGATCCTACGGCTACGCCATCGCCGAGGTGGCTCGGGACCAGGAGTTGCGCGTGACCATGGTCCACCTGCAGGACGTGGTCACATCGGAGTCCACCGAGCCCATCGAGCGGGTGCGGTTCCGCACGGTCACCGGGACCAACCGGATCGAGGTCCTGTAGCGTAAAGACGGTCGAGCAGACGTAAGCGTGCTTTACGTGGCGCTGCCCCTTGCAACCTTGGGGATCCAGTCCAACCATCAGTAGTTACAGCTCATTTTGGGATCCACGCCGTCATGGTCCGTTCCTTGCAAAGTAGGGCGGGCTACAGCAACGACCGCAGAGGTGGATCATGGATGGAAAGTGGATTTCGAGAGTCGCGATGTGGATGGCCCCGGTGGCGGTCTCGGCGCTCATTGGTGGGACCGGCTGCCGGGTGGCTCAGCCCCTCGATCTGTCCCTCGCGCTGAAGGATCGCGGGCTGCGGCTTCCCTCCCGGATCCACGGATCAGCGGCGCATTCGAGACGGGCGAGCCGGGTGGCCGTCCGGCGGGCGTCGCAGGCCAGGGTCGCGTCGATGCCCAGAGTCGCGTTGAGGCCGAGGGTCGCCAAGGTGCCCAGGGATCCGCAGCGTCTGGTGAGCGTCACGTATGCCGCGCTTTTTCGCAAGAACAGGGGGCTGACCTACGACGGGCTGCGGCGGCTGCACCGACACACCTACCTGGCCAACCACGGGCTGAGCGTGTCCAAGGCGCAGTTCTATCGCAAGTTCCGACGCGCCTTCGGGTTGTCGAAGCGGGCGCGGAAGGTGCTCCAGGACAGGGGCTTCGTGGTGGTGCCCGGCAAGCCACGTTACGGCTGGAAGGGGGAGGACGACATGGACGTGGATCGGAGCGTGAACACCGGGGAGGGGCCGGCGAACATCTTCTATCGGGTGTTCGAGGCCAACCTCCCGGTGTTCGTGTCGGCAGACTCGATCCTGCACGCGTGGCACCGCTCCTTCGACGACCTGGTGGGTGAGGTGGAGCGCCGGGTGATGCGGCGCGTCTTGGCGAAGCTGCTCAAGCAGACCATGGAGAAGCTGGATCGATCCCGGCGGGCCGGGCACGACGCCTATGCGTACCTGGCCGTGGCGCGCCGGCTGCTTCAGCCCAAGTGGTGGCCCCCGCGGCGGATCAACCGGGAGACCCTCCCCATCCGCAGGGCCATCGCCCGTTACCGACCCAAGCGCGTGCTGCTCATGGGGGAATGGCGACACTTCGACTTCAGCCGCTTCATTCCCCGTGGCCGCTACGGGCGGGGCTGGGCCCTGCGTCCCTACTTCAAGGCCATCACCTGGCTCGGCCGGGCGGGTCTGACCCTGGCGAATCGCAATCCCCTGCGTCGGAGCAACCCGCGGGAAGAGGAGGCCGCCCGCGCGATCGTGCGCGCGATGAAGCAGAGTGGCTCGATGGCGCTGTACCAGCAGCTCGAGCGGTTCTACTCCGTGCTCGCCGGGTCGCCGGTGCAGGTGACTCCGACCCGGCTGGTCGCGCTGTGCGGTCGCGCCGGCAAGCCGCTCTGCCAGGGAAGCGGCTCGACCTTTGTAAAACACTACCGCGCCCTGCCTTCGCCCGTGTACTCGGCGCAGTTTGACCGCCGCGACCGGGCCACGGTGCGGGTGAGCTTCTTCCCGCAGCGGTTCGCCTATGACGCGTTCCTCACCACGCGGCTGACCACCCCGGCGCTGCCGCCCCTGGCCCGGTTCGGTCGCTCCATGCCCAGCGGCCTGGACGTCGCCTTCATGCTGGGGTCCGATCGCGCGCTGGACCACTACGGTGCCGAGATGGCCAAGCCGCACCGGGAGCACCTGCCCGCGGCCCTGGCAGCGGCGCGGCGCACCCTGCACAAGGTCAAACCCACGCGGCTCGGCGGCTCGGTTTACAACCACTGGTTGGAGGCGCTCATGGCGGTGGCGAAGACCAACGTGTCCAAGACCCTGCCGGCGGTGCTGCGTACGGCCTCCTGGCAGGACCGGAAGATCGAGGCCGTGCTGGGCTCCTGGACCGAGCTGCGGCACGACACCGGTCAGATCATCAAGCCCAGCATCGGGGGTGGCGGCTGCCAGTACCCCAAGGGATACGTGGAGCCGGTGCCCGACCTCTACGAGTCCCTGGCCCGGGCCGCGGCAGGTCTTGCCAAGGCGTTCCCAGCCTCCAAGCGCACGCGAAAGGTCCGCAGGTTCCTGACCTTCTGGCGAGCCACCATGAAGAGCCTGGCCCGCCTGGCCCGGGTGGAGGTGGCCGGTCGCAAGATGAGCAAGAGCGGGCTCAAGTTCCTCAAGAACACCGTGGATGCCCACGTCTTCGGCTACGACGGGATCCGGCGGTACGACGGCTGGTATCCGAAGCTGTTCTGGTCGAGGTCCTGGGGGCGCAAGCTCAAACGCCGCTCGCTCACCGCAGGAGGACACTCGGGCGGGAGCCTCTCCCGGGTGGCCGTGGCAGACGTGCACACCGACGTGGATCGCGGTCGGGTGCTGCAGGTGGGTGTGGGACATCCGGGCGTGATGGTGGTGGCCATCGACGCCGGCGGCAAGACCGCGCTCTATGGCGGCCCGGTGTACAACTACTACTCGTTCCAAAGGCCGCAGTCCAAGCGCATGACCGACGCTCGCTGGCGGAAGCGGGTCATTCGCAGCAACCTGCCGCCCCGCCCCGCCTTCACCCGCGCCTACCACATGGATCGCTGAGAAGCTCAGGTTGCTGGTGGCTTCTGGACGACGTGGACGGGCCCGTCCAAAACCAGTACCATCTGACGGACGCATGCAGACAGGTCGCCCATGACATTTCCCCGTGGGCTCGGCTCAGCGTCCGCCGTGGGGACCGCGCTCCTGAGCGCTTTTTTGCTCGGGGGGGTGGCGGGCGGCGGCATCGCCAGGGCGCAGAAGCTCCAAGTGAAGAGACCCGAGCTGGTGCTCCCTCCGGGCCACGAGCGCCTGGCGAAAGGGCTGCTCGGACCCGCGGTGCAATCGGGGCACCTCCCTGGCGGATGGACTCTGCGCTCCATCACGATACAGAGGGACACCATCCGCTACAGATTCGCACGGGCGGGCCGCCTGCTCACCCTTGTGCTGTCTCCGCCTCACGACCAGGCAGCCCACAGAAGCAAGAACTTCAGCGTCGCCCTCACCGCTGCGCCAGGCGCCCTGCCGGAGGCCGAGCGTTTGGCGCTCCTGGCCACTGTGGTGCGCCGCGTGCGACGAAACGACACGGGGCCTCCTCCATGGAAGGTCACCACGCCCCAGCCGCGCTCGTCGTCGGTTGTGGACGTAGACTCTCGGCTCTCTCCGCCCTGGTACGACCTGCGCCATCCGGTCCGCCTGCTTCAGGCGTTGCTGCTGCTGATCCTGCTCGGCCTGGCCACTCGAGCTCGCTGGCTCGCACGCCAGCTGCGCTATTTGGGGTGGAGAGACGGCCTGGTGCTGACCGGTCTGTCGCTGTTCGGATGCGGATTGAGACTGGTCACCGGATCCCGTATCCCCGGTTGGCTCAACAACCACGGCTACGACCTGCTCAACGAGCTCCTGGTGCTGCCAAGCCCCGGCGGCGATCCCCACGGCAACACAGCCAACGCGCTACACGGGCTCGTCCAGACCGTTCTTCCCGCCCGTGAGTGGGTAATCCTCGCGACCCAGAACGCAGTGTCGGTGGCGATCATTCCCTTGGTGTACCTTGTGGGCCGGGCCTGGCTGAAGGATCGGCGCTGGGCCCTGTGGGCTGCCGTCGTGGCCGCGGTGCTGCCAGTGTCGGTGTACTTCGCCAACACGGAGGTACGCACGGTCTCCGGGGCCTTCTTCCTGGTGGCCGCCTTGGCGGCCCTCGGCTGGAGCATCCGGGACCCACACCCCGCGCCCCGCTTCGTCGCGGCGTTCCTCGCGGTCCTGGCGACCCAGGCCTATCCCATCCTGATGGTGGTCCCGCTTGTTTTGCTGCTCTTCGTTTGCACGGCCCCAGGCGGGCGCCAGCTGCTCCGGCAGCGTTGGACCTGGGCGGCCGCCGTGGTGGGCCTGGCGCTCTACTCGACCGGCGCCGTGGTCATCCTGTCTCAGCTCCGTGGGGGCAGTGGCGTCCACGGCCCCAGCTACCTGCGCACCCTGACGTTGTTTCACAGCCTCTTTCTCCCGACGTTCACCGCTGCCGCGCGCTTTTTCAACGTCATGCTGAACCACCACTACACGCCGCCCCTGTTCTGGATGTGCGGTGTGGTCGCTGTAGTGGCCGCCGTCCAGAAACGCATCCCCCGCGGACCGGTCCTGGCCCTAGCCGCCAGCGCCATGGTGCTCACTCTCGTGGGGCTCGTGGGCGATCGCATGAACTCCGCCCGGATCCAGCTCCCCGCCGCTCCCCTGTACTGTCTGCTGGCTGGCGTGGGGCTCGGCCTTGTACAAGCCCGGATTGGGTGGTGGATCGACCGCAAAGATGGCCTCGCGCTTATCCGACATAGGCGTGCCGCCGTGGCGCTGGGCGTCGTCGCCGCTGCGGTGGGGCTGTCACTGCTGATCTGGCCGGGCCCTCTCACCATGCGGGGTACGCCCCAGCGCCAGCACCAGCTCATCATCGAGGGGCTGGCCCGTGTGGATCGGCGCTGCATCATCGTCAGCTCCACTGACCGTGGCTCGAAAATCGGTCGTGTGCCCACCTATCTGCGTGGACGGCACGGCCACCGCTTCCGCTGGATTCCCGCCAAGCACATCCACTTCAAGGCGCGCCTCGCCAAGGGCGATTGCCTGGTGTATTTTCGCCCCGCCGATTGCTACGACAAGTCCCACAGCTCCGGAGTGCAGGTCGACCAGCACGGCCGCGTTGGGGCTTGTAGCGACGTCGAGGCAAGGCTCACCTTGCGGCCCCTGTTCACAAAGACGCTGCCCGCGATCCCCGATGGTGAGCAGACATACACCCGCCGCCGGTTCCTGGTGGGCTTCTTCACCATCGAGGCAGCGGTCGCACCAGGTCGACTGGCGCCGAAGGACAGATCCCTCTGATTACGTCTTGATGCAGGTGGTAGATTTCCGTACAGCTTCTTGCCGTGTTCACGGGCTGTACCAGGGCGCCCGGAGCTGATAGGGCGCAAGCCGGTCGATGGAGCTCCCGTCGCCCACCTGGCCTCGGTAGGTGCTGCCGAAGCACCAGACCTCTCCGCAGTGCGGGCGCTACCCCGGTGCGGGATCGGGCCGGGGGGATCGGGGGATCAACCCCGGTGCGGGATCGGGGGATCAACCCCGGTGTGGGATCGGGGAGGCAACCCCGGTGCGGGATCGGGGGGCGAGATCGGGGGACAAACGGCGCTAGCGACAGGTGCGCCACCGAGCCCCTCCACCTGGCGCCAGTCCACCGCTTATCGGCGTGAGATCCAGAGCACGTCGAAGTCGTCTCCGGCCCGGTAGGTCACCCGGGTGGCGGCCCTGCCGATCCAGTGCTTCAGCCGATCCGCGGTCCGATACTCGGCGGGGAAAAATCGCCGGGTGCGGCGATCCCCGAAGCGCCCCATCCAGTCGCCGCTGTAGTCCAGGTCCAGCTTTTGCGCCGGACCTCGGTGGGGGCGGAAGACCAGGTGCCCGGTGGTGACCCGGGTCACGCGTCCCTCGAGCCGCTTGACGACACGTCCGGCCTGGTGCCACCAGTCGGAGTCCAGCCCCACCTCGTAGGCGACCCGGTGGCATGTGCGCGTCGCGCGCGGATGCGGGGACGTGCAGATCCCGAAGGTGGGCCCTCCCACGCGAGTGCGTCGGACCAGCGCCTTGGGATGCGGCAGCAGTCGTCCCCGGACATAGCGATGGAGGCGCTGCACCCAGAAGTTGCCGGATCCCCGCCAGAGCCCCGGCTGACTCTCGAAGCTCACGGCGCGTAGGGAGCAGCGGCGATCCTCCCCACGGCGCACCACGACGTCCTGCCCACCTGCGTTGTCGAAGTAGACCTGGGGACCGACGCGGCGGCCCGGCGCGTAGACCTCCACATCGAACCACATGATCGCGATGCCGTTGGACGTGGTCCGGTGGGCGGCCAGGATCAGCTCCTCGCTGCCGTCTCCGTCCAGATCCGTGCGGGTGGCCTGGAACGTCCCCGGGTGCATGAACGCCGTCCGCTCCCCCGAGCGCAGCTTGAAACGTCGGCCCTTGCGTTCGTACCAGAAGGTGTCGTTCGAGCCGTGGGGACCGAGGCAGCGGCACAACCGCTCGCCGGCTAGGGGGCCCAGGGCGCAGTACGCGACGTGACATCCGGCGACCCTGAGTCTGCGCGGACGGCTCAGCTTCACTCCGCATGGGCACCAGGGCCCGAGGATCACCCTGACCTTGGGAAACCTGCGCAGCCGATCGGTGAAGCCCCGACGTTGTGGAATGCGGAGCATGAGGCCGGAGGAGACATTGTAGGGGTGTTTGATGTTGTTCAGCCTACCGAGTCCTGGATAGCCACCCCGCACGCCGAAGCGCCGGGCGATGCGCGACAGGGTGTCGTTGCCCTGCACCACGTACAGTCGCGTGGATCGGTCTGCCGGCTGTGTGGCGGGTGTCGGAGCCCGCCCCAATGCGGCCTCGGGTCTGTGGGGAGGCGCACAGCTCGGCCCGAGGCCGACCGCGATCAGCAGCGGCGTCAGAGCTCCACCGAAGAGACCACGGGGCACGCAGCGCATCTGACGATCCTGAAATCTGAGCTTGGGACCCTGATACGCGGGTTGGTCACGAGAGCTTCCCATGCGGCGGCGAGAGCTTCCCATGCAACCGCGTGGGCTCGGGATCCC
>Ga0272441_10003535_pt1 | contig 29585 bp, 23 predicted proteins | sample SSMProp6N_FD_193582 | JGI IMG/M metagenome (GOLD analysis project Ga0272441, IMG submission 193582) | Marine sediment archaeal communities from Little Sippewissett salt marsh, Falmouth, MA, United States - SSM-Prop-6N | ecosystem: Environmental > Aquatic > Marine > Wetlands > Sediment ... | reverse complement strand
GCCCGCCTTATGCTTGAGAGGATAACGGAAAGGAAACGGCCGTACCAGACAAGGGTTATAAAGACGGAGCTGGTAGTGAGGGGAAGCAGTGTCAGGAAAGTATAGATTATTATTTATTTGAAGGGTGAAGGGGTGAAGGGGTGATGAGGTATATTCAAAAACCCGATTCAACAATTAAACGGTTTAACAATTCAACAAACCCCTAAACCCCTAAACAATTAATATTCTACCTCATTTCCGGTTTGCAAATTTTTATATAATCACTTGAGGGATATTTTAAGAGCAAAAGCCAGCTCTGATGGTATTTTATGCACCGGGATGGTGATTCTGTACGAATCGCCTGATTTGTGCCATTTCAGTTTGCCTTTTGTTCCAAGCATTTCAATTTTTGAGCCTGCCGGGATATTTAATCCGCTGATAGTAATTTCCTCCGGAATTTCTTCCTCCTCTTCAAGGAGGTATATGGCGTATATTAAATCTCCTTTTGAGGTATAACATATTTTTTTCTCTTTGTATGGCTCTATTGCCCTTGTTTCATAGATAGCCTCTGAATTTATATCCATCCAATCCCCGATTTCTTCCATCAGTCCATATGCTTCATCTTGCCATCTGCCATCCGGACCTGGAGCAATATTTAGAAGCAGGTTTCCCCCTTTGGCTACAATATCAACCAGCATATGTACAGCTTTACGCCCGCTCATATATTGTGCATCCGGATTATATGACCAGCCCCCACCAGATATGATACAGGACTCCCAGGGATAAGGCAGAGCTTCTTCAGGAACGGTATTTTCGGGTGTGAGGTAATTCTGGTTTATCCCATACACTGCCCTGTCGACAACTATCAGCCCAGGTTGTTTCTGCCTGGCCTTTGTTACCAGCTCATCCATCCGTATATCCTGGTTCTGTATCCTTGTGGGCTTCTCAACATTCATGTTTTCGTAAGCTCTTCTTATTTCTTCCGGAGTGCGTTTCTTAACCCAGCCGCCGTCAAGCCAGAGTATATCCACCTTCCCATAGTCTGTCATAAGCTCCATAATCTGGTCGTGGGTAAACTGCACATATTTTTCCCATCTTTCAGGGTAATTATTTACGCTGTAGTTTACATTCCTGTCAGGTGTGGCAAAATTTGGCCACCAGTAATATTCGCTGTGCCAGTCAGGTTTTGAGAAATATGCTCCTGCCCACATTCCCTCGTTTCTGAAAGCATCAAATATCTCCCTGGTTATATTAGCCCGCGGATGGTTATGAAATGGTGTTTTCTCATCAGTTATCTTATAATCGGTATAATCCGTGTCGAACATACAAAAACCGTCATGGTGTTTTGTCGTGAAGACCACGTATTTCATACCTGCTTCTCTTGCTGCCCTGGCCCATTTATCAGGACTAAAATGCACAGGGTTGAAAGTGTTTTGCAGGTTTTCATATTCCTTTTTGTACCCGGTATAATTATCATTCTTCCTTCGGCACCATCCTTCATCCTCAGAGCATATTGACCATGATTCGACAATGCCCCACTGGCTGTAAGGGCCCCAGTGCATCAGAAGGCCAAATTTAAGGTCCTGCCATTGTTCAAGTTTTTCGAGTACAAGGGGATCGGTTTCCGGAACATACCTGTCGGGGTGATGCTGGGAGAAGGCGTTAAATGTAACAATAAAAGTGAGGAGAAAAGTGATGAGTGGTTTCATGATAACGTTGATAAAGATGATAAAGTTTATAAGGTAAAAGGTAAAAGTACAAAGTAAAAAGTAAAAAGTAAAAAGGAGATGATTTCAGAAACAGTTAAGTTAATAAACTGAGCAGAATGGATGTAGCTAAGTAGGGACGCCCTATCAGGGCGTCCTCAATTTTGTGGAATTTAGAAATGGTCAACACAAAATAGATGCGAAAGGCCTTGTGCCTCAATTACGTTGTTTTAATAATCAAATATCAGGATCTTCGCTAACTTTCAGAATGACAGGTTAAGTTTGCCATCAAGTATAAGGCATATTACTGTCATTTTATCATCAAGCACCTCATCGGGTACATCAATAAAAATTAATCCTGCATGGTTGCTCCAGTATGGCCTGAGGTATTCCTTATATTCAAGTTTTGTTCCGTTGCCCACGACATATATCCTGTTTATGCTGTTCTTCACTCCCTCAAGCATTACCTGTCCATCATCAGGCTTGCCTGCAAAAAAGAGATACAGTTTGGTGCTGTCGGCTGAAAGGGTTGAAGGACCGTAGAAGTAGCCCGGGGGCAGGCCGGCACCGGTTGTGTAAATTGCCTCGCTGTGTTTTGAGGTCCATCTACCCATTTCTTCAAGTATATTTACCTGTTCATCCGGTAAAGTGCCATCAGCTTTCGGACCTATATCGAGCAGCAGGTTTCCGCCCATGGACAAACATTCAGCGAATATTCTTATTACCTGCGAAGGGCTTTTATAATTGCTATCATTGTGCTGGTAACCCCACGAATCGTTCATAGTCATGCACAGTTCCCAGTAATCACTTTCAGGCGCTGTCACAGGCAGTCCCTGTTCAGGTGTCTCATAATCGCCGTAGCCCTGCAATCGGCTGTTAATAATTGTACGGGGATTATCGTTGAGTATCATCTGCCTTATCTCCTTTGCCTTCCACCAATCAGCGCTTTGTTCCCAGTCGCCGTCAAACCAGAAGAGATCGGGCTTATACTTTTTACTTATCTCCGAAATCTGACCATGATTAAACTCGGTGAATGCTTCCTGTCGTGTGGTATCATCAGTATATCTTTTCTCTGTGGCCGTGAAATTGGGATAATCGGGATGTGACCAGTCGAGGACCGAATAATAAAGTCCCACTTTCAGTTTCTGCTTCCTCAGCTCCTTTACCAGTGGTTCAATAAGGTCTCTTCCCGCGGGTGTTTTATCAACCACATTAAGGTCGCTGTATTTTGTATCCCATAATGCCACACCGTCGTGGTGTTTACTTGTAATCACGGCATATCGGGCCCCGCTTTTCTTTATCAGCGAAGCCCATTCACGCGGATTATAATTATCAGCCGTAAAACCATTCAGTTGTTTCATATAGTCATCATAGGAGATATACCCGTTATAAAACGACCATGACTCATCTATACCATTCACGGCATAGATACCCCAGTGGATAAAGATTCCCAGCCTGGCCTGTTTGAACCACTCCATCCTTTCAGCTTTTTCCACCGGGCTTTCCTGTGCTTCCAGGGGCATAATAAAGGATGTGATAAAAAGGGAACAAATAATATATACAGTCTTTGATTTCATGATATTCCGTTTAATGATACTATTCTTTTTTTGCATTCAACACTATCTTCTCACCAGGTGAGGTATCGAATTCGATTATGCCTGACTCAGTAATAATTATTTCTTCTTTCCCTGTTATAAAGTCTTTTTGAAAAGGATTCTTCATTCTGCATTTACCTCCTGCTTCAGCAATTATTTCGACACCTGATACTTCACCCCCATCCATTGATGCTGAAACCAGAAATGCTCCTTCCGCGCGCAATTTATTAAAAGACACATCCTCCCACCGGGCCGGTATTGCCGGGAAAATAACTATTGCCCCTGCATGGCTCTGTATAAGCATTTCCTGTAATCCTGCGGCAAATGCAAAATTACCTTCAAGGGTAAAGGGCCGGTAAGTGAATTTAGAATATCCCCTTCCTGTCTGATCCCCGTTTACATGAAAGCTGTTAGGCAGGCAGAAAGCCGTTGCAAATATTTTCAGTGCTTCTGCTGCTTCTTCACCATTCAGTGCCCTTGCCTGCAGGTTACCCAGCCAGCTAAAGGAATAACCGGTCCACCAGTCTGTGCCTTTTTCCTGCAGGTTATCCAGTGTATTGTGAATAATTTGTTTGTCTGTGTCGCCTTGACCAATATCAACCAGTCCCAGGGGGTGCCATGACATAAGATGGGAAAAGTGTCGATGAGACTCTTCATAGAGATGTCCCGGGGCAACCATCAACCCTGTACTGTCATCAACAGCAAGCTCTGGCCATTCATCGAGTCTTGCTCTCCACAATTGTGTTTCTTCATCCTTACCAATTTCTGAGGCCAGTTCGGCAGCTTTTGAATATGTCCATCTGATAAGTCCAAGATCGAAATTGGTCGTTTGTCCGAACCATGCATCGCGACTGTTATCATGAATTTCAGGGCTTGAGCTTATTGGAAGTTTCTTTTTCCCGTCTTCTCCCACAATGGCAATATTATCAAAATGTTTTGCAACAGCACTTATCCAGGGATATGCCCGGTCGGCAAGAAACTGTTTATCCATTGTATACCTCCAGTGCAGATAGAAATGATGCCCCAGCCATGCCGACACAGTAGGTCCCAGGCTGTATTGTATCCATCCCCCCATTGGTTCGCCTGTTAGTGTGGTTACTCCGGGCACGTTCAATGCGTCTGAACCATAGTATTCAACTGTATATTTTTCAAATACGGGTTTATATTTCCATAGCCAGTCGATGAAGCCCTGTTCAATATCCACATGATTGGAAGAATATGCAGGCCAGTAGCTCAGCTGGGTATTAAGATCATGGTGAAAGTCACCCTTCCAGGGAGGCAGCCTCCCGTTATCTGCAGTCCATACTCCCTGAAGAGGTATTGGTGGAGTATTACTACGGGCAGCTGAACCGAACTTATACATTTCGAGGTACCATTGCTTCTCCAGTAATGTATCAGGAATATTTATTGCTGACCTGTCCCAGTAATTATACCACCAGGAGCAATGTTCACTGAAAGCCCTGTCAAAACCTCTGCTGAATGATTCATTTACTTTTTCGCCGGCGTTAACACTTCTTTCCCACCCAGGAAATTCAGAGCTTATACTCCAGGATCCGATAAGATCTTTCTTCCCTGTCTTCCATCTAAGGTCAATTGTATATTTAAACCCTCCCCATCCTTCCTGATCGTATGTGATCCTGTTATCACTTATTTCAACGGTGCCTTCTTTATAACCAAGTGCTGTCAGGTTCGTTTCAGACTGGATATTCTTATCCCCGGAGGTTTCATCCTTATTATAGGCAGGAGGGTACAATTCAGGATTTACAGAAGAACTGAGACCGGTAAATTTGAACCATCCTGATTCATGTGTGGCATCAATAAAAACTTCCAGTTTTGTCCCGTCCTTCCATTTTACCTCGCATATTGCATCCCTGACATACAGTCTTACATACTCTGTCTCCCCGAGGCTTTCAATGTTGAACTCCAGTGCACCTGCAGGAATTTTTGTTGGCGCCGGTCTCTCATTATATGGAATATCCAGTTTACCCTGAACACGTTCATAAGTGTTATTCTTCCATTGCCTGTAAACCCAGTCATAGTTAAACTGATCAAGGTCGAGCCTGGCCATTGGCCTCAGATCCCACAGGTCAGCCCTGTCGAGAGATATTCTTAACTTATTGCCTCTCTGCCAGACGAGTGCTCCGAGCATACCGTTGCCCAGTGGTATGGCCTCATCCCAGGAGTCTGCCAGATTTTCAAAAATGAGATCATGTGAGCCGGGCTCAGGGGAAATATTTTTAGTACATGAAGCAAGGGCCAGTAATAAAAGAACATACAATGGTAATTGTCTCATTTATAGAGTTGTTAGTTTTCCAGAACGATTTACAGGAATAATATTAGGAATAAATTTTTAATTGGTCAAGAAGTTGGGTTCGCCTTTGCTATTACGTAAAATCAAAACCGGAGATATATGCCGGGTAGTCGTAGAATTCATCTTTCTCTTCCTGGCTGAAATTAATAAAATTGGCAAAAACGAGTCCGGGTTTGGCATTAAGCATCCTGTTCAGGGCACCCATATTTATTTTAGTCCTCATCAGTTCATACAGTTCGCTCCTGTCATCAAGCCACGATAACCCCAGGTTATATCCTTCTATGGCACAAACCGATTCCATCAGTTTCTCAAGGCTTTTTTCCCTGCCTTTTTTAAAGTAAACAGATTCAAAGACAAGGAACCTGAGTTCTTCCGGTTTGAAGATTCTTTTAAACAACGGTGTCACCGGGAGTATTTTCATAAATACCCATCCCCACACCCCGGGCATATCGACGACCCTGAATGATGCCGGCACCACGGATATGCCAGCGATTATTTCTCCTTTCTCTTTTATTACGTAGAATCTATCACCATAATAAATGAACTCATCAGAATAGAAAGAATGGTCTGTGTAGAAATCGGCAAGCATTTTTCTCATTTCATCCTTTTCCTCTTCCATAAGTTTAGTTACCCCTTCCGATTCCCGCGGTTTAAATCGACTGAAGGCAACTGTGAGGAAGGTCCTAATATGCTCAAAGCCTACCTGTTGAATAAATTTCTTTGATCTTTCATTCTTGCTTTCCACATAAGCATATACCACATGTTTTTCGTCACGTTCATAGCCCGGAAAATCGAGCATCTGGGGTTTACGGAAAAATGCCATGACCTCATCCTTCCATGTCTCGGCCCTTGTTGCCGGTCGCTGTCTTTTGTGCATTCCTTTAGAATTAATAGCAGCCTGGAAAGCGGGCATAAAGGAAAAGTATCTCAGGTAGGAGCTGTGGTAAGTTTTTCCCCCGGTAAGTATTTTCCTGTAGCAAAAACCTATCGTACCCGTCAGCCTGTCCTTCATGTAAAGTGAGACAAAACGTATATTGTCACCATAGGCTTTTATCCTTCCGCCGATGTTCTTTAGTTGATGCATCATCCCTCCCCTGGTGCCAAGGACAGTACTATTAAGAAGAGCAAGAATTCTTCCGTCAGTATAGCTGGTAAGCTTTACATCAAGATCCTTGTAACTGATAATTATTTTTTCCTCAGCTTTTTTTTCCATCGGCCTAATATTTTACTCTTCCTTATCCAGGCTTCCAAATACTTTTTTAAGTATTGGGCTCACCCTGGCGTTAACATCTTCTCTTATCCTGAGCTCTTCATCGGCTACTTTGATAAACATGCCGTTGAGGGCTTTACCCGTCAGGTAGTCACCAAGGTTGGTCTCAACCGGTTTCACACCTGCAAGCCTGCCAGCCAGTGATGCTGCAAATTTATTCCACTGCCCGGTTAGTGCATCCCATGAATCCTGGGTTGATATACCGCCTACCAGGTCTTTCTCAACCGATGACTGTATACGAGGACTGTAAAGATTAAACAGCTCATTATAGGTTGTTTGTCTGAGGTACCGGGTTGCCGCATCATCTTCACCTCTTAATATATTAAAGGCATCCCGCACCGTCATCTGCCGTATGCTGTTCACAAAAACAGGGGCAACTTCTTTTGCAGCATCTTCTGCAGCCCTGTTAATACGTAAAATAACATCTTCAACCAGCTGCTGGCCACCAGGTATTTTTGATATATTATCAACTATAACGGTTGCTTCTTCAGGAAGGTATATTTTTATTATCTCATCACCATAATAGCCATTCTGTGAAGCCAGCTTTTCAGCTGAGTTCCTGGCACCCGTGATTAGTGCCTCTTTCAGTCCCTGAATTACCTCGGCTTCAGTCAGAGGAGTATCACCCGATACTGTATTAAGCGCAGTCATCAATTCCGCGCATGAATTAAGCAATAAAAAAAGGGAGAGGGTAAGGGGCAGTATGACACTTTTCATCTTTGCGTTGATTTTATTGGTAAAAATGATTTTGCAAGATAGAAAAATTAACGCATATTTAGTGAAGAATGAGTTGAGAGGGAGTTAAGAATGAGTTTGAATTAATATTAAATAAGATGACAAGAAAGTTAATTAGTTTTATCACCGTACTGGCATTATCTGCAGGGGTTTATAGCCAGGTAGATGCAGGCAATCCTCATAATTATATTGCCGGGTATAAGAGTTACGTTCATGGGGAGCAGTTCAATTACCATTCAGCTCATCCTGATGTAAGTGAATCGATGCTGGTCAGGTCGATGCAGGAAGAATTGTATATTGAATGGACTACAGAAAAAGTACCGCAGGATTATTCTGACCGACCGGTCACATTTGTTTTCCTGGCAGCCATAAACGTCAGGGAAAACGACAAACATAGCTGGGATATACTGATAAACGGTAAACAAAGGCTTTCGATAAGCACGCCTGAGAAAAGAGACCTGAAAGAAATTGTATGGAAAGGAAGCGGGGGTTACAGCATGCTTTTCAAACCTGTTATGGAAGACAGGTACGGCGATTTACACGGGTATTGTTTTCTGACTGTGCCCCAGGAGGGTTACAACAAGGGTCAGGCATTAAACATCAAAGCCGTTGGTGAATCGGCAAATGATCGTGCATTCTTTATAGTATACCGGTATAAGATAAAACCCCTGATAAAAGTAGTGCCTGAGCAGGCCATAAGGAAAGATGGGGATAACAACTACCAGCTTGTAAGTGTTAACTACACCTACCTGGGTGATCCCATAGAAGTAAGGATAAAGGCCGGTGAAAAAGTTACAGATGCAGATCTTGATTTCGGTCATAATCATTTGCTGGTGAGATTACCGGTGGTGAAAGAAAAAAGACCTTTTGAGGTGATCATAAATCACGGGGAAGAAATACTGGCTAAAGATAATTTCACTCTTGAGCCTGTTGTTCACAGGGTGATACACCTGCTTCACCATTCGCATGTTGACATTGGTTATACTCATGTACAGGATGAGGTTAAGAGGATACAGTGGGAACACCTTGAGAATGCCATAAAGATTGCTGAAAGAACAAAGGATTATCCCGATGGAGCAAGGTTCAGGTGGAATTCGGAAGTGATGTGGCCGCTTGAAACTTATTTTAAAGAAAAGAGTCAGGAGGAGGTAGCTGAGATGGTTGACGCAATACGGGAGGGCTGGATCGAGCCAGGAGCGATGTTTGCACATGAGCTGAGCGAGCTATGTAATACAGAAGAGCTGATTCAGCTTACTGCAGCTGCCCGTAATATTAGTAAACGCACGGGCAGGGATATATCATCTGCCATGATAACAGATGTGCCCGGCTGGTCGTGGGGGCTGGTTCCGGTGCTTGCGGGCAGCGGGGTAAAATATCTCTCCCTGGGTACAAATCATGGTCACCGCATAGGTACTATAATAAAGGACTGGGGGGACAGGCCTTTTTGGTGGGTTTCGGCTTCAGGAGAGAACAAACTACTTACATGGATTCATGAAGAAGGTTATTCTCTTTTTCATACAGGCTTAAATGCTGATAAAATGGGTGTTGAAGGTATTTCACAAAAGCTTAGCGCCTATCTTAATAAACTATATGAAAGGGGGTATCCATACGAAATTGTTCCACTGAGGTACAGTGTGGGTGCAGACAACGGGCCAACAGATCCCTACCTGCCAGATATGGTTATGGAATGGAATAAGAGCTTTGTGAGTCCCACACTCAGGATCTCTACGGTAAGTGAAACATTTGAAGAATTTGAATCCAGATACGGGCATTTACTACCTGTAGTAAAGGCTGCGTTTACCGGCTACTGGGAAGATGGAGCTGCTTCATCAGCAAAAGAAACTGCCCTTAACAGGCAGAATGCGGGAAACGCCAACATCATTAACAGCCTTGCCGTACTTAAGAGTATTAATAAGGATTTGTCCGCTGAAAGATATGAACTGTGGAAAAAGATACTTCTCTACAATGAGCATACATGGGGAGCTCATAACAGCATAAGTGAACCCGAGAGTGATTTCGCAGTTCAGCAATGGGCTGTAAAAAGTTCATTTGCCACCGATGCGGCAGTACTGGCTCAAAGAATGAAGGATGAAATAGTGGATACAGACAAAAAGCGGAAGAAGGGTGCAGGAATAGGAAATATCGATCTTAAGAATGTTGAAGTTATAAACACCCATTCATGGCCCGTGACCTCAGTTATAGAGATCGACCCATCATGGGAACCGGCAGGGTTCAAGGTAATGGATGAAGAAGGAAAGGATGTGGCATCCCAGGTTCTCTCCTCAGGACATCTGGTATTTATTGCAGAAAACATACCCCCTATGGCATCAAGGATTTATTATTTCAGCAGTGCTAAGACTAAAAAGCCACAGCTACCGGAACAGGATAACATTATAGAAAATGATATTTTTATTCTCAGGGTTAATGAATCGGACGGTTCGATAAAGAGCCTGTATGACAGGACCAGGAATATTGATCTGTCAGACAACTCGGTGCTGACCGGCCTGAATTCGTATTTTTATGTCGAGGGAAGGTCGCCTGAAGTGAGGTATGGTGCTTCGAATACAAGTATTGAGGTCATAGAGGATGGCGAACTGTTATCGGTAATAAAAACTGTTTCTGAAGCGCCCGGTTGTAACAGCGTGACAAATTACTACAGGCTGATCAGGGGAATTGACAAGGTGTATATCAAGACTGTGTGCGACAAGAAGAAGATTTACAGGCAGGAAGGAGTACACCTGGGGTTTCCCTTCAACATACCCGATGGTGAAATACATATTGACCTGGCTCTTGGTGTTTATGAACCGGATGCAGGTCAGGCCAGGGGTGCCTGCAAGAACTACTTCACACCTGAACGATGGGTGGATATTTCGAACCAGGATAATGGTGTAACATTCATAAGCCTGGATGCTCCTCTTATTGAGATAGGCGATATCACTACAGATGCCACAGCATACGGATGGATTGATCATACAGCCGAAAGCCAGACCATCTACTCATATATCATGAATAATTACTGGGAGACAAATTACCAGGCTGCGCAGGAAGGGGTGATAAAGTTCAGATATGTGTTGCATCCCCATGGGATGTTTAACGCAGCCAGATCCGAGAAAAGGGCAATAGAGGAAGCAGAACCGCCGGTGATTGTGCCGGGGAGCAATAACAAAAAGGGAATGAAATCCCTGTTTACAATCAATAATGAGAATATCATATGTACTGCACTTATACCGGATAAGGACGGATATCTTATAAGGCTTTTCAATGCCGGAGGAGCCCCTGAGAAGCTGGAAATTAATTTCAGGGATATACCCGTTGTGACAGGGTTTGCGGATTTTGATGGAGTTATTACAGGCATCTACAATGACGGGATGGTTATACCTCCTTATGGAGTGAGGACGATTAAGGTAATTGTTAATGATTAATGATGAAAGGCGAGAGGCGAACCGAGCAGTGTGAATATGCTGAAAGCATGTGAAGACTGCTAGCTCGACGAAGCTCGAAGAGCTGAGTCAAAGATGAGAGGCGAAAGATGAATAATTATTACTGACTATTCCTTTGAAGTGTTTTTCGGGTGGCAATAAAAATTGAAGTAATCTCGTCGGCTTCTTTGTGAACATGATCCAATAAGGAATCATTAAGTAGTTTTTCATGTTCTATGATTTCACACCAGAATGAGCATTCATCAGATTCCTCAATTACGATACTTATTTTAGCCGCAAATCCAGCTTTAGTCTGTGCCAATCTGGCTGCCCTATGGTTTGCAGCTACGGAACAACCAGCCCTGGTAATCTGCCCTCTTATGTAATTGCCAAGAAACGTTTGAGGCATTTTTTTTGCAAGTGCAATAACATCAAGACAGAATTTCTTCGTCCTATTTAATAATAATTTTGACATTCTTATACAGCGAGTACAATCCTAAATATAATAAAATTATTTCATGTATTTATACTAATTCATATTTGATCTTTCACATTTCGCATCTCGCATTTCATAATTCATAATTCATCCTTCGTATTGCATTAGCAATCTCAAGGTCTTTTGCATGTGTGATTTTAATATTTTCCGGGTTGCCTTCGACGAGGTTAATCTTATGGCCGGCGGCTTCGACGACCGAGGCATCGTCGGTGAAGGATGGGTTATAAGCCTGTGCGTAAGCTGCAAGAAGGATATCGGATCTGAAGACCTGGGGTGTCTGAATAAGGGCTATCCTCTCACGCATCAGTGGTCTGTTACTGTCATTAGCAGTGATCTCCCGAACAGATTCAGAGGGTATGACAAAGGGAACGGCATTACCTTTTTGGGCAGCCATTGTAAAGCATCTATCTATTGTTCCGGTGCTTACCAGGGGTCGTACTGCATCATGCACTGCCACCAGTGATTTTTCTCTAATCATTGAGAGACCGTTCTTTACAGAGTCGTATCTCTCATCCCCTCCTTCAATTATTTTATGGTCGTGGTTAAAACCGTATTGTTTACATAATTCTTCCCACCTGCTTTCGCTTCCCCCGGGTAGAACTAATATAATCTCCATTCCCGGGTCGTAGTCAATGAATTTATTAAGTGTATGAAATATAAGAGGTTTGCCCTCCAGCGGAAGAAATTGCTTGGGCACCGGGGCACCCATCCTCAAGCCTTTACCCCCTGCCACAACGATAAGATACCTGTGAAGCCTGCTCATCAGATAATCACTATTGATAACTAGGTGTATAAAAACCTTTTAATGTTTCTTTTGGGTGTCTTGACAAACTCTTCATCATGAATCCTGATCTTAGAGATATTCATATAGCCCGGCAGTCGCTAATTAATTTCTTTTCTTATCTTTTCATACATTTCTGCCAGTTGCTTTTCTTCAATACCATCTTTCTTCATCTGTTCAAAGTCAGGATAAACCAGTGCCACCAGCTTATTGTCTTCCATTATGACAACGCTTTCAGCTATCATGTACTGGTTATTGATTAATGATTCTATTTCTTCAGGGAAAATATTTTTACCTGAGGGTCCGAGCAGCAGACTTTTGCTGCGGCCTTTAATAAATATATTACCATCCTTATCCATTATGCCCAGGTCGCCCGTATGCATCCACCCTTCATCGTCAATAACTTCTTTAGTAGCTTTCTCATTTTTGTAATATCCCAGCATTACATTATCCCCCCTGAGTATTATCTCACCAACTTCTTTATGGGGATCGGAAGAGTCAATTGTAACATCAAGAGTATCGACGGGTCTTCCCGAAGCTCCCAGTTTTGTTGTATCCCATGATGCATAGCTTATAAGTGGTCCGCATTCGGTCATTCCATAACCAACGGTGAAGGGGAACTTAATTTTCCTGAAAAACTTCTCAACGTCAGCATTGAAAGCGGCTCCACCTATAACCATTTCATGGAAATTACCACCGAAAGATTCAAAGAGTTTCTTTTTTATCTTATTCATCAGGATCCTGTTTATACCCGGCAGGACAAGCAAGGCTTTCATCACCGGTTTGCTTATCACCGGCATTAACTGTTTTTTGTATACTTTTTCAATCACCAGGGGAACGGAGAGGATAAGCCTTGGTCTTATCTCTTTAAATGCCTGCAGTATAATTTGTGGTGATGGAGTCTTGGTGAGTATGGTAATATGGCAGCCGTAAGTAAAGGGGAACAGAAATTCAAACGCACAACCATAAGTATGAGCCAGTGGCAGGAAGCTGACTATGTCATCACCCGGTTCCAACGGCATATTATTCTGCGCAAACCTCACATTTGCAGCCAGGCTCCGGTGAGGTACCATAACGCCTTTTGAAAAGCCTGTGGTACCCGATGTATAAGAGATTACAGCCACTTCCTCATTACCGATATCCGAGAATTTGATCTTTTCAGGCTTAAGCTCCGGGTATTTCTCAGCATATACTTTATCTATTCCGGACACCAGTTTTTTCACTTCATCATTCCGGCCATTAATCCAACTGAAGTCATCGGTAGACATAACCGTACTTATTGCCGGCATTTTTTCATAATCAAGGTTATCCAGTATAGTTTTATCAATAAAAAGAAATTTTGAATCAGAGTGATTTATTATATTCATCATATCCTCTGATTTAAAATCGGGCAATACCGGTACAATTACTGCTCCATATGACACGGCAGCAAGGTATACAATACACCAGCTGGCTGAATTTTTGCCAATAAGGCATACTTTATCTCCCTGGTTGATCCCTGCTTTTTCAAATATCAAATGCAGTTTGATCATGCTGGCAGCTATTTCCTTATACGTATAGCCTTCGCCCTGGTAGTTTGATAATGCTTCTATATCCCAGTTTTTCCTTATACTGTTCTCGATATAGTCTATCAGTCTTTCTTTAATCATATCGGTTTTTTTGGTTTTTATGTAAATGTAGGAAAAAAAATAATTAACGACGAACGGTTAACGACTAATGAATAAAGGGTGTATGAGATTATCCTTACAATAGAAAAAAGGATTTGTAATAAAAATATTTATTTAATTATGGATTGAAATATATGACCGCCAGTAGTTGGTTGTTTGCCTTTAACCGTTTGTTGATGGTCCGTGTCATTCGTTGCTTAAACAGCATACATAATGAGCAGTGCTATAATACTGAGAGTATTCACCACGGTAAAGAAGTAATAGTAGTTTTGCCGGGTATTCTTAAAGTGTCCGAGTTTGCGCGCAAAGATGCCTATAGTAGGTACAAAGAGAACCAGCAGGAAGGCATAAAATTCCACTCCCAGAAAGACTTCGCTCATACCCCCTTTAACAAGGCTTGACAGATATATTATCACAAGCAAGACCAGCATATATAACAGGTAACTAACTTTAAGAAAAAGGGTCGAAACGGGATATTCTTTATGTATCCTGTGAGGTTTAAGGTATGCATAAGCAAGAGAAAACACGAGAATGATAAACATTACCCCGAGGATATAATTCAGAACTTCTGGAAAATTTGTCATGAAAATTATAGATATTAGAATTCTTTATTTGTCCATACCAGCGAGCTGGCTCCCAGCACCGCAGCATTCTGTGTGCTGAGCTGAGAAGGTAATAATTTCACTTTACCCTTATATATGCTCAACAGGTGTTCTTCCATATATTCACGAGCCGGTTCAAAAATAAGGTCTTTGGCAAGAGCAAGACCTCCGAAGAGGAAAATAGCCTCCGGGTTTGTATGAGCTACGACATCGGCAAGTTTAAATCCGAGCATTCTGCCTGTATGTTCAAAGGCCTGAAGAGCGACGGGGTCACCCCTCAGTGCAGCATCATGTATAATCTTTGAATTCAGCTCATTAAAGCTCACTTCCCTGAGTTCGCTATCCGTAATACTATCAGCCATTATTTTCAGCACTGTCCTTTTGATCCCGGATGCTGAGACATATGTTTCCAGGCATCCTTTTCTTCCGCAGCCGCATACTCTGTTTGAGGCACCCGGTCGAATTGCAGTATGCCCTATCTCCCCCGCAAAGCCGTTGGCTCCATAAACAAGTTTCCCGTCAACTACCAGACCGCTTCCAAGCCCGGAGCCCAGTGTTATTACCACAAAATTCTTCATTCCCTTTGCGCCTCCATAGATCATCTCGCCCACTGCTGCAGCATTGGCATCATTTGTTACTGTTACAGGTAATGCAGTATGCCTGGCGAATAATTCAGCAATTGGTATTATTCCTTTCCAGGGAAGGTTTGAGGGATACTCGATGGTGCCGTTGTTTATATTTCCCATAGGCGCACCTATACCATAACCCAGCAGTTCAGTGGTATTGCCCAGTTTTCTAAGCTGTACATTTACCTTTTCATACAGAGCAGCGACAAACACTTCGACATCTTCGAATTCCTTTGTTTTTACGAGGCCTTCGGAAATAATTTTACCATCCCGGTCAACCAGACCCAGTACGGTATTTGTTCCACCAATGTCTATCCCGACAGCCAGTTGCCTTTTAGTCATTTACACTTAAGTATTTAACGAACAGGTTTATTACTTGATACAACAAATATAACACATTGATTTTACAGGGGAAAGAGATGTGGTTATTTACAGTGTTTTCCGTGGTATTATGAGCCTGTATACTCATTACCCACCTTACGTGCCCTTTCAGGTTTATCCAGGTCAATTCCAAGATTAATTCCGGTTTCAACAAGGATATTCCATCCTGCCGCCAGTTCAACATATTCCCTGTATTGTCCACCATCGGGGATTACTATAGTCGGGAAACGTGTTTTGTGGTTGGCAACAGCAATAATATTCACGCCTACTTCCTTTGCCAGGCATTCCTCGAATTTAGCTGTCTCGCCGGCAAAGGGGTTTATCCATATAAGCACTTCGCCCTGGTTCATAACCTCTTCTATGCCATGCACTCCGTATGTGCCTTCAAGAAATTCTGATTTTTTCCTGGTTATTTCATTTGTTTTTAATGTAAGCTCTTCGGCCACACCGTTATTGCGACCTGCGAAGTAAATAACCTCAGCCCTGCTGATGGTATTGATTATTTTGTTGTCAATATTCAGGGTCATAGCCTGGGCTACCTGTCCGGATAATTTTTCAAGGTCTCCCATTTCTTCACCTGCGATATAGTGCAGGAGGGCATCGTAGAACAGAGCCTGCTCGATTACGGATTTTGTTGCTGCCACTGCATCTTCTTTGCCACATTTGAGTACATGTGTATCGCATGATATTTTTTCGAGCATGGTATCCCTGTTAGCTGTAAGGCCAAATATTTGATCATGGCCTTCATTTTTTAATTTTTCAAACAGCCTGATTACTTCTTTTGTCTGACCCGAGTTTGATGCCCCGAAAACGGCATAATCAGCCAGGTTATATTCAAGGGCCTGGGTAGCCCCATCAGTAAATGCTTTAATGTCCAGCCCTCTGCGGAGGAGGTCATAAATCATCCTTTTTGCCGGGTAAATCCTGCTGCTTCCTTCTCCGGTAAGGAATAGTGCCTTTTTCTTCTTGATTTTCTCTCCGAATTTATTTATTTCACTATGATCAAAGTGTTTTATGACGCCGGATGTTTCGATCATCTCCCTGACAAGTGCATACTTGCTGTAGTGGGATTCTTTCAGGTTCATATCAATTACTTTTATTTGTTAATAATAAAATCTGCCAGGTCTCTCTGTATCTGTTGTTCTTTCTGAAATCCTCCCCCCATATGCTGCCAGTACACTTCTGCATATTCAACATTCACATCCTTTCCATAATCCTTGTTTCCCTGGAGCACATATCCAAAGAAATCACTCATCTTATGCATATGTCTCATAAGGTCCTGCTGTGACAGGTGATATTCGAGCATGCGCCGTTTTGTTTCTATTGCAGAGCTAACATCAACATAGAAATGTGGTTCTGCAATTCTTGAACCCAGAGGGTCGCTGAGTGTAAGCGGCGAGGTATGGTACAGCAGAGGTGTTACCTTGAGGGGTGGTTCATCCACCGGTACGGGGTCAAGTGAAGAGATCATAGCTGCTGATTCGACAATATTGGCTGTTATCCTGTGATCGGAATGATAATCGCAGGGAAGGTGGGTAAAGACAACACCTGCATTTAGCCTCCGCATGAGAGAAATTACTTTCAGCCGCATTTTCCTTGTGTCAAAAAGAAATCCGTCTTCACCCCCCAGACAGTAATATTCGGCATCGAGAACAGAAGCTGCATTTTTAGCTTCCTTTTCACGCACCCTGGCTGTTTCCTGCATATTCATATCACAACCACCCATCTGGCCGGCTGTAATTGTTGCTATTATTATCTTGTATCCTCTATCTTTTAGCAGTTTAAGTACACCGGCATTCCATGCTTCCGCATCGTCGGGGTGAGCATGCAGTGAAAGTGCAATTTTATTGAATTCTGTAGCCATCTGTCTATATTATTTATCTTGGTTTGATCTTTTCCAGTTGAGCAAATTCAGGCAGTTCGCCGGCGAGTGGTAACATATAATCCATGAATTTCTGTGAGGCATAGTTACCATCCCTGTTGAAATATATTGCGGGTACCGGTTTTGCTTTCACGGCCACATCACTCAGCAATACTTTCCCGTACTCTATCCTGTAAGGATTATCGGAAAGTCTTATGATATTTACCATATAACCTGATTCTCCGGATTCAGCAATTTCCACAGCTTTCTTTCCGCACATAAATGCTTCTTCGAGGTCGAGTGATGAAGCTCTTGTCATATCGCACATAATAAGGGACTCGGTGATCTGAAATTCACCCCTGAAGCCAAATTCATCACGTATCATTGTATGAAGGTTAAGTCCGACACTGGCACCACCCATGGCTCCAAATTCAATATTGCTGAATTTATCCATGGTGCCCGACTGGCTTACGGGTGATCCATCGGAATATTTCAATCCTTCACCGCAGACCACTGAAGCAAAGCCATAGTTATTAATACATTTCTCCACATCGGCAAGGAACCTATCCCTGTCGAACACAAACTCGGGTGCATATATAAGGTGAGGAGCATCTGCTTCTTCTCTTGCGGCCATGGCTGTAGCAAGAGCAAGCCATCCTGCATCGCGTCCAATAGTCTGGTAAATAACGTACTTGTCAACCTTCTGCATATCTCTTGCCAGCACTCCTGCCTGCATTACATTAAGGATATTTGACCTGGCAGCTGAGGCAAATCCTGGTGTGTGATCAGTTCCGTATAAATCGTTATCAACGGTTTTTGGTATCCCGGTACCAATAAGTTCGTAATTATTCTCACGGCAGTATTTTTCGATCCGGTTCACAGTATCCATTGTATCATTTCCACCAATTAGAAACAGGTATTTTATATTGTACCTTTTGAGCATGTCCAGTATTAATGGGAAGTCCTTTTCGACCAGTTTATGACGTGAAGAGCCAAGAGCCGATGAAGGGGTGCTTTTTAATCCCTTAATGGTTTTTTCAGGTTGCCTGCCAAGGTCAATGAGCCATTCTTTCATAAAACCTTCAATGCCATACTGCATTCCATAAATACCTGTTATAAGTTGAGAACCGGCAGCAGTCTCAATCACTCCAGCCAGGCTTGAATTTATTACGGCTGTTGGTCCCCCTGATTGTCCAATAACTGCATTTCCTTTCATCATCAGCTTCAGTTTAGATTATTTGAAATGAATTATACCAAAATATTCAGGTCTGTGAAAATCCGGTTTTTCAGATAACACCGGGTTCCATGAAAGATAATGAGGCCTGGTAAGACCGTCCCCGCATTTATAAAAATTAGCCCTGAATTCACGGTCCTTAATATTGTTTACATCATGCCGGAACAGCATATCCAAATGAATTGCCACGGTCAGTGTCCATTTCTGTTCTCCCCTTCGCTCAGCAAAAGGATCATAGCCCATGGATGGCAGGCACCTGATCCTGTCAGCCACCCGTGGATTTATTCGTATTCTGTCCTGACGCCCTGATCCTGACCCAAGCAGGAAAGCACCTATGCTGTTGAACTCAAAATTATAGTATATACCATCATCCTCAGGTGATACAAAAAATTCAACACAGGAATCTTCATATACATTCTGGTTTATACCTGTCATTTCAGCCTTCACATATTCTTCTCTCACATAATATTTCAGGTATATTTCCTTTTCGCCGTAAGCTATTTTAAAATAAACTTCAGGTTTATAATCGCTGCCATCCCAGTTAATCTTATTTATCCTGTTTATCTGCCCAAGATTATCCATCCTGACCGCCACATCGGCCAGGAGTGGACAATCCGCCTCAAACCCAAGTTTAACAACTTCTATTTTATTCAAGCCCTGCCTGATTTTTGATTCTGAACTAAACGAACCATTTATTTTAATAAAGATATCATTAAACAATGATAATTCCAAAAAAAAAGTATTACAGTTCTTTCCAGGCAAGAGCGGCAGCACCAAGGACTGCTGCATTAGTCTCGGGGATAGCGGAGGGTAACACTTCGAATGTATTCCTGAACACAGGTTGAATAAATTCGTTGATATATTTTCTCAGTGGTATGAACAGCAGGTCTCCTGCTTTTGCCAGTCCCCCGAACAGGAAAATTGCTTTAGGGCTTGTAACCACAACTGCATTTACGATAGCCAGGGCAAGTATTTCAGCTGTGTAATCAAATGCATCGAGTGAAAGTTTATCTCCATTAGCAGCTGCTTCAGCCACTGTTTTTGAATCGATCACAGCAGGGTTCATTGACCTGAGCATGCTATCATCTTTTCTTTCTTCCATAAGTATTTTAGCTGTACGGGTAAGTCCTGTAGCCGAGGCATAAGTTTCGAGGCATCCTCTTCTTCCGCATCCACATTCACGTCCGCCGGGAATCATTATTACATGACCATATTCGCCTGCAAATCCCGTATGGCCGTATACTACTTCACCATTAACAACAAACCCGCTGCCCAGTCCTGTACCAAGAGTAAGTATTATAAAGTCCTTAATCCCCTGCGCTCCTCCGAATATCATTTCACCGACGGCTGCAGCATTTGCATCATTTGTGAGCACCACAGGTTTTTTAAGTTCCTTTTTCATTATATCAGCAAAAGGTACGATACCTTTCCATGCGAGGTTTGGAGCCAGCTCAATTGTACCTTTATGGTAATTACCGTTGGGTGCTCCTATACCTACACCTTTAAGAGTATATCCTTTATATGCGGCAAGCAGTTTTTCAATCTCTGAGGAAAGTGTTTTTATGAATCCATCAGGCCGGGGTGACTTATCAGTATCTATGGTTCCTTCAGCAATTATTCTGCCCTGTTTATCGACCAGTCCATAAACTGAATTAGTACCTCCTATATCAATACCGGCAACTATTTCTTCATTCATAATCATTTATTTTAGTTCTGTGGTAATTTTTCTGCCTGTGTGCCTCTGGTAGTACTTATAGCATCATCCTTTTTCCTTATCCCTGACAGTTGCCAGTCCTCAATCATTTCCCATCCTGCTTTGACATCTATCTTCTTGGGGTAATATGTTACCGGTTCGGGTTGTTTATTCATATCATAATCACCTGTTGTCCATTCACCGTTTGCATCGATATCAAAAATTGCCTTTACCAGGTATTCTTTACTGTCGAGATATGTAAACTCAATGCTTCCTTCATCCGGGAGTTTTATTTTCTTTTCACTTACTATCTTCTCCCCGGAATCCATTAACTGAATAATAATATTCCCTTTAAACCCGGTAATATTCATTACAAGCTTTCCAAACTGGTCAGGGTGTCTGATCCTGAAATTATAGGCTATTGAGTCGTTCGGAAGTCCGTATATATTTTTGAATGCCCCCTTTTCTGCAACAAGAATATATGAGCTGTCGGGTTCCAGGCTGGTCTCCATGGTAAATTTTTTGGAGTTAAGGCTATCCCGAATCAATTTATAGTTTTCCCTTATTCTGATACTATCGTTTTTAAGAAATAATTTTATGAGTGAGGTGTCGGGATTTAATACCGGTGTTTCAAAAGTAAAAACCGGTTTCTCTCCGGGTTTCAGACCGTTCGATCTTGAGAGGTTGGTTGTATATGGAAGGGCCGGCTGTATCTCAGTGCTCCCTCTTCTTGATCGTCTTATTGTTACAGTCCTGTATCTCAGTCGCAAGGTATCGGTAACAGACTGCAGTTGTCCAAGAGTGTCAGTTTCAGGGTGCTCAAGAAGGAGGGTTATCAGTTCGCGTGAAAAAAAGGCACTGTCGGTCAGCCATATCCTGAATGTATCCTGCCTGGCCGAGATTTCCCTCAAATAGTTAACTTTTCCAACCGTATCTGCAAACTGCATATTAAGAGAAGCTGTATCCACCGGCAAAGAGAATGTAAATTGCAAAAGGTAAGGAAGTGATCGGCTCGCTCCCGTAAGGTACTGTATTTTATTTTCAGCCACGAAATAAAAAAGTTCTATTTCATGTCCAGGTATGCGTTCATATCTGAGCGAGTCGTCATAAACCTGTTTATCTTCCACTTCACCGGGGTACAGTGTATCAAAGGCTGGTACCAGTATTGCTGAATCAGCTGTTGTCACAATTGTTGTATCGATTACTGTTTTGAGACTGTCAGGCAGTTGTGGGATATAGTTATTTACAGCACTTACGTATATAGAGGAATCGAGGAACGCGAAGGCTTCGGTGTTAAGATCATATTGCTTATTGTTATTATCATCTTTAAGCCCATATATTTTATATTCACCGGCCGCTATATTATCTATCCTGAATCTGCCATTATCAAGTGCCCTGGTAATATAATCCGGCAATGATGTCTGTGGCATTGTATCAGGCAAAGCGGAATGCAGCAGTACAAGAATTTCCTCGCCCGCCTCCAGATTCCAGGCATCATATATGGTACCTGTTACCGATAATGAATCTATCACCCTTCCTGTTGAAAATACATATTTATAATTTTCAAGTGGGTTACTCTCATTAAGGTCCTTTATTGAGTTAAGAAAATTAAATGAATAGGTCATACTATCATGAAGTACTTCTTCGTCATCCAGTTCCACCACCATGGTTTTTCCACGTGTTTTAATATCGGGCTTGTTTTCCAGAGGTGGTGATACCAGCAATACCTGATCGACATTATCAAGTATGAAATATTCGTCAAAAGTAATCCTGAAAGACCTGCCGGTAAAATTTACAGACTTGTTCTCAGGTTGACTTTCAAGCACCCTGGGGGGCTGTTCATCCCTGGGTCCGCCGACAGGTGAGCTTACTTTGGCACATGACGCGATAATCAGGAATGACAGTATAACCAGGCTTATTTTCCGGTTTCTTAACATCATAAGAAATAGAGATAAAGGATTACAAACCTACATGAAATTTTTTATTTTCATTCCCTGATCTTCTTTAAAAATGCCCTTGATTATACTTTTAATTTAGAGGGTTAAACAATTTTTATAATTTTGATCCCTGTATCAATAATTTGGATTATGGAACTGGCTATCATAACCTGGGATGTAAATCCCGAAATATTCAGGATTGGAAATTTTGCACCCAGGTGGTACGGTATATTGTTTGCTTCCGGTTTCCTTTTTGGATATTTTATTTTCAAGAGGATATTCAGGAATGAAGGATTAAAGGATGAGCTGCTTGACAAGCTTACCATATATGTTGCTATTGGAACGATAGTAGGTGCCCGACTTGGCCACTGCCTCTTTTATGAACCGTCGTATTACCTGAGCAACCCGGTGGAGATACTTAAGATCTGGCGTGGTGGACTGGCCAGTCATGGAGCAGCCATAGTTATACCGCTGGTTCTTTGGCTCTGGGCAAGGAAAGCAAAGAAACCATTTATATGGATACTTGACCGGATAGTTATTGTGGTTGCTCTTGGAGGGGCAATGATACGACTGGGTAATTTAATGAATTCTGAGATATACGGTGTTGAGACAACCCTTCCCTGGGGATTTGTTTTTCTGCGTAACGGGGAAACGGTACCCAAGCACCCCACCCAAATTTATGAAGCACTGGCATATTTGATCACCTGTGTCATACTATACAGGATATACTGGAAAAAGAAGGGGGAATTCATCAATGGATTGCCTTTCAGTCTTTTCCTGATACTGGTTTTTGTATTCAGGTTTTTCGTTGAATACATAAAGGAAGACCAGGTGCCCTTTGAATCAAAAATGACTCTTAACATGGGGCAATGGCTTAGCATACCATTTATAGCTATGGGAGTGGTTGGCTTGGTTATCAGTCTGAGAAAACACAGGCAGAAGACCGGGTAATAGCAGGGGGCAGGGAGCATGGAGCAGGGGGCAGGGAGCAGGGAGAAATGAACTGGGAGATTTAATATTTAAGGAATAGTTGATAGTTAAATACTCGTTGCATTTTAAACTGGAAGACTATGAAACATTTTAGATTTGAAGATTTCGAGATATGGCAGGACGCTATTGATCTCGGGGACAGACTATTTGATATTGCAGAATTGGCTGATAGTAAAAGGCTCTATAAATTTGCTGAACAATTAAGAGGATCAGGATTATCCATTTCAAACAATATAGCTGAAGGATCTGGTTCTTTCTCAAAAAAGGAATTCAGTCAATTTCTTAATATCGCCAGAAGATCAGTTTTCGAATGTGCAAATATGATTATCATATTTAACAGGAGATCAATAATTGATGATATAATTAAATCAGAACTTATGAATGACCTTGCTTATTTAAGCAAAAGAATTACATCTTTCAGAAAATCACTTAATTAAACAAATCCATGCCCCCTGCTCCCTGCCCCCTGCTCCGTGCCCTTTGCTCTTTGCCAGAATTCGAATAATCGACCATTTAATTCTAAATAATTCTATAAAGCTTTTCTTTTACCGTATAATATCGGTATCTTTCGCCTTAAATGCATTAATCTACCAAATGGTTGATAAAGATAAATTTAGGGAAAAGATAGTGCTGTGTGCAAGTAAGATATTCAGTCGTTATGGCTTTAAGAAGACTACAATGGAGGAGATCGCCAGGGCACTGAATAAGGGGAAAAGTTCAATATATTATTATTTCAGCAGCAAGGAGGAGATCTTTGAGGCTGTAATTGATCACGAGGCACAAGTACTTAAGAATGTGTTGTCTAAAGTCATAAAGAGCACGGATGATCCGGAATATATATTAAGAAGGTATGTTAAGGCAAGGATGAGTTCGTTCGAAAAGCTCTCAAACTATTACAATGCAATATTCAACAGGGACCTGGACCATTTCGACTTTATTGAAAAGCAGCGCGAGAAATATGACATGATGGAGATTGCTTTTATCCGTTACCTTTTATGGAGGGGTGTTAAAAGTGGTCATTTTAACATTGAAAACACCGCTCTTTCAGCCCTGGCAGTTCAGACCGCCCTGAAAGGCCTTGAGCTGCCACTCTTCTGGCAGAAGAGAAACTATGGCCTGGATACGCAGCTTGATGCGGTCATTGATATTTTGTTTTACGGAATAGTTAGAAAATAACGTTGATAAGGTTTATAAAGTACGTAATGGAAGTTTTGTGTAGTACCTGTAAATTAGTATTGTGTCAGTAATTATTTTCAGGTATCAATGAAAATACAGGATAACACACAAACAGGCAATGGGGCCGTACCAAACCCCCAAACTCTTAAACTCCTAAACGTCTGAACTCCTAAACGTCTATACCCCTGAACGTCTAAACCCCCAAACTCTTAAACTTTAAACAAGTTCCCTATTTTTTTATTAATTTTGATTCTTCATTGTTCATGAAATAAAAGCAAGGTATGCGGATCGGTGATAAACATTACGAATCCATCTGGCTCAACGAGGACGATGATACCGAGGTAAACATCATCGATCAGACCAGGCTACCTTATAAATTCGAGATAATATCATTAAAAACAGTTGAAGATGTATTCAATGCAATCAGGAATATGAACCTGAGGGGTGCTCCTTTGATAGGTGTGGCCGCTGCCTACGGCATGTACCTTACCTGCCTGGAGATAACTGCCTATACCAGTACCCGTGATCACCTGAGGAATGCGTCGAAATATCTTAAATCAGCACGTCCAACGGCTGTCAACCTTGAGTGGGCAGTTGACAGGCAGATGGCTGTTCTTCAGGAATTCTGCCGCCGCGACAGGCTTATTGCTTCTTCTCTTAAAACGGCTATGGATATTGCTGCAGAAGAAAAGGATAAATGCAGGAAGATAGGTGAGCAGGGGCTTAAGATCATCAGGAAATTGAGTAAAAGCAAACAGGGAGAACCGGTAAATATACTTACCCACTGCAATGCAGGCTGGCTGGCCTGTGTTGATTATGGTACAGCTACAGCCCCTATATATCTTGCGCATGATAAGGGAATAAAAGTACATGTATGGGTTGATGAGACACGTCCGCGTAACCAGGGTGCACGCCTCACTGCCTGGGAGCTTGGCAACCATGGTGTTCCTTACACTATCATTACAGACAATGCCGGGGGCTACCTGATGCAGGAAGATAGAGTTGACATAGTAATTACAGGAAGTGACAGGACCGCTCTTAACGGTGACACTGCCAATAAGAGTGGCACATACCTCAAGGCACTGGCAGCAAGTCACAATAGCATACCATTTTATGTGGCTCTGCCAAGCTCATCAATGGATAAAAATATTAAAAATGGTTTAAAAGAGATTCACGTGGAAGAAAGGGATGAAAAGGAAGTATTGTATACTGAGGGTTTGCATAACGGGGAAATAGTGAATGTAAGGATAGGTCCTGAAAGCGCCAGGGCTGTAAATTATGGTTTTGATATAACACCTGCAGGACTTATTACAGGGTTGATTACTGAGAAAGGAATATGCAGGGCCTGTGAAGAAGATATTAAAGAATTGTTGTCAGAAAAATAAGAATAATATCATATATGGAAGGAGTTATAAAATTTAATTGTTACTGGACACAGTCAGGACCCCTTATTCCTGATGAACCATATAATATTCTGAACTACTGGAGAGAGGTTTTATTTAATATGGATCTTATTGGAGCATATGAGAATGGTGTGGGTTTTGGCAATATGAGTTGCCGGCACGGGGAAAGCAATAAGTTTTTTATTACAGCCTCATCAACGGGTGAAATACCCGTACTGGAGCCCGAGCATTATGTCAGGGTTGAGGGTTTCAATTTTGAGGATAATGCTATCAAGTGCACCGGCCCGCTCAAAGCCTCTTCCGAATCACTTACCCATGCTGCCATATACCAGGCTGACACGGGTACAAATGCGATAATACATGTCCATAATCTTGAGTTATGGCAGAGGCTGAAGGGTAAGGTTCCGACAACAAAGGATGAATATGAATATGGAACGGCAGGCCTGGCCCTTGATGTTTTCAGGTTATTCAGAGACAGTAAAGTAATAGAGAAGCGAATCATAGTAATGGGTGGTGATCCTTCCGGAATAATAACATTTGGCAATGATATGGATGAAGCCATCAACATCCTTATGTCTTATATAGGAGAAGACTAAAACGATAAGACTAATGGATAAAATTGGCATAATAGGTGGTTCCGGGCTTGAGAATCCTGATATACTAAAAGATAAGAAAGAGGTCAGGTGCACCACTCCATGGGGTGATCCTTCATCCACTCTTCTTGAAGGTTTTATAGAAAATAAGCCTGTTATACTGTTGTCACGTCATGGCAGGGAACACACCATCCCTCCTACCCAGGTTAACAACAGGGCAAATATATGGTCATTAAAGGAAAACGGATGCAATAAAATAATATCCACTACAGCATGCGGAAGTCTTCGCGAAGAGATAGGCAGGGGTCACATAATAATCCCTGACCAGTTTATTGATTTTACACGAAGAAGAGAGCTCAGCTTCTACGATGCTTTTGACCCGGGTGTTATGAAACATACTCCCATGGCTGATCCTTTTAATCCTGACATGAGAGGTGCACTTATTGAAGCAGCGTACGACATGGGTTTGTCAGTACATAAAAGAGGCTGTATAATAACCATTGAAGGGCCGCGATTCTCAACCAGGGCTGAATCAAAAATGTTCCGTATATGGGGAGCCGACCTGGTTAATATGTCAATAGCTCCCGAAGCCGTGCTTGCCAACGAGCTGTGTATACCCTATGCTACCATTGCCATGAGTACTGATTATGACAGCTGGCATGAGGATGAAGTACCGGTATCATGGGAAGAGGTTATCAATGTATTCCGGGAGAATGTAAGCAAAGTAGTCATTTTAATCAGGCGCTTTCTTGCAACCTGATAAGCCAGTCATTTATATTGACGCAACCATAAACGCCCATTAATCATCTAATATGAAGGTATAATACTATATCAGCATAAGTGTTCTTAATTTTTTTTTTATATATTTGTTTTTCCTGTTTAGGGGGGTTTTGAAATATATCTTTATTTTTTTATTTATACCTAAATGGTAACCAGTTGTTTAGAAATTTTTGCAATGAAACACTAACTTAAAACACTCTACTCTTTTATAAACCTAAATTAATAACTTATGAAGAAAATTTCTGTTTTAGTAATGCTACTGGCCTTCCTGGGCTTACAGCTAGTCCAGGCACAGACCAGGCAGATTACCGGTACTATTACCAGTGCAGAAGATGGAACTCCATTGCCTGGTGTTCAGATCGTAGTTGTTGGCAGTACTATCGGTGCTATTTCGGATGTTGATGGTAACTATTCGATTGAGGTACCTGAAACTGCCACAACATTACAATTTTCCTTTGTGGGACTGACTACTCAGGCCATTGACATTGAGGGAAAATCTGTCATCAATGTGGTAATGGTGGAGGACCTGCAGGCCCTTGGAGAAGTAATCGTTACGGGTTACAGCACCAGGGGTAAGAATCAACTTACCGGATCGACGGTACAGGTTTCCGGAGCTGAACTAAGGGAAACGCCAGTTGCATCTGTTGACCAGACCCTCCAGGGTAAAGTTGCGGGTCTGACCATTAACACTTTTTCCGGTACTCCGGGATCAAGGCAGGAGATCAGGATCAGGGGTGTAAGCTCACTTACTGCATCCAATGATCCGTTATTTGTAATTGACGGTGTACCCGTTATACAGGAAGAAATGACAGGATCATCCGCTTTTTCATCTTTAAGTTCACTTGCTGCACTTAACAGCGAAGACATTGAGTCAATCACCGTACTGAAAGATGCTTCAGCAACATCAGCTTATGGTGCCAGGGGGTCTAACGGTGTTATCGTTATTACCACCAACAAAGGTAAAGCAGGTAAAACAAGATTTAATCTTACGGCCAGCTATGGTTTCCAGAGCAAGGCTGTTGATGGTCGCAAGCAACTCAATGCTCTTCAGAGGGAAGAGCTTTACCTTGAGGCTGTGCTCAATACTTACGGTGAAGATTATAGCCTGACCACACCTGAGCAGGCTTATGATTTTGCTGTTGACGAAAACCTGTTCGGAGTACAGCAGTATATTGATTGGAATGATCTTGGCAGACCCCTGACCGACTGGGGTGATGTTGTCCTGAATAAAAATGCTCCAACCTACAAGCTTAACCTGTCAGCATCAGGAGGAGATAACGTTTCTTCATTCTATGCTTCACTGGGATATATGAATCAGGAATCTGTTGTTATAGGTAACCTCTTTGAAAGGATTAACGGACAGCTTAACTATCAGAGGAAGTTTTCCGATAAGATCAACTTCTCTACAACAAACACTGTATCCTATACCAACCAGGATCATGTTTTCCTTGAGACATCAGCTTATTTCGGAAATCCGCATATCCTGAAGTATTTTATGCCGCCTACCATACCGGCTTACGAGGAAGACGGTGTTACACCTAATATTGACTATAATGCTTCAATATTCAACATTATTTACCTGCAGCAGGAAAACATTACATGGAACCACATGCTACGTTTCCTCTCAAACAGTTATGTTGAATATGAGATAATTGATAACCTTAAGTTTAAGTCATTATACGCATTTGACTGGATAATGTCTCATTATAAGGATTACCGTAACAGGGTTCACGGGGATTCAAAGGATGAAAATGGTAGTGCTTACACCACCCTTGACCAGGATTTCAACATGGTATTCCAGAATTCACTTGATTATACCCTTAACTTCCTTGACAACCACAGGATTGACATAAAAGCTCTTGTAGAGTACCAGAAATATAAGTCATGGTATATGTATGCCTATGGTGAGAACTTTGTAACCGACGGATTAACTAACGTTGCATCCGCCGGATCAAACTTTGACGCCACCTCATCATTTACTGACTGGGCGAACCTGTCGTACCTTGGTATGTTAAATTATAACTACATGGGCAAGTATATTGCTGACTTTACCTTCAGGAGAGAAGGATCCTCAAGATTTGCCGAAGACAAAAGATTTGGTAATTTCTGGGCTGTTGGCGTGGCATGGAACATGAGCCAGGAGAACTTCATGGCAGGCGTAGGATTTATTGATAACCTGAGGTTCAGGGGATCATACGGTGTCAGCGGTAACTCCGGTGTTGGTCTGAATGCTTTCCAGTCATTGATTGGCTATTCTGCCGACTATGCAGGACTGGGTGCTTCATACCCTGACGGATATGGTAACAATGCACTTACATGGGAGAAAAACAAGAACTATGACGTTGGATTC
>Ga0272441_10003534_pt1 | contig 29586 bp, 51 predicted proteins | sample SSMProp6N_FD_193582 | JGI IMG/M metagenome (GOLD analysis project Ga0272441, IMG submission 193582) | Marine sediment archaeal communities from Little Sippewissett salt marsh, Falmouth, MA, United States - SSM-Prop-6N | ecosystem: Environmental > Aquatic > Marine > Wetlands > Sediment ... | reverse complement strand
GATTGGAGAATTAAATGGGGGATAATAATGCAATTGCTATTGACTGTGGCAATTGTAGTTGTCCTTGTATTTGGGTGATAAGTAAATTAAAAGAGGTATGAAAAATATGGTATCTGAAGAAGAAAAAATAAAAGAACTTAAAGAGAAGAACAAACTGCTAAAAAAAGCACTTGAAGAAAAAGATAAAAAAGAAGCTGTTGAAGAAACCAATAAATCAATATATTATGGAATAAGATTTGTTCAAGTTGTTTGTATTGGTTTTGCAGTATTTGGAGCATTATGGCATGGAACAGAAGTCATGCAGTTAACACAACCTGAATTCATGATGGTTTACGGAACTGCTGGAGCATTAATAAGCGAAATCATAGCCAGAGTCTTTAAAAAAAAAATGTTAAAATAAACAAGAACTATGTTAGCATAGCAATTGCATTAAGCATTGGATTAAGTCTTCTGCTTGGTGTAACTGCTATGTATAACACTCAATACTTTTGGGGTAAAGAAGACAATCCAAATATCAATTCAATGAATTGTAGCATGAATGCCTTTTCTGATACAGTTGGAAGTGTCGGTAGTCTTGGTATTATTGTCTTGTTGTTGGCTGTTGGATTTATTGCATTGTATTGTTTATCATGTAGGGCGTTTTAAATGTTTGAATTCTGGAAATGGTATTTTGGTTTACCAATTAAAGTTCAAATATATGCAAGTTTAGTGCCTATGGGAATTTACATTATGTATTTGTGGTATAAGAAATTAGAAAAATTTAATGAATAAAAAAAGGGTGTTAAAAAATGTTTGAAGAAAAAAAGTTGAAAAAAGCAGATAGAATAAGCGTACCATTTTTTATCTATGTGAGAGTTATGGATATGAAAGATGGCGAAATTGAAGCAGTTATGTATCATGGTAATACTTTTAAACTTGAGAAAGAAAAAGAACTTAAACAAGTTTCAAAGGATTTTAAAGTTAAAAAACGACCAAGAAATATAAAAAAATCTTATTTACAGAAATGGATTGAATTAAATGACATTCAAGTTTTTAGTCTGGATAGATTTTTTAAAGTTTATCCAAAGCAAAGAAGAAACAAAAGACTGAATCATAATATTGCTAAGTTGATTAAAGAAAAAAAGATTGTTCAAGTTGGTAAAAATCAGTTTCAGGTGTTAAAATGAGTAGACTGTGATGTTATTTTGTCATTTTGTGCATTTTTACAGGAAAACTATATATAGTAGTAAGTGTATACATTATATTAGAGGTTGTTAAAAATGACAAACACAATATCAAAAAAATATCGACTCACAAAGAACTGCTTTGTGGGAAAAGCTGGTGACATAATAGAAGTTGACTGGTTTGCTTATGATGGAGCATCATGGGTAAATAAAACACAAAACACAACAGGAAGTCCATTTATAGAAACAGACTGTATTGAGGAGGTTTAAAAGATGATATCATTTAGAACAGAAATAGATGGTTTTACAATCTGTGCAGATTTTAACAGTAAAGGTTTTTACAGGTTAAGAATACTACTCGGGAAAAAACATCTGTATGTTGAAATGAATCCTGAGCAATCATCTTTTCCACCATTGTTTGTTGGACTTGGATTTATGAAGGAGGACTAAATATGCCTTCACTTCTTACTCAATTAAAAGCAAAAACAAACATTACAGTAAAAGAAGGAGCAAAAGTTGGCTCCTCAAACAGAATACATATAACAGCAAAACAAAGCAAACAATATCTTGGATTTGTTTATCAAAGAAGCAAAGGAGTTTCCTGGAGATACAAGTTTGATGGAACAAATACAACAAGTAAAAGATATGCTTCTGTGGACTCATTGGTTACAGATATTGATATTTTCATAAGAACAAGTAAAACATCTGAATCAAAGAAAGAAACAACAACTAAAAAAACAGTAAGTAAACCAAAACTTAAAACAGGTTTCATTGAAACAAATAATGAAGTATCAAAAATTGATTATGGTATTGAAAACAGTAAAAACATTTTATTGAAAGGTGATACTGGTTGTGGAAAAAGTTTTCTGATTGAAGAAATGGCAAAGAAATATAAAAAGAAACTTTACACAGTCAGTTGTGATGTTGAACTTGACAAATCTGAAATCATAGGAAAGTATGAAGTCAAAGATGGTAAAACAGTCTGGATTGATGGAGTTCTTATTCTTGCAATGAAAGAAGGAGCATGGATTGTCTTTGATGAAATCAACATGGCAAAACCTGAAATCATTTCTGTTTTACATAGAGTTCTTGATGATAGAAGAACAATAACAGTTAAAGAACATAACAATGAAGACATAAAAGCAGAAAAAGGATTCAGAGTCTTTGCATCAATCAATCCTGATTATGCAGGAACAACCGAATTCAATTATGCATTTAGAAGAAGATGGACAGAAATAATTGAAATGTTTTATCTTTCAGCAGCAAATGAAACAAAGCTTTTAATGAAAAGAAAAAAAATAGATAAAGAACAAGCAGTCAAACTTGTAAGAATTGGTCATGATACAAGAAGAATGTATAGTGAGGGTAAATTAAGTCATCCAATATCAACTGCACATCTTCTTGAATTTGCAGAGATGTTAAACAAAAGTAATTTTAAACCAATTGAATGTGCAGAGTTAACTCTTAATGTAAGTGATGATTTTGGCGAAATGGAGGACATATTAAATGTTGTCAAAAATTACTTCTAAAAAAACTTTAACAAAAGAGTCAATTGAATATCTTAAAACAAGACTTGAAAACAGAAGTTATTCAATTACTCATAAAAATTTTCCAATAGAATTTACAGCAGATAAAACAGCCGTTGACAACAAAAAAATTATGATTATGGCTCCAACAGACTTTTCAAAAAATGAACTGTATAAAGCACACTCAGGAGTCATACATGAAAGTGGTCATATCAAATTCAGTTCATTAAGATTTGAAGATATACACAAAACAATCTATGATAACAAACTTGAAAGAAACAAAGGTCATGATGCATTAAACATCATTGAAGACTATCGAGTTAATATGTTAATACAAACAACGCATCCAGGAGCAGGTAAACTCATGTTTAAAGTTCATCAAGACATAGTGAGTAAACATACATACAAAACAGCTTATGCAGCTTTATTACCTGTTCTCTGTGGTCATAAAATAAAAATGGAACTATCAAAGAAAGAACAAGAGAAACTGAATAAAGCAGTTAAGATAATTAAACCTGTTAAATACTCACTTTCACTTGATGCAAGTCTTAAAGTTCTTCCAGATGTCTATAAAATCTTTTTTAAAGAAAATGATAAAGAAAAAACACCAGAAGAAAGAGAACAAGAAGCAAAACAAATCAATGAGAAAAAAGAAACAGAAATGCATCCAGAGGAAAAACATCTTAATGAGAAAAAAGGTAAAAGAACAGTTCAAAAAAATATTAAAGAAGCAGTTAAGAAACTTGAAGAAAAAGAAAAAGAAACAGGTGAAACAGAAGCAATTCCTGGTGGAAGTGGAAAAGTAAATGATACTGAAATAACTGAACTATCAAAACAACTTACCAAGATTCAAAATAGAACAAAAGAAAAAGATGAAAAAGAAACAGCAAAACTAATTGAATCAACTGAAAATATTGAAACTAAAATACCAATTACAACACTTGAAGAAATAGATTCAGATATTAACAATTATAACTATTATAAAAACAAAAACAATACAGCAACAAGACAACTCATAAGAGAAATGCAAAAACTATTCATATATAGCAGAAGAAAAAACAATGGTTACAGAAATGGTAAAATAAACAGTAAGAAAGCATACAAAATTTTAACATCAAATGATGTAAAAATATTCAGTAAGAAAACAGATAAAGAAATTGGTAACACAGCAGTTCTTTTACTTGTTGATTGCAGTGGTTCAATGAGCAGTGATAAAAGATACAGCTATGCAAAAGAATGTTCAATAATACTTCATGAAGTTTTAAGAAATCTAAAAATCAAACACATGATAGTAGGATATACAGCAGATTATAATAAATTCAAAGAAACAACACATATCATTTATAAAAAATGGAATGAGTCAAATGTAGCTTATAATCTTTCTAAGATAAGACCTTATGCAAACAATCGTGATGGTGAAACAATCAGACTTGGAACAGCATACTTTGAAAATGTTAAAGCCCAAAAGAAAATAGCAATTGTTATTTCAGATGGTCAACCAAGTGCCAGAGATTACAGAGTAGCAGAGGGAATTGAAGATACCGTTAAGGCTCAGAAAGAAATGACCAAGAAAGGCATTAAACTTATCAACATTGGAATTGGTAGAGATTTTCATTTACCAACTTCTTATATCAACAAAGTAAAAGTTGATAATGTTAGTTTACTCCCAAATACTTTATTAAAAGTATTAAGAAAGGAGTTGAAAAATTAAAAGGAGGTAAAAAAATATGGAAATAGAAATAGAAAATGAAACACTCACTCATTTGCTTGGGTATCTTTCACCTAAGCAATGGGTTGATGTCATAAAATATCATAAGCTGGACAAAGACCTTGTTATGAATCTTATAAAGATTCAAGACAGTATCTATAAAACAAGACTTGAAGAAACAGTTAAAGATTTACTTGAACTGGAGGACTTGTAATGATTTTTACAACTGAGGAAATTGTGAATCAATATAAGTCTTTGTTGAAAGGTGGTAATATCTATTCTTACAAAGATTTTGCAAAAAGAAAATGGATTCAAATTCCGGAGGATTAAAAGATGAAAACAAAAACAAAGAAAAACATTATGGAAGTATTACTTCTTCTTTCTTTCTTTGGTCTTTATCCATACATTGGAATACTATTCTCAGCATTGATAATACTTCCATTCATAATAGCAGTTGAAATGATTTACAAAGACAATAAGGTGAACAAGAAATGAAATGTTCAGACTGTAATCATAAACTATTAAACATATATTATCGACAGGGAGCAGGTGGTAAAGAATGGGTTAAAATCAAAAGAGCAGGTTGGTGTAAATATTGCAAAAAAATTCAAACAACTAAAAGACCATGAAGTGTTATTATTCTGTTTCTTTTTCACTGCTTTTGTATGGCTCTGGGGAAACCAAAATAATATTTCAACAAAAACAGATTTAACAATATATTATGGAACCTTTGCAGGAATGATTCTCATAGGTTTCATGTTTTTCTTCTATAACAACAGAAGAACAAAAAATTAATTAATGTCTTTATACATTATATATATCCGTTTAAATTGGTGCAGGAGTTGAATTTAGATGGATTTTTTTTACAACATTATAGGTAGGTATAGCTATGGCAATTAATCCAGCTTTGCTGAAATTATTGCCTAAACCAATTAGAGATAGTGTAATTATAAAACAACAAACAAATAAAGTTATGGGACCACCTGCTTCAACTAAAAAAATAGTAAGTGTTGCAACAAAATCAGCAAATGCTGGTGTAAAATCTGGTAATAAATCTTCTTCTTCAAGTTCTTCAACATCTTCTCCGAAAACATCCTCAGGTAGTGGTGGGTCTTCCTCGCCCACCACTAAAATATCTGACTATAAATCATCAAGACCTGTCGGAATGACAATAACCGTTATGAATCCAAGAACTGGAAAAGTAACATCCTATGGAACAAAAAACACAACAGTTGAACAAACAGCAAAATACTGGGAGGACAAAGGATACACAATTGTTTCAACAAAAAGTCTTGCAAAACCAGGTGGAGGAAGTGGACCCGGAACAAGCTATGGAGAAAGCAAAATATATGAATATACTTCACCTTCTGCCGGTTACAAAGGAGAGTCTTATGTTCCATTATACAAACAACCAATTAAAGAAACAATAACCGAAGTAAAACCAGAAAAAATTTTAACAGAAACAACAAATGAACAAAACATTTCAGGTCTTAATATACCAATGTCTTTAACACAAGGAGGACAAGTATGGAAACTTAAAAATCAAAATCGTTATGTTTCACCGGAATCTATTGTTTCATCAAATCAGGGAATGATGGATGCATATAAACAAGGAATGGAAACAGGTTCAACATATATTCATGGAAGTGGACTTCCAACTCCAAGACATTCAACAACAGCCAGAGAACAAAAACTTGATGATTTTAAAGAAAGGTCAAAACAGATAGCCTATGAAATGCAATTTGATAAAGAATATTATGCAGGAAAAGATGCAGAAGGTAAACCTGTTTATATTTATAAAAGCCCTTATCTTATTGAACATGGCTATCTTCCAAATGACTCTGATTATTCAACACAAAAAAGTAAACTTAAAACACAACTTGAAAACATTCCAACAGACAAAGAAATAGACAACTATGTTAAAACAACAAAATCAAATATAGAACAAGCACAAACAAGTCTTTCAACTATTTATAATTCACCAGCTAAAACAAAATATATGATTGATGAAAACCAGGATAACATCTGGGATAAAGATGCAGAAGGTAACATTAAATATAAAACAAGAGAGGAACTTATTCCACTGTATCATAGTAACATTCAAAGTATGAAAGAATCATTAACAAAGGTTGATAACCCAAAATATAGAACAGAAATTAAAACAGGAAGAACAAGTGTTTCAAATCTTCTTTTCATGGTTAAGAAACATGAGGAACTTGGATATGAACTTGATGTAAAAAATGATACTTATAGTTTTAATTTACCAAAAGCAACAAAAGTTCATCAATGGGTTTTTGGTGAACAACATTCAGCTGCACTTGCATCTGCAAATCTTTTGGAAAGCCCTCTTGGAATCAAAAGTTTTGCACATGGAATTTATGATGCAATAGTTCCAGGTGACCAAAGCAAAGGAAGAATAGAAGAAGTTGCAGCATATAGTCTTAATCTTAAAAGTGGACTTAATCGTGGGAATTATGTTGCTAAAGTATTGACAAGCCCTGCAATGGTTCAAGGGGTTTATTTACCAACAGCAACAATTGGACTTAGTTATGGTTTATCTTCTGTTGGAGCAAATGTTTCATCAAAACTTGCATGGGCAACGCCTAAACTGGGACCTGTAAGTAAAACAGTTTTATCAGGAGCAGGAAAAGTATTTGGTGGGAGATTTGCGACAGCTAAAGTAACAGGTGGATTATTTTTAGCAATCGAAGGTCCCAGACTTTCTAAATTACCAAAAGATAAAATTCCAGCAGAACTTGGACAAACTGTCTTTAACTGGGCTATGATGTATGGAAGCTTTAAAGCTGGAGCATCACTTTATAAAACAGTTCATCCTAATCCTTTACCACCTTCATCAAAACCACAGTTTATTAAAGACTTTCAAAATGCTAAATATAAAATTAAAAACTTCATGCCAAGGAAATTAGTATCTGAATATGAAAAATATTCAGTAGCAAAGACAAGCTGGTTTGAAACAGGACAGATGGCAAGAAATTACACACAACGCCAAGCATTATATGAAAATACATTTTTATCAAATCTTAAATCAAAAATTGAATATAGGTCAATTGGGTATCAATGGAATCTTAGACTAAATGAATCTTTAAGAAAAACATATTCAAACAGATTAAATCCACCTTTTGGAACAACATCAAGAGAAACAACAACAACATGGGAACAGATAAGAGGAAAAAGCATTGACCCGTATGCTCCAAAAACATCTTCAACCTGGGGTGGATATGATTCATATATTTATGCCCAACCTTCTTTTGAAACATATATAGATACTAAGATTGCAGCAACTCATAGAAATGTGGAACCATGGAATAGATATATGTATAAATCAAATGTAAATGTCAAAGCTTACAATCTTAAAGATATTAAATTTGGAGAAACTCAAATAAATCAGATAGGAGGAGGACGATTTATGTTTGATACTAAAAGCATAAACCATCCAATTCATATAACAGGAAAAGGAATAGTCATTGGTCAAGAAGGTAAAAATACATATAGTTTTTTTCAAAGCAATGTAAGATTTCAACCAAAAAAAGATTTGATAATAAGAGGACAAATAAAAGGATTAAGCAAATCAACGGAACTTGAAACTCTTGGTTTTTCTTATGATGTTACAAAGTCAGGAATATTTGATAAAGCAAATGCTAAATTTTATAAAACAACAGGATTTGGAATGGATATAAATAAAAATACAGTATATGCAAGAGGACTGGCAAGAGTGGACACATATTCAAGTGGATATACAACATACAGGTCTTTTGGAAGATTTTTTTCATCTGGAAGAAGTTCATGGTTTACTGACTATGGAAAAATAGCTGATATAAGTGGAGGTCTTGAATTTTCATCTTTTACACCAAAACATTCAACACCAGATACAGCAATAATTAAAGGAAGCACAACAGTTAAAGGATTTGGTAACACAGCTAAAATTACTTATTCAAATACTGTTAAATATCGCCCTCCTTCAGATTTTGTTTCAATAAATTATAATCCTAATAAAATTATTGGAATAAACACAGGCAAAGGAGTAACAAACACAATAGCAAAAACAAAAAATATTGGAATAAGTTCATCAACTGGAAATCAACAATCAACGGTGTCTTTAGTAAAACAATATGTTGCCGAAGAATTTAAACCATTTACAGCAAGAGCCTTTGTTTTTTCCCAACAATTAACAACATTTAAACCAATAGTTCAAAATGCTTTTCCAACATTACAAACAATTAATCAAACTGCTCTTAAAACAACATTAACGCCTGTATTAGCAACAGGTTTGATTCAATCAGGTAAAAGAAAAACAAGAACATTAAATGTTTCCTCAACCATTACAACAAACATAAACGATTTGGGAATAGATTCAATAAAAATTGGTGAACTTGATAAGATAGAACAAGGAAGTCTTAATCTTAATATGTCAATTTCAAGAACAGCAACAGAAAGCATAAATGATGTTGATACTTTAAATAAAATGAAAATGGATAGAATGACATTATTGGGAACATTAACAGCACAAAAAACTGAAGAAAAAACAAATGCTGTAACAATATCAATATTGCCTTCTTCACCAACTATACAAATGCCAATGGCATATTATGGAGGAGCCTCAATTAATCCATCAAGACCAACACCAATTATAAATCCATTTGATATTATATTGCCTAATAAATTATTTTTACCTAAGTTTTTTGAAGAATCCAATAAAACAAAAAAAGAAACAAGTGATACAAATGGATATAATGTATTTGTCAAAGACAGAGTATATGTAAAAGGTAAAAAGAAATATGAAACCAAATTTGTTAAGATGAATAAAAAACCACTTAACTATACAAATGCAAACAATCTTGGAATGGCAATAGTTGATAACAGTCAAGCAGCAACATTTAAAATAAAGAAAACAGAAGGCAGTCCAAAACAACCAAGCATACTTATTCCAATGACAAACCCAAATAAATTTTATGAAAGAGGAGATAAAAACATTGAAAGAAGGACACACAGGATTGATTCACTTGGTGAACTTCAACAAATAACAGCCAGAGGATGGCTTTCTCAACAACAAAAATCTTTGCAGTCAGTAAATAAAAAACAAACTAATAAAAAACTAAAAAATATTTCCTTTAAAATGCCGACAGTTGAACAAAGTATGAAAAAAATGTTGAAGGGGTTGAATTTTTGAATAAAATTGTTCCTCTTATAGCATTTGGAATTGGATTAATGGTTGCAGGGGCCTTCTTTACTTTCTTTGATGATACACTTCCAGAGTTTGATGAATTTCTAATAGAGGATGAATATTACACTCTTATGAAAATGATTTGGAATGGGTTTCCTGGAATCATAATGATAGTTGGTTTAATATGTTTAATAGCTGCAGGTGTATCTGCAAGTAAAAACACTATGGGGGGAATGTATTGAGGTTCCCAGTAAGCAGTCTGTTAATGATTGTTACAGGTGGTTTATGTTTAATGCTCTATATAGTTTTCAATTGGGCTTTTCATGGACCCGGAAATCTTAAAGACACACTTTGGGAGAGTGCAAATAAAACAATGGATGGAAGTCAACTTGTTCAATTCAATAACATAATGCCGGAACTTACACAAGCATTTGGAATTGCTTGTGTCTTATGTTTTGCTCTTAGTATTGTTTTCTTTTTAGTAGACATATTGCAAGATTCAGGAAGAGGAGGTGGATATTAAAATGGATAAACAAAAAATGTGTAATCTATTAATTATTTTTCTTCTTGTATGTTCTGTATTTCCTATTACTATTAATTCCGTTACTGCTGATAATGGGAATTGGATTATAGATGAAAATAGCGTTTATGTGGATGATTCAAAAGTTTTTGCAAAAGCAACACCACACACAATACATGGAAGAACATGGGTTACTTTTGATTTTAGAAGCAAAGAATATACAGGCGATGTTGACTTCATTTGGGGCTTTGATGTTCCAACAGTTAGACCAGTTAAATGTGAAATATGGCAAAACACTGAACATGTTAAAATAGGTCATCAAATAGTAGAACATTGGGGAACAACTGTTGTTGAAGATGTAACCAGTTATAACAATCTTGGAATAGAAAATTATGACAGTTATAATGTAGAACTTGGAAATGATAACAATACTTATCTTTTTGAAGTATTCTTTGATGAAAATGGGAATGGCACCAGTCTTTCAAAGATTTATGCTTTCAGTGAATATTCAGTAAATGGGAATGATTATATTCTTTCTGGAAATTATGATAAACTTGAAAGTTATGAGTATTCAGAATATTATCATGATTGGGTTCCTTTTGATGCTGATTGGGAAATAATTTCATATAATCATGGTGGAATGAATACTTGGTATTTGCTATCTGATGTTTCAATAGTTGAAGATGTTGATTATAAGATAAGAGCATTAATTAATAGCCCTGTTGGTTTCAATGATAATTCAGGGAAATACTGGTGGGCTTTTAAACCAAGTAGTGAAACATTAAGTCAATCAATTAGTAATGGTCATTTTTATTGTCTTGACCCTTGGTGGGATAGTGGATGGGATTATTATTCCACTATTCATGTTCCTGCATCACAAGTAAGGTCAACATTAACAAATTTTCCAATACTTGTAAACATTACAGATACAACACTCATTGGTAAATGTAAAGCAAATGGGGAAGATATAAGATTTCTGGCAGATGATAATTCAACCGAATACTATTATGAAATCGAGGAATGGACAAGTTCAGGAGCCAATGTATGGGTTAATATTACAAGTCTTTCAAGCAGTGGCACTGATATAAACATGTATTATGGAAACAGTGGAGCAAGTGATAATCAAGACTCTGCAAATGTATGGGATTCTGATTTTGAAGTTGTTTATCATTTTAATGACAGCACAGGTGGTTGTCATGATTCAACAAGCAATAAAAATACAGGTAGTGTTGCAGGAGATTTACCAGTTTATCATGCTTCAAAAAGTGCATGGTATTTTGATGGAAGTGGGGATTGGGTAATAATCCCTACTTTTACATTATCTGGAACATCAACAATTGAAGGATATGTTCAAAACATTGATGATAATGCAGTTCATGAAATATGGGATTTTGCTGATGGAGCCGGAAGAACTAATCAACAAGAAATGGAAATAAGAATGAGTGATGATAAAATATATTCCAGATTAAAATGGGGTGCAAGTGAAAACACTTATTATAATGTTCAAAACCCTGGAACAAATGACAGGTATCATGTGCAAAGTTTTGGTGGTGGAACATGTAGACATAGTATGGATACAGTAGCATATCAATCTGGAAGCGTATCTTCTTCTGGATACAATCCTGCATTAAAATATGTCGGTTGTAACTATGCAGAAGGCAACCCACATGAGGGATGGTATTATGAATTTAGAATTAGCAATATAAAAAGAAGTATTGCATGGGAGGAAACAACATATAACACTCTTTCAAATACATCAACTTTTGCAGTTTTTGGTGAAGAACATCTTAATGCTGGAGCAAACAATAATCCAACATATAATACTGAAGTTCCAACAGAGAACAGTGTAAATCAAAAAATAAATCCTCAACTCAGTATAAACATTGAAGATGCAAATGGAGATAACATGAATGTTTCCTGGTGGAGTAATACAAGTGGTTCATGGAAGATATTTGCACAAACACTTAATCAAGGAAATGGAACAATTACAGCACACAATGAAAACTTTTCAAACTGGAATAAAAAAGTCTGGTGGAATGTAACAATTGAAGATGGAATGGGTGGTGAAGCAATAAGCCCTTCATATAATTTTACAACAATAGAAAATTATCCTCCAACAATAAACAGTGAAAGTCCAACAAATGAAAGCACAGGAGCAGGTTTAACACCAACATTAAGCATTGACCTTTCTGACCAAGAAGGAAACACATCAAGTATAGGATGGGAGAGTAACAGCAGTGGAACATGGAAAGATTTTGCTTCAACAACAGGAGCAGGTAATGGGACACATTCAACAACAGGAACAAACTTTACAGATACAAACACAAAATACTGGTGGAGAGTAACAGTAACAAATGATGATTACAACACATATAATACAACAACTTATTATTTTACAACAGCATCAAATTATGCTCCAGAAATATCTAATTCTGTTCCAGCAAATGGAAGCAATCAACAGGCAAGGCCACCACTTACAAGCATAGACATTACAGATGGAGAAGGAGATAATTTTAATGTTTCATGGCAGAGTAACAGCAGTGGAACATGGAAAACATGGGGAACAAATTTAAGTCAAACAGATGGAACAATAAGTTCAACAAACAGTAATTTTTCTGCAAGTAATACAACCTATTATTGGAAAGTAATTGCACATGATGGAACAAGCAGTAACACAAGCGATATTTACCATTTTAAAACACTTGAAGGAGTAGATAAACCAACAAGTGCAACAGCAGAACTTGAAAACAGCACAAACAATATTTTTATTAATTGGAGTAATCATGAAAACGCAACTCATACAAGAATTCAAAGAGCAACAGATACATTTCCAACTACAATAAGCAGTGGAACAAATGTTTATAATGATACAGCAGAAACATATACCGATACAAGTTTAACAGGTGGAAAAACTTATTATTATTCATTATGGAATTATAACAGCACAAAAAATGAATGGAGCAGTGTATATGCAACTGCAACAACTTCAACAAAACCAAATGAAACAATAAATCTTCAACCAACAACAATTGACAATGATACCATAAATGTTACATGGACAAAAGGAGAAGGAGCAGATACAACACTTGTAAGATATAAAACAGGAAGTCATCCAACAAGCACAACAGATGGAACCGAATTAAGTAATGATAGCACAACAGGTCAAACACTTGATGGACTCACAGGAAACACAACTTATTATTTTAGAGCATGGAGTTATAACAGCACTGCAAATCTTTACAGTGAAACAAATGTTTCTGCAAGTAATACAACAGGTTTTCAACCAAGCAATGTAACCAATTTTATAATAACTTCATATAATGATACGCAAATGAATTTAACATGGACAAAAGGAGATGGAACAGGAACTAAAACAGTTATAAGAAGACATGAAAGCAGTTACCCACCAACGCCTTTAAATGGTATAGAAGTCTACAATGGAACTGGTTCAAGCACAACAGATACAGGATTGGATGATGCAGAGGATTATTTTTATTCAGCATGGTCATATAACGGTGGAGTATTTAGCAGTGGATATATGTCTTATAATAATTCAACAAGACCTGTTGAAATTGATGGAGCAGGAGGAATACAGGATGCAACAACAAATTTAAATATTTCATGGAATGCTTTACCAAGTGGTGTTGATGCTGTTGTTATAAGAAAGAAAAATGAAGGATACCCACAGAATTTATCAGATGGTTCCGAAATATATAATGGTTCAGCTTTATATTATAATTATACTTCATACAATGATGGGGATTATTTTACGATTTGGACATATAATTCAACAGTAAATAAATATGGACAGGATGACTCCGGACACCATCTTGTATGGGGCGGTCTTACAGTCTATGTTTATAGTGAAAACAATTCACAGCTTAATGGCTGGAATATCACTGTAATAAATGAAGATGCCTCTCCTTCAATTCTTGAATATACAGGGCAAAACAATGGACAAAGTTATGATATAGCAACATTACCAAATGGAGCAGATACACTTATCAGAATTTCATGTAGTGGATATGATAGCAGAAGTTATTATCTTGACATTAATGAAAACGAGCAATATACTCTTAATGTATATTTACCAGATGAAGACCTTTCAAATCTTTATTATTTTATAGTATTAAATGAATATGATGACCCTGTTGAAGATTGTCAAGTGGTTATAAAAAGAAGCATAGGTGGAAGTCTTGTAAACATAAGTGTTCTTTATACAGATGCAGCAGGAAGTGGGAATCTTCATCTTCAAGCAAATGCACTTTATTTTGTATCACTTTTAAAAACAGGATATTCAACACCAGAACCAGCAGAATGGGAGGCTGACCCTGATTATTATGGCGCCTATCGTGATTATTGGAAAACATTTAGGATTGAACATTCAACAAGTGAACCAGGTTTTGAAACATTCTTTGATTACTGTTATTTTGAAGCAACAATGAATTCAACAGGACATATAAACATAAGTTTTTATGATAAAGATACAAATACAACAGATACACACATTGTTGTCTATGAAAACAGTAATTATTCAAGAACAGCAGTTGCATGGTATAACGATACAAACAACAGTAATTTTTATCAAATATATGCAGGTGATTTAAATAAAGAATACAGAGTTGTTTTACATCTTAATCATTCAAGACTTGGATATAGAGTTCAATGGAGAATAGTAAATCCTCAAAGAACACCGGCATGGGATGAGGATACAATAGACTCAAAGTTTTCAAATGTCTTTGGTGATTTTGAACTTGGCTGGACTAAGTTTCTTGTAATTTTCATTCCATGTCTTATGTTCTTGGTGGCATTTGGAGCCAATCATGTTGGAATAAGTCTTATTGGAGTAGGAGCCTGGTTGACATTTAGCAGTTGGTTTATAAATGTAAATAGTGCAGTAACCTATGTGGCTATGGCTGGTCTTATAGTCTTACTGGGTATTACAACGATTATTACCAAGAAAGGGAGGAAGGCTACATGAAGAAATTATATATTATATTATTATTTTTAGTATTTATAAATATTTTTAATTTTATGTTCATAGGTTTCAATATTTTCCCATCTGGATATGACAGTCAATCAGATAGTTATACAGATATAGAAGACTCAGAAGGTAATGTAACAGCAGGAGAAGACCTTTTTAAAACACTCAGTAATGCAGATTTTGGGGAAATAATGCTTCTGTTCTTTGCAAATACTGAAAGCATTTTAACAATAGTTACAACATCTGCCATTGCAATTGCCGCAGCATGGTTAACAAGAAGCCCTGCTCCTTTTGTTGTAGGAATGATAGGTGGAGTTATGCTTACTCTTTACAACAACAGCATTGATTTATTTGCACAATTTCCCATCAACGGATTTGTAACTCTTGCCTGTTCAATAGGAGTCGTTATAATATTTATAATTACATGTGCAGAAACTCTGGCACCTGGGGGTAACACATGAAACCTTTATTTCTTGCAGTCAAAAACATTACAGAAATAATAAATCAAGGATGGGTTGACTGGACACTTGAAGCATACAAAACACTCTTTGGAATCTGGATGTGGCCTTTGATTTTTACTGGAATAGTTGGATATGTTTATGCTGTCAACAAAAGTGCAACATCTGCCGCAGTCGCAATCTGTATTATATTTGGAATATTTGGAATAACAGGAATCTTTGCAGATGTAGGAGAATTCAGTCAGTTTTCTTATGTCATTGCCTTGTTTAGTATAGCAGGAGGATTTGTAGCATTATTTATGAATAAGAGGTGATAAAAAATGAATAACGATAGAGCCATATTATTTTGCATTGTAACTTTAATATTTGGTGTTGCCATTGGAATTGCAGTAAATGGTGGAGTAACTCAGGTTACATCTAATTTTTATCATTTCGAAGCATATTGGAAACATACAGAAGGATTAACATTAAGTTATGATGTTCAAAATTATTACTATACTCTTATGTATAACACCAGCACTCAAAACAATGGATTTGTTTTTGAATCAGATAATGAGAACATTACAGTGAATAATACAGGTGTTTATCAAATACTTTTTAGTGCAGTTGGAAGTGGACAGAATAATCATGAATATGTTCTTTCAGTGGCAATAAATGGAATATGTAAGGAACAGGCAAGTGTTAAACAGAAACTTAGTGCAGGGAGAGATGAAACAACAATGAACGGTCAAGTTATACTTAGTTTAACAGCAGGTGATAAAATAACAATTAAAACAAAAGATGCAAGTGGAACAGGTGATGGAGAATATTATCATGCTAATATAAATATTGTATGGATTGATTTTACATGAGGAGATAAATATGTTTAAAAAAGTTGGTAAAAAAAGAATAATAAACTCAGGAAGTCATAGACCAAAACCGACACAGGCACAACAACTTGCTTTTCTTGAAAAATGGAATAATATTACACCACCTGCAATAAAACAACAGGCAAAGAAAACAGGTAATGTAATATATGGATGTCGAGGAATAAATGGAATAGTTGGTAAAAGTCTAAGTAGACCAACTCATGACTTTGATGTGTATTCAAAGAATCCAAAGAAACATGCAACACAACTTGAAAGACATATTGATAAAACAACAGGTCTTGATATGGCTTATGTGGAAGAAATACCTTATACAACAACTGAGAACAAAAAAGGAAAACTATACAGAGTTGTTACAAGACCTGAAGGAGATGTTGATGCAGATTTTAATATTATGCCAAAAAATATTGATATAACAAGAGTAAAAGGAATTAACTATGTAAGTCTTAAAAGTGCAGAAAAAAAGTTTCCAGAAATGATGAAAGAAGATAAAAGAAAGTTTAATACAATGATGGACACTTATAGAATATGGCACCACAGAATTATGGGAGGTAAAGAATAAAATGTATATTCCAATTGAATATCATCTTATTTTCATACTTGTTCAATTTGCATTAACAATATTGATTGTATTCATGTTTTTCATTGAACCAACTGTTGAAAAAGTAACAGGTGGATTTGTTTTCATAGGAATGAACTTTATTTTCTGTGTTCTTGCCGGTCAAAGTTTCTTCAGCATTGATGCACATGGATTTGACAGTAGTGGAAATCTTGTTCATAATTTAATTATTGATATGAATTATCTGGCGTATATCTATTTGTTATTTGGTTTCTTCAATGTTATGTTCATTATTTATGGTTCATATTTGTATATGAAAAAGCCCTGGGAGGAGAGATATGGGCAGAAGGAGTATTCCATCTATCAAAATAGATTTTGAAGAAAAAGACCTTTATCGTATATTCAAAAAGCTTGAAACTCATGGCAGAGCAGGTTTTAACTATGAGGATAAACAGAAACAGGCCAAAATCGCAAGAACCATAGGAATCAAAGGTAAACCCTTAGTGGAAAAAAAAATGCTTTATCCTCCAGCTAAATGTAAATATCATGGAATTAATTTAGTTGCACTTCCGGTGGATGTTGAAGTAGTTGAAAAGAAACTTGGGAGGTTCAGTTTATTTCAATTCAAAAGAAAGTTTTAAACCCTTTCTTTTTGTTTTGTAAACTATGTGAAAAAATAAAAAAAATATAAAGGAGAAAAAAAAATGAAGACAAAATATGTAGGAAAAGCATTTGGTAGAGAAGCAAAATTAAATCTTAAAAAAATGGCTAAAAAAGATAATTTAAAAACATGTGAATCTGGAAAATATCTTTATGCTTATAAAAAAAAATAAGGAGGTGAAATATGAATACTAAAGGAATAGAAGCAGGTTTTCAAATTGCAGTAACAGGAGCAACACTTTCAATGGCTATGAAATCTTTGGATAATTTTAGTAAAAACATGAACTGCAATACAAAGAAAATGTCTTTAAAACCACCTAAATATAAGTTCTAAAAATAATCCCTTCTGTTATAACATTTTTTGTTACTTTAATGTATAACATTTTATATTATGTCTAAGTAATTAAATATAAATATAACAATTTTGGATGTATGAAGCAGGTAAGACAGGACAATAAGGGTTTCGCCCAACTTGTTCCTATGGTAATGGCTGTAATAATTGTTTTTGCAATCTTGTTTGTTGGCGCCTTCATTAATGGGCAAATAAATGATTCTTTGGAAGATTCATTTCCAGCTGAAGCAAGTAGAAGCACACAGCAAAATGATACATTGGAAACAATGGGAAATATCAGTGGAAATTGGGATACTGGCATTGATTTAATGCAAGTAACCATAATTATCACAATTCTTGCTGGGGCAATTGCAGCAATATTCTTATTTGCAAGAAGATAGGAGAGAAACAAGTATGAAAAAACTATATGATGACCAAAAAGGTTTTGCTCAACTTGTTCCTATGGTAATGGCAGTGGTCATTGTTTTTGCATTGCTGTTTGTTGGCGCCTTCATTAACGGCACAATAAATGATGAATTGGAAGATGCAATTGATTCTGATTCAGATGCAATCAATACAATGGGCAACATATCCAGCAATTGGGATACTGGCATTGATTTAATGCAAGTAACCATCATAATCACAATTCTTGCTGGGGCAATTGCCGCAATCTTCTTATTTGCAAGAAGATAAACATAGGAATTGGTTGCTAAAAAATCTTAAAAAATAGATACCATAAAATGGGGAAACAAAGTTTTCCCCCTTCCATTTTTTTTTAAATTGTTAGTTCTAAGTTTTTAAATATAAAGAAAAAAATACTTTTTTCAATGGTATCTATTTCAATGTCAGATGAAAGACTAAAAAAAATAGATAACTATGTGAAAGATGGAAGATACCCAGACAGAAGTTCATTAATAAGCAATGCTGTTGATTATCTTTTCCTGCACTATGAAACAAACGCAATAATAGAACTGATGTATTGGGTAGCTATTCCATTATTTTTATTTATGTTTTGCATTGCAATGGCATATTTTTTTGTAAGTTACATTCTTTTTGGAATAGCAGGAATCAGTGGAATCTATCTTATGATTTTTGTTTACATGTTTTATAAAAAATATAAAGGAGTCTATAAATGGCAGAAAGAGTAGTTGTTGAAGGTCAACCACTGAGTAGTGATAATATAAGGCAAGGATGGGAAAGAATAGTTTATGCACTTGAGCCTCTTACCGATACACTTCCAAATCCATATAAATCTTATTTTAGAAGTCCTGTAAAAATGCTCATTGGAAAAGATATTAGTCTGGCTAATATTCATCCAAGACAAATGTATAGTTTCATACAGGAAGCAGATTACATCATGAATTTGATTTATTATGCAGATGTAGTGGACATAAGATTTATTCTAAGAGAAATAAGCAAATACATCAATAGACTTGGATTGAGCATGTCAGAGGATGGATTGTTTATGAAATATGGACCCATGGGTTACCAACAGGTTACACAAAAACTTGTCAGTAGCCCTGCTTATGATAGCAAAGGAAGACTTATGCAGGAGTAATTAAAAATGTTTGAACAATTAAAAAAAGACTTGAAGGATGAAAGAAGTTATTGGGAAATAGATTTAATAGAACTTGAAACACTAAGAAGAAAATGGAAGAAAACAATAAAGTTTGCATTTTATGGAATAATTGTTTTTGGTATTTCTTTTTTACTTGGGCAGTCTGTTAAAAGCTGGTTGATAATGGATAGTTCAGGTTTTGTTCTTATCATATTATTTTGTTTAATAATTCTGATTAACAATGACTTGAATTTGATTAATCATTATATTTATTTGAAGAAAAAAGAGGAGAATTTATTATGATTGGACACCAGACATTATGTGCAATTATTTACACCATAGGATTATTACCTTTGTTTTTCATAATGATGTGGCCTGTTCCTGACATTGTTAAAATGATGGTAATATGTAACATAATTTTTACACTGTTTGCACTTGTATGGATTCTTTATCTTGTAAGTGTAAATCAACTTCAACCAGCAATTAACAAAGTTGACCCTGAGAAAAAAGAAATCTGGGTTGAATTTAGTGAAAGTGGTTTGTTTACATTAAAAATTGCAGATAAAGATGCACATGGAAGAAGCAAAGGAATACAATCAAAACAGAAAGCAGATATAATCAATCGTGGAAAGTTTACTGTTAGATTCAGAAATGGTAACACAGGTATAATTGTCTTTGATAAAATGAGTAAAGCAGTGGACCCAAAGGAAGCAATTGCATGGACTAAAATATTTAAAAAAATAAAAGTCAGAAGTGGAAAGGAAGCTTATGAAAAAGCGAAAGAAGAAAAACAGGTGGGAACATAAATGGGAAAATATGATTTATCAGAAACTAAAAAAGAAATTGCTGAGTTCACACCAGTTAAAGAAGAAAAAACAGTTGAAGAACAGGTAGACCAAAGAATTGCCGAGGTTCAGGATAAAATTAAAACTATTGAAGAAATGAAAGTTAAACCTGTTAAACCAGGATATGCAACAATTGATATTCCACCAGGAAAATATGCAGTAGACCTTAATGACTTGTTTAATGGTCAAATCAGTGAATGTCCTGGCACTGTTATTCCTATGCTTATAGACCATGCTGTAAGAACAAATCTTGACAAAAGAGATAGTTACAAAGTTGAAAAAAGAATTATTGATTTCAAATACTGGTGGGTATTTGGTTTAATAGCAGGTATAATTGTCATGGCATGGATTGCCACAATGATGTTTGGATAAAAAGGAGAAATAAAAATGAAAAATAAATTGCATACATATTTAATAAATTTAGAAGGCGAAAAAACAATAAGTGAAATTGCAAAAGACTTGGATACAAAACCAGATACTATTCTTGACATAACAAATGAACAAAGCAAAGTATTTGTGGACATAAGCAGAAATAATTTTCCTTATGTTATGAAATCGGATGATGAAACACTTATCCTTGAATTCTTTCAAAGAGAGGATGTTGACCTGTGTTTTCTCTGTATGACTAAGATTACAGATATAAAGAAACACATGAAGAAAAATAAGACAATGGGATTCAATTGGCTGGTTGAGAAATGGGAACAATACAGAGGATATTAAATGGTTACAAATAAAAACAAAAGCTGTCTTAAATGTAAAAGACCAATGAAATTCAAAGGAAGTAGGGTATGGTATTGTAAGGATTGCGACATTGCTTATCATATAGAAAAACAAGCAATAGTTCATGAAGAAACTATGGGAGGCAATGTTATTTCAAGACTCTTTAAAGGATATAAATATAGTATAAAAAAATGGAAGGTGAAAGAATAAATGGCACTGGAAAAATATAAAGAAATGACAAAAAAAGATTTAAAGAAAGCAGTTGAAACACAACAATTGCCATTGGAACAATATATGGCATTTATAGATATGGCACTCAAAGACTTGACAATAGTTGATGACTCAAATATTAACAACAACATAACAAACTTTTATAACACAATTGACAACTTGAGCAATCAAATAATTGAACTTAATAAAAAAATCTATGAAGAATACAAAACAATATATGAACAATTAATGAAGGATTTATAAAAGTATGAGAGAAGCTGAAACAGATGAATTTTACGGAAATCTTGGTTACAGAAAAACAACCCCTGATAAACTCACATGGAAAAATGAGATTCAGAAAAGATTGGATATTTGTATAGCCACCTATAAATCAAATCTGTTTGGAATTAATGTTGAAAGGCTCATTAAAACAATAGTTTTTGATGTCAGAGGGTATAAGTTCAAAAAAGTGGTTGAAGACGAAATTCAACGCCTAAATGATGTTGTAGAAGAAAATAGAGTATATTATCAGACGGAAAAACCTGAATTGTGGGGTCATCCAATAAAACAACAAGAAATAAACTATGACCTTTGGGAGTGGAAATACAATCAACTTTATAATTTTATCTTTCAATTAATTGCAGAAAAAGGACTTTTACTTGATACTGATGTCTATATTCCTATAAGAGCAAAAAAACCAATGAGTGTTGATGAATATGGCGACCTTGAGTGATTTACCAATATATGTTCAACCTAAGTTTCAGGAACCAAAACAAGGTATCAAAAGAAATTGGTATGATGCCGAAACTCTTTTTCATGCATCTGAAAAAATACTTGAATGGTTTTATAATGATGAATTTGGAATTATAATAGTTCATGGTCAGCAAGGATGGGGAAAAAGTTGTTATGCAACCACAGTAGCTGCAGAAGTATATGGACATGTTCATGATGACAACAAATATTATCATGACTGGGATGCAGTCAAAAAACATATAGTCTGGAAACCTGAACAATTTCTTGCACTTAGTAGAAAGAAACAAGGTGAAGTCAGAAACAAAGAAAGAATGGTGATATGGGATGATGCAGGATACTGGCTTAACGCTATGGATTACCGGGATAAATTATGTGTCGCAATCAGTAAATTCATAGAGGTTGCAAGAAGCAGATGGGGATGCATTATGTTTACAGTAACAAATCAACAACAGTTATTATCTAAAATTAGAAACATACCACATGCTTGGAGTATTCCTATAAGCAAAATACATACACCAAGTCTTAACAATCCAAATTATAAATGGAATCATACAAGCAGATTTGCAAGACTGCATAAAAGTTGGTGTAGTGAAGATTTAAAGAAAAGTGGAAAACGAGGTAAAGAAGGAGATTTGTTTCATGCCAGGATGCCACCTAAGTTTTATAACTGGTATAGAGATTGGAGAGAGAGTTTTACAGATGAAGCACTTGATGAAATAGAAAGAATCATGAACAATGGTAAATAATGGTGCGTATTTTCTAATAACATTTTAGTCTTTATCTTTCAGTGTCAACTTTGTTTGTTTTTTGCATACCCTTTTTTTACTTAATTTGAAGTTAACTAATTTAACATGTTAACATGTAATGTTAACAATGTTATTTCTTCCTCTGACTTTGATTAAAGGAAGTAAAGGTGATATATCACAATTATCACAATTATCACAATTATCACACTTTATGTCATATATTTGTGTATTTTCAAGCTTGAGAATGTGGGAAGTTTCTAATCTAATACTACACACTATTATATATAGAACATAACAAAACAAAAAATCAATAATTTTAAATTCTCATTGAATATTCTGTTTATGAGAGCAGAACAATTTTCTCATGTTGTGTATTGATTATTCATGTTTGCTCATTTGAAAACCTCAGTTGTTCTGCTCTCCTATAATCCCCCATTTAGTTGGTCTGTTAAGATTTAAAAAACCAAAACGCAAAATCTAATTTAGAAGATGAGAGTAAATCAAATGTCAATCAAATGTCAATCAAATGTCAATCAAATGTCAATGCATGAAATACTTTCAAGTTTGAAAGATTAGTTTGGTATTCTTAACAGACCACCATACCTTTTTAAAAAACTTACCTTTTTTTACAAAAAACTTATATACATACATACATATTATGCTGTTGATGAAGTTGAAATGTAAAAAATGTGCATACACTTGGAAGTATAATGGCAAAGCGCCTTTTTATACAAGTTGTCCAAGATGTAAGACAAATGTAAAAATCAAATATGAGGATGACAAATGTCTGATAATAAAAAAGAAGTAAAGATAAGTGGAATCATCAAACATAGTTCTGGTGGATATGGCTTTAAAACTACTTTCCCGACACCTGAAACAGCAAACAAGTATAAAGACATGTTAAGATGGATTATTGTTCATGATGGCTTTCCACTTATCTATCAGACAGCTTACTATGATATGTATAAAGAGGATTGATTTATGACTTGTTGGGAGTATAAAAGAAAAAAACTTGAAGAAAAGAAAGAAATGGTCAATAGACTGGATTCATATTTCAGTGCAGTTGACCAAGATAAAGTTAAACAATATCATGAAAAGCGTGGAAGAAAAGAGGAAAAAAGTGGAAAGCAGGGATGCACTCAAAAAAAAATCGAGGTAGAAAAAAATGTTAGATAAATATATAAATTTTGAAAAAGAAAAATTCAGATATAAACAAAACGCAGATGGAACATGGATATGTGTTGATTTAAGAGCAGATACAATAATTGAATCAAAAACACTGATAGGTGAAGTAAACAAAATGCTCAATGAATTCAACAAGAAAGAAAAAGAAAAAAAGACAAAAAATACAACAGATGTCAAAGGGTTAAAATAAAATGGAAGATTTGAATATTTTAAAAAAACATATTCCAAATTATGAAGATTTGAATGAAGAAGAAAGAATTATGGCACTGGAAAAAATATACAGAAAGCAACAGATTGGAAGAAGTATTCCAAGAACATTGCAGGAAATAATTGAGAAACAAATGGGGGAGAATAATGAAGCAGGTAAGACTTCATAGCATACATAAAAAAAACTTGTTTATCATAGATAAAGGATTTAATACAGACATTGATGTAACAGACAGAACAATAAAAATTGGAGATGCATTTGGACTTGGAATTGATGAATCCAAAAAATTTGACATATTCAAAGATTTTAACATAGGCATCAATGACAATGATGTTGTTTATATAACAGGTGATAGTGGAAGTGGAAAAAGTGTTCTTTTAAAAGAATTAACTAATAAATTCAAAGATTTATACTTTAAAGAAAATAAAACAGAGTATACAATAGCAGATTTGAACAATATAAGAATTAAAGAAGATGAAATACTTTCTGAGGGTATAGGTTCAAGTGTTGAAGATGCAATTAAAATTCTTGCTTCTGTTGGACTGAATGATGCATTTCTTTTTCTAAGAAAATACAAACATTTGTCAGATGGTCAAAAATATAGATACAAACTTGCAAAGCTAATTCATTACAACAATAAAGTATGGATTGCTGATGAATTCTGTTCAACTCTTGACCGAGATACAGCAAAAATTGTTTCTTATAATTTTCAGAAGATTGCAAGAAAATTGAACAAAATATTGATAGTTGCAACAACTCATAATGATTTGATATATGATTTAAACCCAAGTGTATTGGTTGACAATGGCTTTGGAGAAAAATGTGAAATTATATACAATGATGAAGTTGAAAAAAGAAAATGCAGTTTGTATGAAGAAGCAAATATTGAAGTTGGAACAATTGAAGATTACTACAAACTTTCCAATTTTCATTATCGAGATAGTAGCATTTGTTTCTATCATGACATTTTCAGGATGAAACTTAAAGATAAACTCATTGGTGTAATTGTTTACACTTCACCAAAACCGGAACTGCATAGCAGGAATATTGTGTTTAATAAAGAATATAGCAGAAATTTTGACAGAATAAACAAAGAAATCAAATGTATAAGCAGAGTCATTATACATCCTAAATATAGAACAATAGGACTTGGTCATAAACTTGTATCTGAAACACTTAAACAAGCAAATTGCAAAGTTGTTGAACTTTTATCTGTAATGACAAAATATAATCCCTTTGCCATTCAGGCAGGGATGATTAAACATAAAGATAAGGATTATTGTATAATTGATGAATATAAAAGTTCAATGAACTTGTTAAAATCTTATGGTTTCAATATTGACAAACTTACAAGTATAAGAGAGAACATGAAAACACTTAACACTCTTTCTGATGAAGATTTTAATGAAATCAAAGAAAAAATACAACTTGGACAGAGAACAAAATATAATCGAGGATTTGGTAAAGGAACAGGATATACAGCAAGATTCTTGAAAGACAATAACAACATATTGAACTTTGACAAAGAAAAATTTGCTGATTTTCTTAAAAGATGGAAACCTTATGAGGTTGACTACTATTATTGGATTAATGATGAATGGAAGGAAGATGAAAGTCAAAAATGTTTATTAGTTGATGAAATAAGTTTGAAAAAACAAAGTTCCTTTGAGGTTGAGGAAGAACATGAAAAAATCAGTTGTAATAAAATTGAAAAATAAAATCAAAGAACTTGAAGAACAATTTAGTAATATAGACAGAGAATATAATTATAACAAAGAGTCATTCAAAGCAGTGAACATTGTTCCTTTAAGTGATTCTGTGGCTCTTGTTACATTGAAAAAAAACACAGAAAAACACAGTAATGCTTTATTTATTTATGTTAAAAACTTTTGGTTTTATTTCTTTCCAACAGATAGTCATGAACTTGGAATATTTAACTATCTTAATAATAAATACAGAATATATCTTGAGGAATTTAATTTTGATAAAAATTTTAATATAAAAGAAGAAAAAACAAAAATAGACAACATGGAGAAATAATTATGGTATCTGAAGAAGAAAAAACAAAAAAATGTATTTGTTGTGGGAAAATATTTACCTATGATGAATATTTTAAAAAGCTGAAAACAGACTGGGAAATAAAATTCGCATCAAGAAACTTTGCAAAAAGAAAATATTGTGAAAACTGCAAAAATTTGACTTATGCAGAAAAACAAGTTAAAAAAGCAAAACTACTTGGAAAACTAAATAACACAATAGAACCTATTGTTAAAGAAAAAAGTTTTAACACTGATTTTCTTAAAATGACAATACCAATTGAGATACATACAGTCATAGATAAAGATGTTAAAAAAATTAGTTGCAGTATCAATGGTATAGAAGAAGTATTTTCAAAAGAAGAAAAAACAGTTGAAGTTGTTGAAACAAAAGAACATGTAAAGAATGTGATAGAGAAAACAAAAAAATGTTCAAACTGTGAAAAAACAAAATCAGTTTCAGAGTTCTATAAAGACAATAGCAGAAAAGATGGATTATGCAGAACATGTAAAGAATGTGATAGAGAATATCAGAAAAAAAGAATTCTCAAAAACAAAATTAAAAAAAGTTTTAAACAATGTGTAACATGTGGAAAAACCAAACCAATTTCAGAGTTCAACAAAGACAAATCAACAAAAGATAAACACAGACATAAATGTAAACAATGTGATAGAGAATACCAAAAAGCATTATATTACAAGAACAAAGAAAAACAAGAAACAAAGCAAGAAGTAAAACAACCTGAGAGTTATAAAAAAACATGTTCTTATTGTGGGAAAACAAAGACAGAAGATGAATTTCATAAAAACAGTCAAAACAAAGATGGTCTTCAAAGCTGGTGTAAAGAATGTATTAAAAAATTTCAACAGAAAAACGCTGAAAAAAAAATAGTCTTTGAAAGAAAGCAACAAAACAAAAACAATCATGTTCATACAAATGGAGATAAACATTTTTTATCTAAGGATAAATTGGTTTCTTTACTCAGCACATCAAACAGCAAGATTCAATATAAGGAGAAGTAATAATGACAAAGAGAATCATGACAAAGTTTGCCGGAAAACAACCATGGTTGTTTTTTTTTAATTTTGATTTTGATTATTTTTTTTCTTTTTTTTCTTTTTTTTCCTTATATCGAGAGAGGGAGGGACCCCCTGGCTTCTACTGCAACTTAATAATAGATAAGACTAAGATTATATATTTCTACTGCAACAACAGACTGTGGACTAAGGTAATAAAAAGAAGAATTAACATAATAACAAATTCATTATATAAATCTTTCCGAAGGAGGTCATCAAATGCGGCGTTTTAGACTTGACCCTGCAAACAAAAAAGGTTTTCACTTAATTGATGTTGAGAACGGAGGAGAAAGAGTATATATTCCATTTGCTGAAATAGATAATGTCATTGATATGTTAAAGTCTATGAAAGAGGTAAAATGATGAAAAAGATTTGTTCTAAATGTAAAAAAGAATATGATGACTTCTATTATTTTTATTGTCCATTCTGTGGAGAAGTTTAAATGAATAAATCAGAGTATTGGAAATATAGACAATGGTTGTTGAATACTAAAGAAGGAAATAAAAAACTTTTAGAGTATCTTATGACAAGAAAAGAAAGAGATAGCCCAAGCTGTTTGGATTGTGGTATGTGTTGTAAAAGTTGCCCTGCATATAAAGATAATAAATGCAGTATATGGAAAGAAGCAAAACAGATATTTCATTGTGATAATTACCCTTTGTGCCCTCAGGCATTGGAGAAAGATAATCTTGTGGAGGTATGCCGTTATTACTGGGAGTAAATTTGAAAAATTCATGAATAAAATAAATCCTGTTTGTGAATGTGCATATTGTGGTCATAGATGTTTGACTTCAGACACTTTCTGTAAAAGTTGTGGTAAAGCATTGAAACAAAAAAAGGTGTATTGAATATGAAAAAAAGGTGGGTGAATAGAGGCAATTTATGTAGAAACATTGGATGTAATAGACCTGCAAGAATCAAAGGTCTTTGCAGAGTTTGTTATGATAAAGAATATTTTAAACAAAAAAGAGAAAAGGGATATTATGAGAGCAGTATTATATGCAAGAGTAAGCAGAGAGGACTTGAGTATAGATAATCAATTGAAAGCATTGAGAAAATGGGCTGACAGTCTTGGTTATGAAGTTATTAAAGAGTATACAGATACAAAACCAGGTGGAACAGCTAATAGACCACAGTTTCAACAAATGTTGAAAGATGCAAGATTAAGAAAGTTTGAAGTCATCATGATTTGGGCTTTGGATAGATTCAGCAGAGAGGGTCCAAAGAATACATTGGCTTATCTTGAACAATTAAAACACCATCATGTTTTTTTGAAATCTATGCAGGAATCTTGGATGGATACAACTGAAGAAGGACTTGGTGAACTGGTTATTATGATTTTTGCCTGGGTGGCAAAGCAGGAAAGCAAAAGAATATCGGAGAGAACAAAACAAGGTATGGCAAGAAGCGATAAAAAACCAGGTAGACCTAAAGGAAAGAAAGATAGTAAACCAAGAAATAAAGCAGGTTATTATGAAAGGTGGAAAAAGAAATGACATTGTTGTTTTATCAAAACATAAGGTTCTTATTTAAAGGATTATTAAGTTTTAAGGTAAGATAACATGGAAAGTTGTATTGATATGGAATTAAATTGTCCTAATTGTGGAAAACAAACATTTAGCGTTTTCCCTTTTTGGAATATTATACAATGTCGTAAATGTTGGTGTATGTTTGAATTAGAAGAAAAGAAGTAAATTAGGAGTGTAATGAAATGTGGTGTGAAAAACATGGAACAATCTATCAAGATAAATGTTATGAATGTGAAAAAGAAGAAATGGATAAGCCTATAGATTGGAAAGAAATTCGTAAATTAAAAAGGTAATGTTATGGATATAATGAAAGAGATTGCAAAGGAAATAATCTACTGTTTGAAACATCCTATTGAGTTTGTATTTTTCTTTTGTTTTTATATGTATGTTGCTTTTAAGATATGGATAGGGGATTTAGAACTAAATTAAAAGAGGTATGAAATGGTAGCGTTTATTGATTTGGATGATATGAGTTTACATGAGTTGTTTGAATTACAGCAAAAACTTGGTAAGCAGATTGAAAAGAAAGTTAAAGAATTAAATAGGTGATATGAATGGATTGGAGAATTAAATGGGGGATAATAATGCAATTGCTATTGACTGTGGCAATTGTAGTTGTCCTTGTATTTGGGTGATAAGTAAATTAAAAGGTGAAAGGAAATGGTAGCGTTTATTGATTTGGATGATATGAGTTTGCATGAGTTGTTTGAATTACAGCAAAAACTTGGTAAGCAGATTGAAAAGAAAGTTAAAGAATTAGG
>Ga0272441_10003533_pt1 | contig 29586 bp, 18 predicted proteins | sample SSMProp6N_FD_193582 | JGI IMG/M metagenome (GOLD analysis project Ga0272441, IMG submission 193582) | Marine sediment archaeal communities from Little Sippewissett salt marsh, Falmouth, MA, United States - SSM-Prop-6N | ecosystem: Environmental > Aquatic > Marine > Wetlands > Sediment ... | reverse complement strand
CCACAAGCGCGTCCGCTTCCCGGCGATAGTGAAGCCGCCGGAGTGTAATCCCGACGGCGCGTATGGCAGCGCTGATGCCTCCCGACCTGCGGCCGGGGGCCCGGATGGTCTCGACTCCGTGTCCCAGGACTGCCGCGACGAGAATACCCACGGCGGCTTCATCGGCCGGAGACTCGCTGAGGATCGCGACTCTCATCGGTGCGCCGGTACTCCACCCAGCGCCCCGTTGTACCAGACCTCGCCGAGTGTGGCGTCTGCGATGATCTCCTCGTAGTGCGGGATGTCCGTCAGCCGCGTGAACCGGACGTTGTCTTCCAGCTTGTCCGCGATGACGATCTCCTCGGGATGGTCGCGGAACAGATCAACGAGATACGGCGAGTGTGTCGTGGCCACTACCTGCACCGGCTCGCGATCCTCGCCGACGCTCTCGGGGTATGCCAGCCGGTAGATGGCGTCCCGAACGTCCCGCATCAACCGCGGATGAATCCCCCGGCCGGGCTCTTCCAGGCCGATGATGGGCGGCGGGTCAGGAAGGTAGGCAAGAGTGAGGATTCCCAAAGCGAGAAGCGTGCCAGCAGAGATGTCGCCGGCGGGCAAGGCGCGCTGTCCTTGACGTGTCCGGAACTTGAGGGCCCTGCGACCCTCTTGGGGCGTGTCGAAGAGAATCCGGTCGAACTCCGGAATCCACTTGGCGAACTCGTTGTTCAGGGCATCGAAGCGTTCGGGGTGATCGTCGCGAAGGCGGTCCAGTACGCCCGCTAGGCCTCTTCCATCGGTAACCAACTCCATTGCAGGTTTCAGTATCACGGACTTGGCAAGCATATCCGCCTGGAAGGAGTAGACGCGCGCGCCATCAAGCCTCTCGCTTACCTGTGCCTTGTCCTTCTCGCGCGGATTGGTCGCTCTGTCATGTCCGTGCTCGAAAGGAGTGGTTGGACCGTAGTCATACCCCCGCAACGTTGATTTGATGCCAGCAAATGGCCCGCCCCATTCCATTTCGATGAGGATTTCATCACCATCCTCCACCCCAGGAGCCGCTGTGAGGGCGCCCCTCACGCTACATCCGCGGATCGTCAGGGCATCCAGCGCCGTGGTCTTCCCGCTGCCGTTAGGTCCGATGAGCAGCGTCAGTTGCCCCAGAGGGAGCGTGGTATCCCGGAGGGCCTTGAAGTTCTTGAAATGGATCGCCTTGATCATGGGTGCACCCAGGGCTCGGTGTCGGACGCATTTCCGCTATTATCTTAGTGCATTCGACGCCCATTGTATGCATGCTCGCGGTTCGGATTCCCCCGTGCCTCGATTCCTCCCGGGGACGGATTGCCCGTCCCCCCCCTCGTTGGTATAGTCTGCGAGAAGGAAGCCGGTCTTCCCCCGTGTCTCCGCGCAGACCCGCATACCACGGATTGGTGAAACCATGGATGGATTCGTTCACCTTCACGTTCATTCCCATTATTCGCTGCTGGACGGGGCGAACCGCATCAAGGACATGGTCAAGGTGGCCCGGGGCTACGGGATGGACACGCTCGCCCTGACGGACCACGGCAACCTGTTCGGGGCGGTGGACTTCTACACGACGGCCAAGAAGGCGGGGGTCCGGCCGATCCTGGGGCTGGAGGCGTACATCTCGCCGACGACGCGGTCGGACCGCAGCATGGGCAACCAGCGGCAGGCGGCCTATCACCTGTTGCTGCTGGCGATGAACCCGACGGGGTGGCGGAACCTCCTCCGCCTGTCCAGCCGGTCGTACCTGGAGGGCTTCTACTACAAGCCGCGCGTCGACCGCGAGCTGCTGTCGGAGATGAACGAGGGCCTGATCTGCACCACCGCCTGCCTCGGCGGGGAGGTGCCCTCGGCCTTCCTGGCCAACCAGCCCGAGAAGGCCCGCCGGATCGCCGGCGAGTACCGCGACATCTTCGGGCCCGAGCGCTTCTTCATCGAGGTCCAGCGCCAGGGCCTGCCCGACCAGGACGCGGTCAACCCGCAGCTCGTCGAGCTGGCAAGCGAGCTCGGCGTGGGGCTGGTGGGCACAAACGACGTGCACTTCCTCGCCCGCGACGACAAGAAGGCCCACGAGGTCCTCACCGCGATCTCCACGGGCAAGACCCTCGCCGACGGTGGGGCGCTGGAGTACTCCCCGGAGCTCTACCTCAAGAGTCCCCAGGAGATGCGCGAGGCCCTCGCGCCCTGGCCCGAGGCGGCGGACAACACGCTCAAGATCGCCGAGATGTGCGACGTGGAGATCGACTTCTCGAGCAAGCACCTGCCCCATTTCCAGACGCCCGACGGCCAGACGCCCGAGGAGCACCTTCGGACGCTCGCCTGGGACGGCCTGCGAAAGCGATTGTCCGGAAAGGACATGCCCGACGAATACCGCCGGCGGATGGAATGGGAGCTGAAGGTCATCGAGGACAAGGGCTACAGCAGCTACTTCCTGATCGTCAACGACTTCGTCCAGTACGCCCGGCGGAACGACATTCCCACGGCCCCGCGCGGCAGCGGGGTGGCGACGCTGCTGGGCTACTCGCTGGGCATCGCGGACGTCGACCCGCTGCGCTACGGCCTGCTGTTCGAGCGCTTCACCGACCCCGAACGCCAGGAGGACCCGGACCTCGACATCGACATCTGCCAGGAAGGGCGGGGCAAGGTCATCCAGTACGTTCGCGAGAAGTACGGCCACGTCGCCCAGATTATCACCTACGGGACGCTGAAGGCCCGGGCCGTGGTCCGCGACGTCGGGCGGGTGATGGACATCCCGCTCGCCGAGGTCGACTCGATCTGCAAGAAAGTGCCCGAGGGGCTGAAGGTCACGCTCGACAAGGCCCTGGACGCCGAGCCGGACCTCAAGAAGCTCTATGACGGCCAGCCGCACGTGCGGGACATGATCGACTACGGCCGGCGGCTGGAGGGCCTGGCCCGCCACGCGGGCGTGCACGCCGCGGGGGTGATCGTCTGTGACGAGCCGCTCGAGGACCTCGTCCCCCTCTGCCGCCAGGCCGACAGCGAGGACGTGATCACCCAGTGGGACGGGCCGACCTGCGAGAAGGTCGGGCTGATGAAGATGGACTTCCTCGGCCTGCGGACGCTGACGACCATCCAGCGCGCCCGGGAGTTGGTCCGGGCCCGGACGGGCGAGGACATTGACCCCGAGGCCCTGGGGCTCGACGACCCGAAGGTCTTCGAGGTGTTCTGTAAAGGCAACACCGACGGCATCTTCCAGTTCGAGTCCGGCGGGATGAAGGACATCCTGATGAAGATGCAGCCGCGCCGAATCGAGGAGCTTATTGCGGCGAACGCGATGTACCGACCCGGGCCGATGGAGTTGATCCCGTCGTACATCGCCCGCAAGAACGGCCGGGAGCAGATCGAGGCGGTTCACGAACTGGTGGACGACATCCTGGCCGAGACGTACGGCATCATGGCCTACCAGGAGCAGGTCATGCAGGTGCTGAACCGTCTCGGCAAGCTGCCGCTGAACCGCGCGCTGACGCTGATCAAGGCGATCAGCAAGAAGAAAGAGCACATCATCAATGCCGAGCGCCCGAATTTCCTGAAGGGCGCGAAGGAAAACGGCATTGCCGACGCCGAGGCCGAGCGGCTCTTCGAGCTGATCCTGAAGTTCGCGGGCTACGGCTTCAACAAGGCCCACTCCACGCGGTACGCGATCGTGGCCTACCAGACCGCGTACTTCAAGGCCTACCACCCGCGGGAGTTCCTGGCCGCCCTGCTGACGTTCGAGAGCGGCGACACGGACAAGGTCGTCCAGTACATGCACGAGTCGTCACGGATGGGCGTGAAGGTCGCCCCGCCGGACATCAACGCCTGCGACGCGGACTTCACGGTGGACGGGGAGCAGGTGCGTTTCGGTCTCGCGGCCGTCAAGGGCGTGGGAACGAAGGCCGTCGAGGCCGTCCTGGCAGCGCGGGGCGAGGTTGAGCGGTTCACGGACCTGTACCACTTTTGCTCCCACGTGGACCTGCGGGCGGTCAACCGCGCGACGGTCGAGGCCCTGATTAAATGCGGGGCGTTCGACGCCCTCGGCGCCAGCCGGGCCGCCATGGCCGCCGCGTTGGACCAGGCCATCGAGCTTGGCCAGGCCGCGGCAGCCGACCGGCGCAGCGGACAGTTGAGCTTCTTTGGAGCCGACAGCGGACAGGAGACCCCGCCGCCGCAGTTTCCGAACGTCGAGCCCTGGTCGGAGTCGCAACTGCTTACCGCCGAGAAGGAAACGCTCGGGTTCTACGTCAGCTCACACCCCCTGGTCGAGCACGGGCGGGAGTTGGCAAGCCTCTCCCTGCCCGAGGGGGTAAACCTCTCGAAGCTGGGCGACTTCAGCGACGGCACGCCGGTGACCATTGGCTGCATGATCGCCGAGGTCCGCCCGCGGGTGACGCGAAGCGGCCGGTCGGCAGGCAAGAAGATGGCCATGTTGACCGTCGAGGATCTCACGGGCAACTGCGACGCCGTGGCGTTCTCGGAGGCCTTCGAGCAATACGGCGCGCTGCTCCAGCCGGAGGCGATCGTCTTCCTCCGCGGCTCGGTGGACCGACGGCGCGAGCGGCCCAGCATCCTCGTCGACGAGGTGATCCCCATCGACCGGGCCATTGAGGCGGTGACGGGCCGCGTTCTCTGTCGCCTGCCCGCGACCGTCGAGCTGGCCGATCTGCTGACCGCGTTGGGGGACGTGCTCGCCCGCCATCGCGGCACGTGCCCGGTCTATATCGAGCTGACGCCCCTTTCCCGGGCCGAGGCGCGCGTGACCGTCCAGCCGGACAGCCAGTGGTTTGTCACGCCCTGCCGCGATCTCGTCGAAGCCCTCGTCGGCGTGCTCGGCGAGGAGAGCAACCTGCTGCTCAAGCCCAAGCCGCAGACCGGCAACGGCAACGGGGGCAGGTTCTACCGTGGGCGGAACGGCGCGTTGCAGCGCCGCATGTTCTCCGGCACGGGCAGTCGGCGCCCGGCGTCGGCGGCCGTGACGCGCTTCAACTAACCTCCCTAAGCGGCGTCTTCACCGCGGCTTGTCACCCGGCGCGGCGTGAGTTTGCGTTTTTGGTTTTGACTTCGGCCCGGCGGCGTACTAGATTCGTTGCGGCTGAGGTGCAGTTCCGCAAGGAACGCTCGATCCGTCGCCACGGAAGGCGGTCGCATCTTCGCTGCATCTCCGGATTCCTGGTTTGCATGGGCAATTTGCACGTGGGCGCTATGCGCCTGAAGGGAACCGCCGATGGTGATGGTCGATCGGGTTGTCTGGCAGCGCATCATTGAACGAGTCATCCGAGACGGCGGGAACCTCATTCGGCCGTGGTTCAGTGACCTGGCGCCCATCTCGCTGGACCATGGCCTCTTGGAGATCCAGGTGCCCGGTCCGGCAGAGCTGGACTACTGCCGCAGACACGCCACCCGCCTGTTCACCGAGGCCGCTCAGGCCGCCACGGGCCGGCTCGTCGGCGTCTGTTTCCTGGCCAGCGCCGACGACGTTTCCCCGCGGGAATCCGGTCAGTACATCGACGCCGACGAGGCCCATGCCGAATCTCTCGCGCGCTGTGAGGACTACACCTTCGATACGTTCGTCGCCGGGCCCGGGAACCGTCTGGCCCACGCCGCGTGCCAGGCCGTGAGCGATTCACCCGGCCGCACGTATAACCCCTTGTTCCTCCACGGCAGTGTGGGCCTTGGCAAGACGCACCTGTTGTATGCCACCTGTCGGCGAATCGCCCAGCAGGACCCCGACGCCCGGATTTCCATTCTCACTTGCGAGACCTTCGTCAACGATTTCATCGACGGGGTCGGCCGTGGCGAGCTCCACGATTTCCGCTACCGCTACCGCCACGCCGATGTCCTGGCGATCGACGACATCCAGTTCCTCGCCAATCACGAGCAGACGCAGGAGGAGTTCTTCCACACGTTCAACACGCTCTACCAATCGCAGAAGCAGATCGTCCTCTCCAGCGATCGCGGGCCGGCAGAGATTGCGGGCCTCGAGGAGCGGCTCATCAGCCGCTTCAATTGGGGCCTCGTGGCGCGCATTTCGCGCCCCTGCTACGAGACCCGCGTCGCGATTCTCCTGAAGAAGGCCGCCGCCCGCGGCGTGGCCCTGCCCGAGAATGTCGTCTCTTTCCTCGCCACCGCTATCGACTCCAACGCTCGCGAGCTCGAGGGCGCCATCTCCAAGGTCCAAATGCTGGCCAACGTCACCGGCCGCACCATCGACCTCGACCTCGCCCAGGAAGCCCTCGGCACCGAGCCCGCAGCCGACCGGCGCGAGATCAGCATCGAAGACATCCTCAAGGCGGTCACAACACGCTACAACGTCCGTCTCGCCGACCTCCAGTCCAAGAAACGCAGTCGCTCCATCGCCTTCCCCCGCCAAGTCTGCATGTTCCTCGCCCGCAGCCTGACCCGGCACAGCCTCGAGGAAATCGGTGGCTACTTCGGCGGCCGGGATCACACCACCGTTCTTCACGCCGACCGTACCATTCGCGCGTTGCGCAACGAAGACATTCAGCTCAACGCCACTCTGGAACGCCTCACCCAGGACATCCAGGCCAATCACTAGCGCTACCGACAGTCCCCAACACGTCCCGTGGATAAGCGCCCCTGAGCCTGTCGGTTTCCCGTTGGCCCTTTCCGCCTTATGCTCTCCCTGTCGTTACTCTCACGCCACCGCCTTGTCCGTTCCCTCCGCAACCGGCCTTGCTTCACGCCCTATCCAACAGGTTATCCACCGCCGAGATCGCTGCCCGCGGACAGGCAAAGGGAGTCAAGGAAGTGAGTTGCGCCTCCTTGGGCTCCGTTTCACACACAATCTACAGCTACTATCGCTACGACTACTGGCTCTTGTACTTTCTATCAGGAAGAAGATGTCCGGAAAACAGCCTTGCCCCGGATCACCGTTTCGCGGTGTATCGCATTCGGGCAACGGCGTAGAACGCTCGGCCCTGGGCGATGTACTTCTTCTCAAAATTGGTGCCCACAAGCGTACCGTCCTGCCGGCTCGTTCGCGGTACGCGGATTCGGGCAAGTTCCGCGGCGTTGGAAAGAACACGACGGATATGCTCGAAGTAGGGACGGTGGTCGGTCACGAGGATCAACTGCCCGCCGGGACGCAGGCTCCTTGTCGCATGACGAACAAAAGGGAGCTGGATCAAGCGGCGCCGGTGGTGACGGCGCTTCGGCCAGGGGTCGGGGAAATAGATGTGCAGGCGCCAGATGGAGGCTGGGGCAAGGGCCGTCCGGAAGAACGATGCGGCGTCGGCGTGCAGCATTCGAACGTTGGGAAGGCCCGCTCGGCGGACGCGGTCGGCGGCGTAGCAGCAGTAGGCCTTTGCCCATTCGATCCCGAGGAAGTTCAAGTCGGGCCGGGCCTCGGCTCGCGCGAGCAGGAACGTGGCTTTCCCCGTGCCGATCTCGACCTCCACGGGTCGGCTGTTGCCGAAGACGGCGCGGAAGTCAACGGGCTCGGCGAGCAGGTCCTCGCCGAGCAGAACGCCTCGCGTGTCCCATTTTTCGGCCTGCCGATGGGACAGTCGCCTGGTGGATCCGCCTCGCATGCCAGGGAGCATAGGTCACGCGCGGGCGACATTCAACCGGCGTGCATGGGCCAGGCTGTCGAGCGGTGATATTCTCTCCGCGCGCCTTGCATGCGCCGGCGAGGGGGGCATAATGAGGCTCTGCCGTTGCGCAGAACGTCCGGCGCTCGGGCGCGATCGAATCGAATTATCAGGGCCAGATAGCAGAAGGAGAGCAGCATGAAGCTTGGCGTGATGGGCGCACTGTTTGGCGGGATGTCGCTGGACGATGCGTTGGACTACTGTCAGAAGGTGGGGCTCGACGCGATCGAGCTGCCGGCCGGAGCGTACCCCGGGGACCCATGGGGCCTGATCGGCATCCACAAGAAGCCGAACAAGCTCAAGGAGCTCAAGCAGAAGATCGCCGACCGGGGCCTGGAGGTCCAGGGCATCGCGGTGCACGGCAACCCGGTCCACCCGGACAAGAAGCTCGCCAACGATCACATCAAGGCGATGGAGAACGGCATTCCCCTGGCGGCGGAGTTCAAGACGGTCATCATCAACTTCTCCGGCTGCCCCGGCGGGTGCAAGGGCGACAAGACGCCGAACTTCGTCACCTGCCCCTGGCCCCCGGACTTCGAGGAGGCCGCCAAGTACCAGTGGGACGAGGTCATGATCCCGTTCTGGGGCAAGTGGAACGACATCGCCGCCAAGGCCGGCGTGAAGATCGCCTTCGAGGCTCACCCGGGGATGACGGTGCACAACCCCGAGGACATCGTTCGCCTGCGGAAGGCGGCGGGCAAGAACCTCGGCGCGAACCTGGACCCGAGCCACTTCTTCTGGCAGGGCATCGATCCGGTCGAGTCGGCGCGATACCTCGGCGCGAACAAGTGCATCTTCCACGTGCACGCCAAGGACTGCGCGATCGACCCGATCAACTCGGGCATCACCGGCAACCTGGACATCAAGAGCTACGGCGACGTCAAGAAGCGCGCGTGGGTCTTCCGCACGTGCGGCTACGGGCACGGGGACGATTTCTGGAAGCCCTTCATCAGCATGCTGTCCCTCTACGGCTACAACGGCGTGCTGAGCATCGAGCACGAGGACTCGCTGATGAGCACCAACGAGGGCTTCGAGAAGGCCGTCGAGTACCTCAAGCCCATTATCCTCCGCGAGAAGGCCGGCTCGGCCTGGTGGTTCTAGGCGAGCCGCAGGTAGATTCTGTGCGAACGTGAATTCGGCCGGGCGCCGCGGTGCGATGCCCGGCCGAATCAACGCGCGGCCCGGACATTGGCGCGCCGCGGCGGAGAAACGGACAGGGCGTCCACGCCAAGAAGGCATTGCGGAGGGGCTGCCGTGCAACTTGCTGGGCGTTGCTTATAATGGGCCCATGCGATGCAGAAGAAGCAAGCCGGCCGGGTCATCGGGCGTGTGGATCGGTGCGATATGCCTCGTTGCCGTCCTGTCGAGCGCTCGGGCGGGCCGAGGGGCCGTGACGGACTTCTCCGACGAGGCGGTCGAGCGGGCGATCGCCAGGGGTACGCGGTATCTCTGGTCCAAGCAGCGGCGGGACGGCAGTTGGGAGACGCGCGACGTCCACGGGCGGATGAGTTGGACGGTCGGCCCGACGGCCATCTGCACCTACGCCCTGCTGGAGAGCGGCGTTCGCCCCGGCGATCCGCGGATGGCCCGGGCGCTGGCGTTCCTGGAGAAGACGCGGACGGAGACGACCTACTGCGTCGCGTTCCGAGCGCTGGCGTACGGCGCGGCCCTTCGTCACGACGTGCGGTTTCGCGAGCCGCTTCAGAAGGATGTCAGCCGGCTCGTCTACGCCTGTGCCCGTGGCGGCGGACACGGGTACGTCTGCCCGTCCGGCGGGAAGGCCCCCATGCCCGAAGGGGACCGGACGGACCAGTCCACCAGCCAGTACGGCCTGCTGGGCGTCTGGGCGGGGGCGCTGCACTACCTGGAGGTCCCGGCGAACTACTGGCAGATCAACCTGGACTACTGGCGGCGGCACCAGAAGGCCGACGGGGGCTGGAGCTACTCCACCCAACGCAAGGACGCCCCGTCGGTCACCATGACGCTGGCGGGCCTGGCCAGCGTGTACGTCTGCTACGACAACCTCTACGCGGCCCGCTTCCTGGACTGCCGCGGGAACATCACGTTCCCCGCGGCCGAGAAGGGCATGAAGTGGATCGAGCGCCGCATCGCCGACGTCTACCGGCAGAAAGATCACCTGTACTACGGGCTGTACGGCGTCGAGCGCGTCGGCCTGGCGACGGGCAGGAAGTACCTGGGCCGCAACGATTGGTACAAACAGGGCGCGGCGTGGCTGGTCCGCCACCAGGAAAAGAACGGCGCGTGGCAGAAGCCGGGCGGCGGGCACTCCGGCGGCCCGGGCACGATGACCGCGTACGCCCTGCTGTTCTTGCTGCGAGGCCGGCGACCGGTCCTGTTCAACCGTCTCGAGTACAGCGGCGACTGGAACAACCGCCCGCGGGCGCTGGCGAACCTGACGCGCTGGGTTAGCCGGAAGTTCGAGGGCGACGTGCACTGGCAGATCATCAACCTGCGGGCCCCCGTGGCGGAGTGGCACGACGCGCCGATCCTGCTGCTGACCGGGTGTAACCGCATCGAGCTGTCCGACGCGGACCTGTACAAGCTGCGGACGTTCGTCCACCAGGGCGGCACGATCTTCAGCATCACCGAGTGCGACGGCGAGGCCTTCCGCAAGGGCGTTCGCGAGGTGTACGGCAAGCTCTTCCCGGGGCGCGAGCTGACCGCCACGCCGGCGGATCACCCGATCTACTCCGCCTACCACCGCCTCGCGCCGACCGTCCGGTTCTACGAGGTATCCAACGGCGTGCGGCCGCTGGCGGTCCACACCGACGTGGACCTGGTTCGCCCGTGGCAGGCGCGGCTGCATCACACGGAGACGGACGCCTACACGGCCGCGGTGAACGTGGTGGCGTACACAAACGACAAGACGGCCCTCGCCGGGGAGCTTCGGTCCCGCGGGACGTCGCTCTGGCCGGGCGAGTACGACGGGGCGTACCGGCGGACGGTCCGGCTGGCGCGGCTGCGGCACGCGGGCAACTGCGACCCCGAGCCGCTGGCCTACGAGCGATTCGCCCGGCTGCTGGTTCGCCGGACGGGTACGAAGCTCGAGCTGCGCGGGCCGCTGGCGGCGGGGAAGCTGGCCGAGAGCGGGGCGGCCGTGGCCGTGCTGACGGGTACGGGGCGGCTGGTCCTCTCGCTTGCGGAGCGAGAGGCGCTGCGGGACTGGGTCCGCCGTGGCGGGACGCTGCTGATCGACGCGGCGGGCGGGTCGGAAACGTTCGCCGAGAGCGCCGAGGCCCTGCTGATCGATTGCTTCCAGGCACGGCCGCGACGGGTGGCCATCACCGCGCCGCTGTTCCAGCTTCCGGGGTTCGAGATCAAGAAGGTGCAGTATCGTCGCCGGACGCGCCGGCTGTTCGGCGACCCGACGCGCCCCTATCTGCACACCGTGCTCGTCGACGGTCGGCCGGGCGTCTACCTCAGCCGGTTCGACCTGACCGCGGGCCTGGTGGGCTATTCCAGCTACACGGTGGAGGGCTACGCCCCCGAATCCGCCTACGAGATGCTGCGCAACGTCGTGCTGATGGCGCCGGGGTATACGGGTCGTCTGAAGCTCAAACTCCGGGCCACCGCATCCTGCCGCGGCGAAGAAGCCGGCCGGGCCGTCGACGGCAAGATGGACACGCGATGGTCCGCCGGGCGGTACATGGAGGCTGGGGACTGGTTCCAGCTCGACCTCGGCCTGGAGGTCAAGGTGCGGAAGGTCACGCTGGATGCGGGTGCGTCGGAGCTGGACTACCCGCGCGAGTTCGCGGTGTACGTCTCGGCCGACGGGAAGGCGTGGGGCAAGCCGGCGGCGACCGGCCGGGGGGCGAAATCGCCCACGGTGGTCTCGTTTGCCCGGCCCGTCCGGGGCCGATACGTCAAGATCGTCCTGACGGCGGGGAAGAAGGGCAGCTACTGGTCGATCCACGAGGCGACGGTCGAGGCGGAGTGATCGCGCGCGCCGGGCGCAGTAGGCCGCGTCACTCGCGCTCGCGGCGGCGTTTCTCGTGGTAGGCCCGATAGAGTTCCTGTCGCCGACGATTGAGGGCCTCCATCTCTTCCTCGGCCTTCTTGAGTTTGTCTTGGAGGTCCAGCAGGATCGGGTCGAGGGCGGCCTTCTTCCCCAGGCGTCTTTCCAGGGTCGACTTGGCGTCGGCGAGGATCCTGGCCTCGGCCCCGGCGCGCTTGGCCAAGACTTGGTGGTGCGCGGAACGGGCTTGCTCGTATTCCTTCCGGGCGGCAAGGATCTCGGGATCGGTCTTCTCGGCTTCTTGGCGGGCCCTGTTGAGAGCTTCCCGGAGGCCGAACTGCTGGGCCTCGGCGAGCTCGTCCTCCTCGTCGATCTCGTCGAGTCGCTGCTGTATGGCCGCGCCGTTGGGGTCCGTGCGGAGGACGTGGTCGGTCATGTCCTCGTAGTACTTCCGGGCGGCGTCGCGGGCCTGACGGGCCTGGAGGACGGCGGGGTCCTTCTGGCGCAGCTCGGCATAGAACTCTTGGGCGGCGTCGAGGGCCCTCTTCTCGGGCAGCGTCTTGATCCGTTCGTTCAGGGCTTTCTGGGCGTCCTCGACGGCTTGGCGGGCGGCGACGAAACGCGGGTGGGTCTTGGGCAGGTCGTAGTAGGCCTTCTCGGCCTGCTGGTAGGCTTCCCGGGCGGCCTTGATGTCCGGGGAGGACTCGCGGAGCTTCGACCGCAGCCTGTCGAATTGCCTGCGCAGGTCCTGCTCCTCCTTCTGGAGGGATTCCTCCCGCTTGCGGGCCTCGTCGTACTCCGCCTGCATGGCGGAGATATTCGGGTCCTGGGCCAGGCGAAGCCGGGTGATCTCGGGCAGGGCCTTCTCGGCGGCTTCCGCAGCCTTCCGGGCGGCACGGATCGCCTCGTCGTTGGCCACCAGCGCATCGTATACCTGCTGCGCATTGGCGATGGCGGCGTGGAGGTCCTTCAGATCCACCTGATCGCGCAGGGTCCGGCGGCGCTGCTCGATCTTTTCCCGCAGCGGGTCCCGCCGCTCGCGTCGGATCGCTTCCATCTGCTGGCTGAGTTCGCGAGACTTGGCGTGGTACTCGCTCTCGCTCGCCCCGAATGCCGCGGACACAAGCAGCAGGACACTGAACGTGCAAACAGGCCCCATGGGCTGTCTCGTGGTGGAAGTCGTCATGGCGCACTGTCAAACGCGCCCAACGCGTCGAGGTTCTGTTGAGGGTCGCCTCTGCGCGAGCCGGAATTCCCGCGTTGAACCGACTTGGTAGATGGGAATTCCGGCCCAAAAAGTAAAAAGTGTAGGTTTGACCCCAGCTACGGGAGGGAGATCTCGGCGCGATAGTTGGAGGCGTTGTGGTGGGGGTAGCGGCGGGGGCGGTAGACGCCGGCCTCGCCGCAGGCCGGCGGGCGGTCCTGCGTGTAGACCCACAACCGCTCCGGGTCCCACAGCACGACCTCGTCCCGCGCGTCGCCGGTCAGGTCCAGGGCCTCGGCGCAGAGCTCGGGGTGGCCGTCGTCGGGAAACACCACCGTGCGCCGGCCCCGCCCGTCGATAATCCCGCCGTGGGCCCGGCTGCCGGACAGCAGGGCCAACTCCTCGCCCTCGCCCGTCCAGTTGACGGGGTTCAGCACGTTGCCCAGGCACGGCGGCTCGAGGTGACTCAGCCGCCGGCCCCGGGCGTCGTGCAGCGAGAGGATCCCCGCGTGCCCCCAATAAGTGAGCACGTAGAACTGCACGCCGGGCAGGTCCCCCCGGAAGCGCGCCGCCGTCAGGCGCTGGGCATGCCCGAGGAACTCCCGATGCAGGACCGTCCCGTCCGGGGCGAGGAGGTTAAACCCCGCGTCGCCGCAGGCCAGGGCGATCTGCACGTCGTCCCGATCGGGATCGAAGGGGCCGATGGCGATCTCGTCGGTATGGTCGTGCCAGTCGTGGCTCCAGCGCATCTCGCCGTCCGGCCCGAGCAGGCAGTAGCCGATGAACAGCTCGTCTCGCCCGTCGCCATCGAAGTCGTACGGCTGTGCGAAGTGCCCCGTGAGCCAGGTGTCGAACTCCCGGCTCCACAGCGCGTTCAGGTCGCTGTCGAACGCCCAGATCTGGCGGTAGCGGTTCTTGACGACGATGTCCGCCGGCCGGGACAGGCCCCGGAAGTTGGCGATGAGGATCGCGTCGCCGACGAGCCGGCCGAAGCGGTTCTCCCGGCGCGGGCCGACCGGCAGTGGGCGGACGTTCTTGACCGCCCCCGTCCGCCCGTCCAGCACGTACAGCTTGAAGTTCTTGAGGCAGAGCACCTCGTCCCGGCCGTCGCCGTCGATGTCATAGACCTGTACCGGCAGGTCGCAGGAGACCAGCGCCGCGTCGGGGTCGTTCGAGGGCTCGCCGAACTGCCACAGCACCTCGCCGTCGAGGTCCATCGCCGTCAGGCACCGCACGGTCGTCAGGGCGTCGCTGCCGGGCAGGAGCTTGAGGTTCTGGGCGAGCAGGAGGTCCAGGCGGTCGTGCCCCGACAGGTGGCCGAAACGGACCTGCCTGCCCGTCCCGAAACCGCGGGTGTCGATCCGCCTCCACAGGACGGGCTGGGGCGTGCGCTCGCGCAAGGCGTCGAGCTCGCGGCGGGCGGCATCGCGGGTCTGGACCAAGGCCGCCCGGGCGGGCTCGGCGGCCGTGACCTCCACGCGGTCGTAGGCGGCCGGACTGGTCGCCACCAGGGCGATCCGCCCCGCAGGGTAGCGCCCGTCGCGGGCCTCGATGCGCGTCTCTCCGTCCACCCACCCGACGATGCGATCGCCCTCAACGGTCACGCGGATCTCGTAACTGCGGTTGCCGTCATACGCGAAGGGCGCCTCGGCCAGCACCGCCTGCTCGTCGTGCTCCACGCGGGCCAACCGCAGCCCCGTGCCCTCGGCCAGCATCAGCCGGTAGTGGTGCCGACCCGTCTCGTAGCGGAAGGCCACGCCCACCTCACCATGGCGCCGCAGCGGCTGAACGCGGACCGCCACGCGGTAGTCCCGCCAGCGCTCGTCGCCCGCGACGAGGATCCGCTCGGCCCGCAGTTTCTCGCCCGGCTCGCCGAGGACCTGAAACAGGCGGTGGTCTCCGTCGTCCTCAACGACCACCCACGGCGCGTGCGGCCGCCAGTGGCCGCGGATCGGCTCGTGCCAGACCCCCATCTCGCCGTCGGGGGGGTGGTAGTGGTATTCCTCGAGGGCGTCGAACCGGGTCGGCAGCGGCCCGACGGGCAGGCCGCGAAAGTCGTCTGTCAGCAGTTGGGCCATGGCGTTCACCTGTTCCGGGCGATCGGCCGGTGGACGGAAGATACCATCCTGCCGGGCCCACGGGTACGCCGCGGTCGCGGTTGCGGCGCGAATGGACCTTGCACCCGCCCGGGAAGTCGCGTATACTACAGGTGTTGTGATGGAGGTCTTGCAGTAGCCGCAGTATTGAGGAGGTAGTTCCAGCTCGGTCGGACAGCCTCAGGACAGCCCGGTTTAGGTTTCTCGATAGTCAGCCTGACCTGCTCACACGGCCTGTTGCCGGTCGCTGCCCTGCTGGACGAGCTGCCGTAGTTCCCATGCGTTGTTCCCGCCTTGGCCCCCGAGGGCGTGCTCTCGCTGGAGTTCTCGCCTGCTGTACGTTCGTCGCCGTCTGCGTGGCGGACCCGGTTGCGGTGTGCGCAGCGGACGTTCTGACGGGCGAGCAGGCCACGAATGCTTTTGCGCGGCTGGCGGCCCGGCTGGGTCCGGCGGCCGAGGCCGGGCGCAAGGTCCTTCTCGGCGAGCGCGACCCGGCGGGGGCAAGCTGCGTGCGGCTGGGCATCGTGTACGATCGCGAGGAGGCGCTGAAGCCGTTCCGGGCAAATCCCGCTGGCGGGCCGGGCACGCGCATCACGGCCTTCTGGCTGCGGGGGAAGCGGCAGTCGGCCGTGCAGGACCACGATTGGCAGCAGGGCGCGCTGCGGGCGGAGATCACGGGCATGCTATCGCGCTGCCGTGCCGCGAGCCTGGCCATCGAGGCAGCGGATGCCGATGCCCGGCGGCTGGCGAGGGCCTTTGCGTCCTGGCGGTCCTGGCCGGAAGGCCTGAAAGCTCCGGCAGCCTCCCCGACGGCCGACTGGGCCGGCGTGTGCCTCTCGCGCCTGACCCGTGCGGTGGCCGCCAGGGACCTGCCCGCGTGCCGGCGGTGGTCGGCGGAGCTGGCGTCCGCGACCTTCGCCGTGGCGGACCTGCAGCGCTGGCTGGCGTTCCTCCTGGCCAACCACCTCGAAGCGCTGGACTTTCAGGCCGACCTCGACGACATGCCCGCCTGGGCCGACCGGGTCTCCCAGGCCCACGGGAAGGCGTTCGCCTACGAGACCTACAAGGACTACTTCGCCCCCTCGGCCTTGATCTACGGGCTGCTGCGGAACCTCCAGGAGGTCGAGCGCCAGGCCGAGAGGCTCTATGCCCCCCCGGCCACGTGGCTGCGAGCCGGCGAGCCGGCCGCGCCCGGCGCGGTCTGGGTGCCGCCGGACCTCCGCACGTCGTACGGCCTGCTGCGCGGGGTGCTGTCCGGCGCGAACCAGGGGAGTTGGGATCGCGCCGCCGCGGGCCCGTTCGATCGCAGCTACCTGACCAACATCCTGTTCCGCATGACCCGCGCGGGTGCGGTGCTGGACCTGGCCGTCACGCTCAAGCGGTTCGACCGCACCCACCCCGCGGCGAGCGTGCCGCAGTTGATGGACGCGGTCTTCTACCGCGGCGAGCCGTGCAGCGGCCTCGTCTGGCGGGACCGGTTCGACCGCCGGCTGATGCAGGTGGCCGGACGAATGCCACGCGGCTGCCCCGCCGCACTGCGAAGCGCCCAATCGGCGGCGCACGGCCTGTTCGGCAACTGGTCGAACTACGCGGGCCGGGTCTGGTCGCTTCGTCACGCCCTGGACCGCCGCAAGCTGGACTGCCTCCGCGCGACGGATCTCATCGCCGCCCTGTACCGCAACGCCGGGCACGCCGGCGTCCGCGTGGTGCACCTCTCGTGTGGCGTGGCCACGCACACGATGGCCGCCGCCGAGCTGGGGACCGCCGCCGACCGCCGCGTGGTCGTCGCCGATCCGTTCGCCGCGCCCCGGGCCGAGCGGACCTGGCCCGGGGCGTTCTACGGCGGCTACGCCTGGCCGAAAGGCTACCCCGGCGACCTCGCCCCGCCCTTCACCGCCGAACTCAGCGTGCGCGGGCTGGACAACTACGTCTTCGCCGAGGGCTACGTCATCCGCGGTCCGAAGGCCGGCACGCTGATTCGTGCGGCCGTGCCCTATCTGCCCGGGTACGAAAGCGCCGAGGCGTCCGAGGCCTTCACCGGCCCGTATCCCGAGGTCCCGTCGTCGCACGGCGAGGACGTGGTCTCGGGCCCGCCGAGCGAGCAGCCGGCCGTGCAATAGCGCCGCCGCCTCGCCGTCCCGACCTGCTCCGTGCGAATCCAGGGGGTTGCAGTTCGTGTGGGCTCGCCTACGATCTTGTGAAGACAGATCGCAGGGAGACCGCCATGCCGCCACGCGAATTCGCCGCCGATCGGTACGAGAAGATGCCCTATCGCCGCTGCGGGCGCAGCGGGCTGATGCTGCCGGCCGTGTCACTGGGGTTCTGGCAGAGCCTCGGCGAGCCGGGACGTGAGGACGCCTGCCGGCAGATCGCCTACCACGCGTTCGACCACGGGATCACGCACTTCGACCTGGCCAACAACTACGGCCCGCCGCCGGGCAACAGCGAGCGCGTGGTCGGCCGCATCCTCAAGGACATGCCGCGAGACGAGCTGATCGTCTCCACGAAGGCGGGCTACCCCATGTGGGACGGGCCATACGGCGACGGGGGCTCGAAGAAGTACCTCGTCGCCAGCCTCGACCAGTCGCTGAAGCGCCTCGGCTTGGAGTACGTGGACCTCTTCTACCACCACCGGCCGGACCCGAACACGCCGCTGGCCGAGACGTTCGCCGCGCTGGACCTGGTGGTTCGGCAGGGCAAGGCGCTGTACGCGGGCGTGAGCAACTACCCCGGGGCACGGTTCCGCGACGCCGCCGACCTCGTGCGGGGGCACGACTGGGCCCCGATTACCATCCACCAACCGTACTACAACATGCTCCGCCGCACCGTCGAGACGGACCTGCTGCCGCAGACCCACGCCGTCGGGACGGGCGTGATCGCCTTCTGCCCGCTCGCCCAGGGCGTCCTGACCGACCGCTACCTCGACGGCCTGCCGGAAGACTCCCGCCGGGGCCGGTGCGGCGAGGACGGCCGCAAGTGGTGGCAGCAGCAGCAGGACGCCGGCGTGTGGGACAAGGTCCGCAGGCTCCGCGAGATCGCCGCCGCCCGCGGGCAGACGATGGCCCAGCTCGCCTTGACGTGGCTGCTGCGGGACGAGCGCGTCACGAGCGTGCTGATCGGCGTCTCGCGCATCGAGCAGCTTGCCGACAACCTCGCCGCCGCGAACGCCGCGCCGCTGACGGACGAGGAGCTCGGCGCAATCGACGCGATCCTGGCGGAGTAGGCAATCCGCGCGGGCAGCAGCCGGGGCGGTCCTACGATGTCGTGTGTGGCAACCTCCATAGGAGACAGAAGCATGGCTCGCGCATCGGTGACCTTTGAGCCGGGCGCCCGGCAGGTGACGGTGGACCCGGCCGACGCGCCATTCGGTGGGGTGGGCAAGCCCGGCAGCCTGCTGGACATCGCGTCCGGGCACGGCGTGGAGATCGGCTCCAACTGCGGAGGCCACGGCGTCTGCGGCCTGTGCGTGGTGATCGTCGAGGCCGGCGCGGAGAACCTGTCCGCGGCCGACGACGACGAGCGCGCCACGCTGGAGGCGATGACGGACAACGGCCCGAACCACCGGCTCGCCTGCCAGGCCGTCGTCAGCGGCGACGTGACCGCCCGAATCGTCGGGTAGCGCCCCGCGTCAGCTCAGGCCTTCCAACACGCCACGGCGAACGGCGCGCAGCATCTTGGCGGCGCTGTCCTCGTGCTTCCAGGTCAGGAACCGCCACCAGTCTCGCATGTCTTCCGGGGGGGCGATGCCGGCGAGGACGTCCGCGTCGCTCTTGCCCGCGGCAACGCCGGCGGCGCACTGCTGTCGCAGCCAATGGAAGTACTCGACGTAGCGCTCCAGCGTCCGCTTCGTGCCGAGCGGTCCGTGGCCGGGGATCATCACCGCGGGGTCGAAGTCGATCAGCCGTTGGCACGTGTCGAGCAGGAGGCGGGCCGTGTCGGCGCGCAGGGACCTCGTCAACGGGATCAGCCCCCAGCCGAAGATGTCGCCCACGAACAGCGCCCGATCCTCGGGCACCCACGCGACGCAGTCCTCGGGCGTGTGGCAGCCGGGCATGTGCAGCCACTGCAACCGCCGCTTCGTGCCCTCGAACCACCGCCCCTCGGGCCCCACGGGGTGCGTGTTCTGGTTGATGATCTCCGCGCCGAACTCGCGCTGGAAGGCCGCGTTCAGCGCGACGTGGTCGTAGTGCGTGTGCGTGTTGAGCACGTAGCGCAGCGGCGTCTCGCCGAGCGTTTGGCGAATGGCGGGGAAGACCTCGTCCTTCAACTCCGGGCGCTCGAGGGCGTCGAGGACGATCCCGAAGCCGCCCATGTCGATCCAGGCGATGTTGTCCACCTCCTGCCGAACGCGGAAGCCCTCGGCGACGTCGATGATCTTCGGTGTGTCGGGGTCGGTGGTCATGGCCGTGCTCCGATGGGATCGCCTTGGTCCCTGTTCGCAGAAGAGAAAGGGAGTACAGGATTATAGGATCACGGGATTCGGAGAAGAACGGGACAAGCTCTTTCTCTGCAGTCCGGATCCTCCCATCCCGCACTCCCGTTCTCCCGCCTGCAACACAAGCGGCCGCTGGCGGGGCGGTCGGCCTATTGGGCGGCGACGTCGAGGCAGACCATCTTGTGCTGGTCGCGGATGATCAGTTTGCCGTCGCTCAGGGCCAGCGGCGCCCACGGCTCGGGCGGGCCCAGAAGACCCTCGACCTTCGCCAACTCCTTGAAGCCCTCCCGCTGCGGGGAAACCTCGAGCAGGTGCAGCGAGCCGCTCCGCCCGTCCACGACGTAGATCATGCCGTCGGCGAGGATGAAATGCCCGCGCTGGAAGTTCAACTGCTTGCCCGTCTTCCACAGGACCTTGCCGTCTTTCGGGTCAAGGCAGACGAAGCCGTCAGAGGCCTCGTTGCTGTTGCTGTTGGCGTAGAGGTGGCCTTCGTGCAGCACGGCCGGGGCCATCTGCGAGTTGCAGTCCCCGTGCTTGGCGATCTGATTCACGCTGAAGCCGTCGGCGCCCCGGGTGAGCTGGAGCAGCACGCAGCCCGCGCGGTACCCGGCCGTCATGAAGAGCTTGTCGTCCCCGACGGGCGTGGCGTTGGGGATGGTGATCCGGCAGGAGAAGCCGCCGAATCTCCACAGCACCTTGCCGTCCGAGGCGTCCACGGCCGCGATGCCGTCCTTGTTGGCGATCGTCACCTGGTCGACGCCACCGATCGTCACGATCCGAGGCGAGACGTAGTGGAGCCGCCCGACGGGCGCGGACTTCCACAGCTCCTTGCCGGTCGCCTTGTCCAGCGCGACGATCCCGGCCCGGCTGCCCTGCGGCGCGAGGATCACCACGTCCTTGTACAGCAGCGCCGACTGCGAGATGGCCCACATCGGCAGCCGCCCGCCGCCGTAGTCCTTCAGGACGTTCATCTGCCAGAGGGGCTTCTTCGTGGCCTTGCTGAAGCAGTGCACGTGGCCGAAGGGGCCCACCGTGATGATGTACTTCTCATCCACCGCCGGCGTGCTGCGCGAGCCGTCGTGCGAAACGCGGCCCGGGGCGGCGTAGCCGTGCGTCCACTCCTGCCTGCCCGTGGCGAGGTCGAAGCAGCGCAGTTGGTCCTGCCGGTTGCTGGGCCGGTCCAGCAGGTAGACCTTCCCGCCCTGGATAGCCGGCCCGCCGTAGCCCTTGCCCACCCGCACCGTCCAGAGCACCTTCGGCCCGCCCGCGGGCCAACTGCGAGCCAGGCCCGTCTCCGCGGACGTGTTGTCCCGGTTGGGCCCGGCGTACTGCGGCCAGTCCGCACGGGCAGACGGAATCGCTGCCACGAATACCGCCAGACACATCAGCAGTGCGTTGCGCATGTCGTTCTCCTCAGGCCTTTCCGTTCGTCGCGTCGTACTCGAACCGTTCGTATGCTCTAACGCCCCCGGCGCGGGATTGTTGCCTCCCGGCCCGCGGGGCGGGATAGTATCCCAGCCGCCCGCCGCGGCGAGACGAGCGAAAGGAGCACGCCGACATGCTGAGCGGGATCTTCACGCCCATGGTGACGGCCTTCGACACGGAGGGCCGACTGGACCTCGACGCCAACCGCCGGATCATCGAGCACCTGATCGCTGGCGGGGTGGACGGGATCCTCCTGCTCGGCAGCATCGGGGAGTTCTTCGCGCTGACCGCCGACGAGAAGCGCGAGCTGATCCGGCTCGGCGTCGAGACCGTCGCCCGCAGGACGGCCCTGCTCGTCGGCACGGGTGGGACCGTCGTGCCCGAGGTCGTCGAGCTGACGCGGTTCGCCCGCCGGGCTGGGGCCGACGCCGCCGTGATCATCTCGCCCTACTACTTCTCCCTCGACGCCGAGAGCCTCTACCGCTACTACGCCGAGATCGCCTCCGCGACCGACCTGCCGATCGTGCTGTACAACTTCCCCGACCGGACGGCGACGGAGCTGACCTGCGAGGTGGTCCTCCGGCTGGCGCGGCAGTTCCCGAGCATCCGCGGCATCAAGGACACCGTCGACAGCATCAGCCACACGCGGGCGCTGATCGAGGCCGTCAAGCCCCAGCGCCCGGACTTCGCCGTCCTGTCCGGCTACGACGAGTACCTCGCGCCGAACCTGCTGTCCGGCGGCGACGGGCTGATCGGCGGGCTGAGCAATATCGTTCCCGCGCTGCACGTGGCGATGTGCGGCGCGCTGTGCCGCGGCGACCTCCGCGCCGTCGCCGCCGACCAGAAACGCCTCAACCGGCTCATGGCCCTCTACACCGTGTCCCAACCCTTCGTGGGGGCGATCAAGGCCGCCGTCTCCCTCGTCGTCGACGGCGTCTGCCCCGCCTGCCGCCCCCCGGCCGGGGCGCTGAGCCCCGACCAGTTCGCCGCCGTCGCCGGCATCCTCCGCCGGGCGGGCGTGCTCGACTGACGCCGCGGCGGACCCCCAACCGCGCCCGGGTGTTCAACAACTCAAGCCGGACGGGAAAGGTCCGCGCCGAGGAGTGGGTGAGTGATGAGTCAAGCGTGCAAACGACAGGCTGCGGTGCTGGCGGCCCTTCTGCTGGCCGGCGGCGCAGCGGGTGGGGCCGCGGCGGGTGAGGTCGTCCCCGTGCGCCTCGACCTCGAGGCCGAGTGGCAGGCGCAGTTGAAGGACCTCATGGCGGCGATCGCCAATCGGCGCCGCCAGCCGCCCGAGGAAGAGGTGCTGCGGCGCGACGCCCTCATCCTGCCCGAAGACCGCGACCCCGTGGACGTGGTGCTTCGGCGCACCGAGGCGCTGCTCGTCGACATCCGACGCCTTGGCCCGACGCGAGACCTCGCCGGCGAGCAGGCCGAGCTGGCCCGCCTGCGGGACCTCGCCGATCGCCTGCCCCCGATGGACATCGCACCGCCCCCGCCGGCCCCCTCACGGAAACAGGAGCGAGCGCTCCGCAAGGCCGCGAGAATCAAGCTGCCCAAGCCTCGCAAGGGCCTGCGTTTTCCCGAGGAGAGCGACGACCTGCTGGAAGGCCTCGGGCCCCTCGTGCCGCCGAAGCCCAAGGCCAAGCCCCCCGCCGCACCGAAGCCGGCACCCGCGCCGGCCGACCCGCCCGAACCCGCGCCGCGCCCGGGCCAGACGCCGCGCGAGGCCCTCTACGTGGACCTCTGCCGCCTCCGCCGGCGCATCGCCCTGGCCAACCCGCTTCTGGACTTCGAGAAACTGCTGTTCCTCAAGACCCGGCGGGCCCGCCCGGGCCACTGCTGCGACCAGTTCTTCGGCGTCAAGGTCGGCTCGTCGGGCCTGGCCGGGGGGATCTACGTCCTGGACGATCCGTTCGGCCCCGCCCCGACGCTGCGGAACGTGCTGGCCGACTCGGTCGTCGCCAACGGGCGGTTGAAGGGACAGACGCTCGAGGGCGGTTCGTTCCTCAGCCCCGACCTGTCCTGGGACGGGCGGACGCTCCTGTTCGCCTACACCCAGTGCAAGACCACCAAGGCCGTCCGCACGCTGGACAGCCGCCTGGGCATCTGGGACCCCAACGGCGCGTACCACGTCTTCCGCGTCCACGTCGACGGCGGCGACCTGCGGCAGCTCACCGACGGCGGCTTCAACGACTTTGACCCCGCGTGGCTGCCGAACGGGCGCGTCGTGTTCATCTCCGAGCGCCGCGGCGGCTACGGGCGCTGCCACGGCCGGCCCGTGCCGGGCTATGTGCTCCACAGCATGACGCCCGACGGTGAGGACATCGTCGCCCTCAGCTTTCACGAGACCAACGAGTGGAACCCGTCGGTCAACCACGACGGCATGATCGTCTACACGCGGTGGGACTACGTCGACCGGGGCGACTGCATCGCCCACCATCCGTGGGTGACCTCGCCCGACGGCCGGGACAGCCGGGCCATCCAGGGCAACTTCCCCGTCGAGCGCCGCGCCCGGCCGGACACGGAGCACGACGTGCGCGCGATCCCCGGCTCGCGGCGGTACGTCGCCACGGCGGCGGCCCACCACGGGCACAGCTTCGGGTCGCTGATCCTGATCGACCCGGACGTCGAGGACGACGGCGCGATGGCCCCGCTGAAGCGGATCACCCCCGACAACGGCTTCCCCGAGACGCAGGGCGGGCGGGCGTACTACGGCACGGCCTGGCCGCTCAGCGAGGACTACCACCTCTGCGTCTACGGCGGGCGGCGCCACAAGGACGCGGTGTACCTGGTGGACGCGTTCGGCAACCACGTCCTGGTCTACCTGGACCCGGCCATCGAGTGCCTCAGTCCCATCCCGCTGGCGCCCAGGCCCTGCCCGCCGGTCGTCCCGCACGCCACGGCCGTGGGTAAGCCCGCCGTTCCGCAGGGCGAGGCCCCGGCCGAGCAGACCGCCCCGGCGGGCTACGAGGACGGCGTGGTCACGTGCATCAACGTCTACGACGGCCTGCTGCCCTGGCCCGATGGCACGCGGATCGAGGCCCTGCGGGTCATCCAACTGTTCCCCAAGGCCACGCCGTCCATCGACCGCCCGAAGATCAGCCGGTGGGCCGAGTCGCTCTGCCGCGGCGTGCTCGGAACCGTGCCGGTGGAGGCCGACGGCAGCGCGAGATTCCGCGCCCCCGCGGGGCGGACACTCTACTTCCAGGCCCTCGACGCCGACGGGCTGGCCGTGCAGTCCATGCAATCGGCCACGTACGTCCAGCCGCGGCAGCGCCTGGTCTGCCAGGGCTGTCACGAGCACCGGTACCGCGCCCCGCAGGCCCCGCCCGCCGTGCCGACGGCGCTGCGGCGGGCGCCGTCGCAGATTCGCCCCGAAATCGAGGACGCCTACCCCCTCTCCTTCCCCCGGCTGGTGCAGCCCGTCCTCGACCGCAAGTGCGTCCCCTGCCACAAGCAGAACAAGAAGGCCCCCGACCTGGGCGGCGTCCCGTCGACCGACGACGCCGACGCCGGGCGCCGGCGCAGCTCCTGGACGCCCGCCTACGACGCGCTCTCGCGGCTCGCGTTCGGCCGTAGCGGCAAGCCCCCCAGCCGCGGGGACGTCCGCACCGTCCCCGGCGAGTTCGGCGCGAAGGCCTCCAAGCTCTACCAGATGCTCCAGGCCGGCCACCACAAGGTCGAACTGACCGCCGAGGAGCTGCGCCGCATCACCCTCTGGATCGACTGCAACTCCAACTTCTTCGGCGACTACTTCCACGAAGACGCCCAGGCCCGCGGCGAGAAGATCCTGCCGGGCCTGCACTGACCCAGCCGAACGGCCAGGGCGGTTGTGGACGGATGCGACGGCTGCGGATACGCTCGCCGACCGAGCCCAGGACACCCGTTTCAGCGGAGTCGAGATGACACCCGGAGATGACGCGCGGCCTGTCTTTCCCAACGCAGGGGCATCGGTCCTTGAAGTCCGGACCACGGGCCCCGGGCCGGCGGGGGAGCTGCCCGTCGATGCCGAGACGCTCCGCGGCGCGGCAAGCGGGGACCTGTTCGGCTGGACCATGGACGCAGGGATGGGCTGGCCGGCGGACGAGCTCGGGCGGCGCGAGTTCCTGATCCTCGACACGCACGGCGGACTCCGCGCGGCGGACGGCCGGCCGGTCGCGCTGGGGCTCCACGTGGGGCACTGGGAGCTCGGCGTGCTGGCGGCGGCCGCGGCGGACGAGCTGCGGCGGGCGGGGTGCATTCCGTTCGCCGCCCACCTGAGCGACCCCTGCGACGGGCGGACCCAGGGCACGCCGGGTATGATGGACAGCCTGGCGTTTCGCAACGACGCGGCCGTGGTGCTGCGGCGGCTGATCCGCTCCCTGCCGACGCGGCGGGGCGTGCTGGGGCTGGCGACGTGCGACAAGAGCCTGCCGGCGATGATGATGGCGCTGGCGGGCGAGCGGGGCCTGCCGGCCGTGCTGGTCCCCGGCGGGGTGACCTTGCCCGCGGCGGGGGGCGAGGACCTCGGCAAGGTGCAGTCGATCGGGGCGCGGTTCGCGCGGGGTGAGATCGCCCTGGCCGACGCCGCCCGCGGCGGGTGCCGGGCGTGCGGGTCGGCGGGCGGGGGCTGCAACTTCCTCGGCACGGCCGCGACGGGGCAGGTGGTCGGCGAGGCGCTGGGGCTCGCGCCGGCGCACTCGGCGCTCGCGCCGTCGGGCCAGGCGATCTGGCTGGAAGCGGCGAGCCGCGGCGCGCGGGCGCTGGTGGCGATGGAGGCGGCGGGGACGACGGCGGCGGACATCCTCACGCCGGATTCGGTCGAGAACGCGATGGTCGTCCACGCGGCGTTCGGGGGCAGCACGAACTTCTTGCTGCACCTGCCGGCGATCGCCCACGCGGCGGGGCTGGACCGCCCGGCCGTCGACGACTGGGACCGCGTCAACCGCGCCACGCCGCGACTGGTGGACGTGCTGCCCAACGGCCCGGTCGGCCATCCGACGGTCCGCGTGTTTCTCGCCGGCGGCGTGCCCGAGGTCATGCTCCACCTCCGCGAGCTGGGACTGCTGCGGCTGGGCGCGGCAACCGTCCACGGCCGGACGCTCGGGGCCGTGCTGGACGAGTGGCAGGGAAGCGAGCGGCGAGAGCGCCTCCGCGAGCGATTGCACGAGGCCGACGGGATCGATCCCGACGAGGTCATCTTCTCGCCCGCCGCCGCCCGCCGGCGCGGCATCACGAGCACGGTGACGTTCCCGCGCGGCAACCTCGCGCCGGAGGGCTCGGTCATCAAGTCCACGGCCATCGACCCGGCGGTCGTCGGGCCCGGCGGCGTCTTCGAGCACATCGGCCCGGCTCGCGTGTTCACGACGGAGCGCGAGGCCGTCGCGGCCGTCAAGGGCCAGGCCGATCGGGCGATCGAGCCCGGCGACGTGATCGTCCTGATCGGCCGGGGTCCGCTGGGCTGCGGCATGGAGGAGACGTTCCAGATCACCTCCGCGTTGAAGTACCTGCCGTGGGGCAAGCACGTCTCGCTGATCACCGACGCGCGGTTCAGCGGCGTCAGCACGGGCGCGTGCATCGGCCACGTCGGTCCCGAGGCCCTCGCCGGCGGGCCCGTCGGCCGGGTGCGGAATGGCGACACGATCCGCATCGTCGTCGACCGCGTGAAACTGACCGGCCGCGTCGACCTGGTCGGCTGCGGCGGGCGAACCTTCGATCCCGCCGAGGGCGCCCGCGTCCTCGCCGCCCGGCCCCCGCACCCGGACCTGCACCCCGACCGGGCCCTGCCGGCCGACACCCGCCTCTGGGCCGCCCTCCAACAGGCCTCCGGCGGCACCTGGGGCGGCTGCGTCTACGACGTGGAGGAGATCGTGGGGAGGCTGGAGAGGGACTACTGAGCAGGGACCCGCTGGCGAACGTGAGCGATGGCACCGGCAGTGGCCACACGGATCAGTCGATCCAGCGGCGCATTCGCTCCTTTGCTTCCCGGTGCGGGACGCCCTTGCCGCTTCTGATCTCACGTTCTCCTCGGGCGAACTTCGCGCGCACATAAAGGGCGTGCATGATGTCCTCGAAGCTCGCGTTTTCCGGGAGCAAGTCGATGATGCGCTTGGCCTCGTGCTTCGCAGACATGACGTAGGTCCCTACTCTCTCGCGACTCCCGTTCCCTCGACGCGGTCGGCGAGCTTGCCGTCGGGGACGATCAGGACGACCCAGGGCGCGCGGGGCGAGGCGACCTTGCCGCGCCACTCGATGGTTCTCGGTTCGCGGGGCTTCAGATCGATCGTTGTCTCAGGCTGCGGAACGGTCAGGTTCGCGGCGCGAACGGCGAAGCGATGCCGGCCGGCGCCGGTGGCGGTCAGCGCGAGCGCCACCTCGCCGCCGGGCTTCGTCTCGTGCGCGAGCTGCAGGTCGAGGGCCCCGGCCGGGCGGGCCATGCCGCGAGCCGTCCCCGGGCCGCGGAGGTCACACATCAGCCACAGCCACCGCGAGACGGGGTGGACCCAGACCTCCTTGTAGTTCCAGACGTTCGTGAACGGCCAGTAGGGCAGGTCGCGATTGGCCAGGCTCTTCATGCCCACCGGCAGCGAGCCGACGATGTCGCCCGACCGGGCCGTGTACTGCGGCGCCCAGTCGTGGCCCTCGCCGTACATCGTGCTCTGGCCGAACGGATTGCGCCCGACGACCCAGCGGAGCTGCTGCCGGGCGAGCCGGATCAGGTCGCCGTTGCGCCGCAGGCGCCCCGCCGTCGCGACGGCCTTCGCCTGCGAGAGCATCGTCCCGTAGTTGCCGCGGAACGTCTCGCGGGGGTGGACCGCATAGGTCCGCACGTACCACCCCCCGCCGACGTCGAACCCGGCGGTGATCTGCTCGCGGATCGCCTCCCGCGTGTCCTTGCCCGCCCGCTTGTGCTCGTCGACGTGATGCAGCGAATTGGGCAGCATGTCGTACGGCGCGGTCAACTGGGCCATCGCCTTCTGGCAGTACTCCGAGTGCAGCACGACGGCGGCGTACCAGTCCATCCAGTCGGCGTGGTCGGGCAGGGCCTCGCAGAGGCCTGCCAGGGCCACGATCGGCGCCTGCTCGTGCCCGCGGTGCCTGTAGCGCATGGGCGACTGCTTCCGCTGCGTGCGGTAGAAGAAGCCCGTGATCGGCGTCTCCAGGCCCTCGGGGACCTCGCGCTGCTGAGAGGCGACGAGCCCCCTGGCCAGCGCCACGGCCTTGTCGGCGTACCTCCGCTCGCCCGTCGTGCGGTACAGCTCCAACGAGGCCAGGGCGCCGATGCCGGCGTGCTCCACGTTGACGCGATCGGCCCCGACCTTCGCAAGGCCCTCGACGGCGAAGCCCCAGTCCTCCCTCGCTATCGCGAGCGCCTTGTCGGCGAGCTGGGCGTCCTCGGCCTTCAGCACGCGGGCGGCGAGGGCCTCGACGGCGGCGGCGTAGAAACTGATCGGCCAGTTGCTGCGGGCCTTCGCCGTCACGTCGTCGATCGTCCCGGCCTTGTTGTCCGTCCAGAAGCGGTGCGTCGCCCACTCGATGCGATAGCCGTCGCGGAAGCGGGTCTTCATCACCCAGTCCAGGCCCCACCGGGCCTCCTCGATCAGGCGCTTGCGCAGCGCGTCGCTGCCGCCGGTCTCGCCGAGGCGGGCGGCCAGGTCGAACATCGCATACGCCGCCTCGGACGTGTTGATCAGCCCCTGCGACAGGTCCCCCGCGTCGTGCCAGCCGCCGTTGATGACGATCCGCTTGCCGTCGTGCTCGCCGAACCAGTCGGCGTGGCAGACGCCGTGCACGCCGGGAATCGCGCAGCCGCACCGCTCGACGTAGAAGAAGTTGATCGCCTTCCAGATCGTCCCGTCCCAGACGCGGTCACCGATCTCGAAGGGCCTGCTCTCCAGCGTGCCCACGCGGAGGCGGTACGTGCCCGGCTTGGTAACGTCGGAGAAATCCAGCACGCCGAACGTGCCCGTCCGGCCCGTGATGGTCCGAATGGGGCGGGTCTGCTTCGTCGCGGGCCCGCTCAGCCGCAGCAGCTCGAACTCCGCAGCCTCGGCCCCGCTGACGACGGCCGTCTTCCGCCCGCCGGTGAGGTAGCCCGTGTGGCTGTAGGCGATCCGCCCCGGCGCGACGTTCCAGCCCTCGTAGGGGTCGGCCTCGACGCGCTGAAGCTCCAGGCGGTCGATGTCGAACGTGGCCACCTCCGCCGCCCCCGCCTCGCTGCCGTTCATCACGTACGTGAAGGCCAGCTCCGTCACGTGGTCCCGGGCCAGGTCGGGAATCTCCCAGACCACGTGGTTCCACTGCCGGTCCTTCAGCAGGACGTGGTGCGTGTCCCGCCCCAGCCGCTTACCGCGATTGCCCAGCCGCACGCTCAACGCCACGGCATGGTGGCCCGGCAGGTCCGGCCAGACCCAGAACGAGATGCGGTTCCACGGGCTCCAGTCGGCCCCGCCGAACGCCCGCACCGCCGACGTCGCGCCGAAGACCCCGCCGTCGGCGCTGGCCTTCTCGCCTTTCGTCCGGCTGCGAAACCGCAGCGAGTGCTTCCCGTCCTTGGCCCGCTCGGCCGTCAGGGCGATCTCGCCCTTGCCCCCGGCCCACGTGCCCACCTTCCACCGGCCGAGGTCCTCCATGTCCGCGACGACCTTCGACGCGAGCACCTCCTTGCCCAGCCATCGCCTCGCCGCCGAGTCCTCCGCCCCGGCCCGCATCGGCATCTTCGGACTTTCGTCGGCGCCGAAGGCGGCCAACGGCGCGAGGACACAGGCAGTCAGCCAGAGGGGTCTTCTCTTCATCGGTGTGCTCCCATGTGTGCGTCAACCGAGCGCGTCGGCCCGGGCAATGATCTCTTCCTGCTCGAC
>Ga0272441_10003531_pt1 | contig 29601 bp, 23 predicted proteins | sample SSMProp6N_FD_193582 | JGI IMG/M metagenome (GOLD analysis project Ga0272441, IMG submission 193582) | Marine sediment archaeal communities from Little Sippewissett salt marsh, Falmouth, MA, United States - SSM-Prop-6N | ecosystem: Environmental > Aquatic > Marine > Wetlands > Sediment ... | reverse complement strand
GGCATCAGCCGTTATTTCAATGAGGGAATTAACGGCACCGAAAGAATTTCTTTCTTTCTTGCTGCTTTTGGGATCTTCCTGCCAACTGCCATCGACAATAAACTGATACTTGTAGGTCCCGGGTTTCAGAGGGATGCTGGTTGTCCAGCGTCCGTTATTATTCTGCATGCGGCAATTTTCATCCAATGACCAGTCATTGAAACTGCCCGTGACATAAACGGACCTGGCATCAGGGGCCTCCAGGACAAAAGATGTCGGAACAACGACATCTTTGATTTCTTCGCGAATTAAAGACTGCATCTTCTCGGAAAAAGGATGAAAATCATTTCTTTTTTCTTCTTGATCTTCTTTGCCCTTTAGGGAATCTTCCTCCATTTTTGCTCGCTCGGCAATCACTTCTTTTGCCAAACTGAAGTAATCTTTGGATCCACGGCAATATTTATCATAATTGGCCACCGCCTGCCCCATGACAACGGACTCTTTTAATTTAACATTGGTATGGATAATCGTATCCAAAAGGATAGCCCCGAATTTATCCCGCATGAGAGAAAGCATGGTAAAAGAATGCCTGAGGCGTGAATCAAACATGGTAATCAGGATTTTGCAATCCATCGAATGATTGAGCCGGTCGCGGATAAGGCCGACGATATCCATCAACTGCTCGACTCCCTGCATAGAAAACCGGCTTGTCTCCACCGGAATCAAAACCTCATCGCTGGCCCGTAAGGCATTGACCGTTAAAAACCCAAGGCTCGGAGGGCAGTCGATCAGAATGTAGTCATAATCATCTTTGATTTCTTTTAAGATTTCTGTTAATTTGATCTCACGGCCAATTTCGTCAGCCAATTCCTGCTCAAGCGTTCCCACAAGAATATTGGAAGGGATAATATCAAAATTTTTCTCGACGGATTTAATGATGTCGGAGATTTTTAATTTTTTGGGGGTCAATTTGGAGATAACATTATAAATGCTGTCCTCCCCCTCAAAATTCAGGCCTAAAGAGGCATGCGCCTGCGGGTCAAGGTCAAGAAGAAGTGTTTTCTTCCCGGCGCAACATAAAGAGGCAGCCAAGTTGATGGCCGTGGTCGTTTTGCCGCATCCTCCTTTTTGGTTTGCAACTGAAATTATTTTCATCTCTGTTCGCCCTCCCTGGCAGAAACAAATGTTTTTTGTTACAAATTTAGTGGCAACTGTCTTTTTTGAAAAATTTTCCTTTCATCCAGAAAAACAGATATTATCGATCAACAGAATGCCTTTCTGCTTTTCAACATTCCATGACTCCAGAACAAACGAAACTTCATCAATGTCGGACCAGTCCGATATTTTTTCAAACTTCTCTAAAGGAATGGAAACTCTTTTCCAATCCAGCTGAATATCATCCACAAACACCGAGTCTCTTTCATTCTTTTTATTTTTCAGCTCAATGCGCATCCGCCCGGGATAGCCCTCCTCCATGCCGCGTGCAGAAAACTGCAATTGTTTATATTTATCCGCACCGACTTTGGGAACAGAAAGAGAAAATGATTTGACCGAAGGATGGGGGTATCTGACGTTATAATTAACGCGAATGGGGCCGTTGTTCAAGGCATAAATGACTTTGTTGTGAAGCGCATTTCCTCGACGAGCTAAAAAGGCCGTAAAGCCGTAGAAGGAACTGGCAAAAATCACAAACGTGATCACAATATTGATCACAAGCCAGGCGCTGAAGTGCTGTTCTTTTTGCTGAATGCTTTTTTTCTTTTTCCCTAAATACACCTGAGCCAGGTGCTCATAAATATCATCTCTTGTCATAACACCAATCCATATCTTGAATAAAGGCCTTTCATGGAAAAACCTTTAATATTATTCTTATTTAATACTGATAAATTTATCATAACAAATAAAAGAATATTTTGAAATGTTATTTTGGTTTTTTTTATATCTCTTTTAATTTTAGGAAGAAAAATTTTTGTAAATCAATGGCGGGTGAAAGACCGAAAGGGATTTTTAAAAAATTTTTTAAAGAAAAAACCCTCCGCCAATAATGGCGGAGGGTTTTTATCCGCATCAAGCAGCTTGCACTGTTAGAAAGTAACTTTTGAAGAAACCATGAATTGTGAAGCCGGCTTGTTGTTTTCTTCCGTTAATGCTGATCCGCACCATAGATAGTTGTAGGAAGCACCAAATTGCACATCTTCTGTGTAATCATAGAGAACTCCCAGGCCAAGCTCTGTAGCCAAGCCTCTATCCCCATCGATCTCAAGGGCAATAGCGCCGCCGCCATCAGGTGGAGTAATAGATATTTGATCAGCACCATCATCTGGAGATGCTTCATCATCAGCATATTCGTTGCTGGCCAGCCAATAGCCGTACCAATCGAGGGACACGGTAACGTCTTCCATAGGAACAACGGTAAGTCCGAGATTACCCACTTGCAAGTTTGATTTTGCAAGAAGAGAGTTCCCAATGGTGCCGTCACCTTGGTCATTGAAGAACTGATCCCAGGCGGTGTAATATCTTTCCTTCCCGCCAGCTGTATCTGTTTCTGTGGGATTGATGTCCCCGGAATAGTAGCTGTAGGAACCATGAAGAACCGGCTTGTATTCGGCTGTTTTGTCAAACGGCAGAGAATACGTGGACAGCACTTGTGTTGCCCAGGCTCTTCTCTTCATAATGTTATGAATCGTAGGAGTTGTAGATTCACCAACAGCAACAACTTTTGTACCTGTTTGGAAAGCCAATTCACCCTGAAGGTTGAGGCCGTCAAGGATGTTTGCGCTGGCTCGAACACCTGGCAAATAAATGGTATCCGCCTTAAAACCAGAAGTAGGATCAGCTGTTGTACCTGTTGCAGAAGTTTTTGTTGACTGATCTAATTTTGCCCAGAAATAGGCTTCGATGATCGTGTTCATATCATCGCCGAGCTGATAATTGGCGTTCATACCATAGAGATCCACATCATCATCCTGCGGCATTCGGCCTGTTGTTGTTTGTCCATCAATTTTGGCATAGATAACATCAACTGTCAACGGATTGTAATCCAATGTCAAACGAACGGCATCCAATCCTTGTTCTTTGGACAAGTCGGTCGCTTCCCCAAGTTGTGTATTGGTTAGATTACGATCCCCTGCTGAATCCATGATGAAGCTGTTACCAAAAGCAAATGCCTGACGGCCAATGACAACGGTCAATGGGGAATAAAGCATTTCTCTTAAAGTAACATAAGCAAGGTCGATGTCGATTTCATCATAGGCATCATCTGAGTCGTCCCATACTCTTTCATTCAAAAGAGCAACCGTTGCAGAGACATTGTCTGTCAGGTCTGCATCGACTCTCAGGCGAGTCTGTGTAAAAAAGATGCTCTGCTCGAATTCGCTAGCAGCAGTGTTTTCACCAAGATCAAACTGGTGCCGTATGAGCCAGGTACTCTCAATGTCACCGGAGATCTTGATGTTCTGCACACTAGCAGCTGCCGGCAGTGCCATAAAAGCCACCACCAGCAAAGCTAATAGTAATTTTCTCATTATTTTTCTCCTCCAAATATAAGTCAGCAAGCTGACTCCTTTAATATATAAACTAGTAGTCATTTATTGGCCTAGTTAATCGCAAAATTAGACCAGTGTCCGATGATTTCCGACAATCGTATTGAGCATCCCCCCTTTCTTTGTCTTATTAAAATCATCACTGGGGTTAAGAAATCCCATCAAAGAAAAGGAATTATGCATGAAATGCACTTTTTTCTTGATTTACCATTTCATTTAATGGGTAAAAACTAGATTATTCTCACACATCTGGCGGGCTGATTCAATAATTTTTTGGGTTTTTTTAAAGGGGGGTCAAATTCTGCACTTTTTAAAAAGCGGGCTTTTTTGCCTAAGGTGATTTTTTGCCATTTCTCGTCGGGAATATCGATTTTTGAGGCCCGAGGGGCGGCAAGCGGCCTTCAGCCTCCCGAAGACTCATTTTTCTAAATTTTAAAATTATTTGGGCCTCAAAAAATAATTCATTCAAAATTCCTAATATCCAGAACCGGCTCGGAATCAGATAATTACATCAATATGTGAAATGCGTGTGACAGAAACAAAGGAAAATAGAAGTGACGGACACTTTAAATGAAAGTGTCCGTCACTTTTATATGTGCGCCTAGCAGCACGCCCCACGGTCACTTCGCTCCCTGGGGGCCACGCATTGCTTCTAAGTTAGCCTTCTCTAGGTCGGCTAACATAAGCAATAGGTGGAGTCGAACGTGCGACCTACTGCTTAGGAGGCAGTCGCTCCCTGCCTGCCGGCAGGCAGGTATCCATCTGCAATGGCTTTATAATATTTATATTATAAAGCCATTAGCGATCCAATTTTCTCTAAAAACCGCTTAAGTTGAAAATTTGGATCGAGCTACTTGCGCATTTTTGCTCTATATATGAAAATGCGCAAGCACCCGTTAAGGGTGTAGGCGCATATAAATTAAAAATGCGCCTAGCACGAGTCGAACGTGCGACCTACTGCTTAGGAGGCAGTCGCTCTATCCATCTGAGCTATAGGCGCATTTTTAATAGTTGTGATAAGTTATATTAATATTATATAAATTCTTAAACTTTAGAGGTCTATTAAACCATTAACTAATATAATAGTCAATACTCTTATCTTCCTTAATATAAGAGCTCCTTAAAATTTGAAACGGGTAATGTGGGTTCGTCCCCAAAAAACTCCTTATATACTTCTATGATATTCGTCCTTTCATTGGCAATAAATGCCAAAGAGGGATTGTCTGCTGCAGCCAAATCAAGCATCCGTATGACCCTTTCATAAAGAAGCCGATTATCAGAACCCGTCAAAAGAGCTTTTCGGTACCTAGCAATGGCGCCCTTATAATCCCCTCTCATTTGAAAAATATGGCCTAATCCGTAATAAGCGGCAAAATGTTCAGGTTCTTTCTCGGTTGCCTTTCGATAACAAATTTCCGCTTCCCTCAAGTTTCCCAAATCCTCATAAAGATTCCCAAGATAAAAATAAGCATTAGCCAAATCAGGGTTGATCTTGATAGCCGTTTTATAATAATGAATCATTTTTTGAACTTGCCCTATTTGCCGGGAAGAAAGAAATTGGTGCTCCTTGTGTTTGTTGATAATCTTTTGAAAATCATCCTCCCGGACAAGAGCATGAGCCAATTTCGTATAGACAAAAGCCGGATTTGCATCCAATTGTTTCTGAAATTGATGCGCCCACAAAGAAACCCCGTCCTTCCAGACCCTGGTTTGTTCATATGTTTTAAGGGATAAGATCAACAAAAAAACAGATACCAAAGCCATCAAGGCGAACTCCCAAATCCGCTTTTCCTTAACTTTTTGCAGAGCGGTCTCAAAAACATATCCTATTCCTAAACAGAATCCCAAACAGGGTAAATACATAAACCGATCGGCAACTGCATTGAGATCTTGCGTAAAGTCAAACCGGAACAAAAAAAACATGGAGGCATAATAAAAAAGAATCGCAAAAACAAAATAACGATTTTTTCGAAATCGAACGAAACCCATGATGAGCATTACAAAAACAACAAGGGCAAAAAGATATTTGCTGTCAAAAAATATTCTTGCATCCGGCAATTCATGCAAGAGAACGAAAAAATCCGGATAAAAAAATTTCTTTATATAAAAAATGCTCGTCCACATCCAATTGAGAGGCGCCCAGGGAAAAGAAAAAGAAGGAATGCGCATGTTGCCTTTGTAGGACATCCATCCCATAGGGAGAAACAACAAAACCAGCCATGCTTTTTCTTTGATTGATGCAGCATCTATTCTCCGTCGAAAAAACAAATCCAGAATAAGCAAAATCACAGGCAGGCTCAAGGCCATCGGCTTGGCAAGGACACTTAAAAAACCTAACGCTGCGGTGAAAAATAAATATTTCTTTTTTTTGAGTTGGCTTTTAAGATAAGTACAATACGAAAGCAGGGAAAGCATATAAAAGAAGGCATACAAGACATCTTTGCGCGATGTTACCCAAGCCACCGCTTCCACATGAATGGGATGCAAACCAAAGATAAGCGCCGCCAGGAGGGCCCCTTTTTCCTTCAAACCCAAACGCAAGGCAAATAAAAAAACAAGAACCGTTACAAAAATATGCAACACCAAATTATTAAGATGATAAACAAAAGGATCCAGGCCGAAAAAATGACGTTCGATAGCAAAGGAAAAAACAGACAGAGGCACATAAACCTTGCAGATGGTCTTTGTGAATATTTCTTTGACAGATTTAAAATCAAACCCTCTTAAAGACTGATTCCATGTCAAAAAAACATCATCATCCCAAATAATAAAACCATTGTTGAGGACAGGAGCGTAAGACAAAAAAACAGCAGAAACGAGGAATAATAAAAAAAGGGTTATCTTTGTCTGACGGGGATTTTCAACCAATCTCATCGTGCACTTAGTATTTGATCAAGGAGCAGATGGGGACATCTTTCAATTTGTCTCTGCCATTGAGAAAAGCCAGTTCAATCAGAAAGGCTGCCCCGACCACTTGTGCTTGAAATTCCTTGACTAGTTTAACGACCGATTCAACAGTTCCTCCTGTCGCCAAAAGATCATCGACGATCAAAACGCGACTATCGGAAGTCAACGCATCTTGATGAATCTCTAAAGTATCCGTTCCGTACTCTAGAGAATAGGTAACACTTTTGGTTTTGTAGGGGAGTTTGCCTTTTTTTCTGACAGGGATAAAACCAATTCCAAGCTTATAGGCCAATACAGCGCCAAAAATAAATCCGCGCGATTCGATAGCGACGATTTCCGAAATTTTTTTATCTTTGTATTCTGCAACAAGTAAATCAATCGATTTTTGAAAAGCTTCGGGTTCACTTAAAAGAGTTGTAATGTCCTTAAAAATAATTCCTTTTTTAGGAAAATCCTGAACATCGCGAATGTAATCGGCAAGATTGTTTTTCAAGTTTTCCATAACCTCAACTCCTTTGATAACGAGTCATTTCCCCAAATTTATTCCTCACCTTTTTTAGATTCTTTCTGATCCTTAAGGATCTGCCTGATCTTATTGATGGTCGCTACCTCAATCTGGCGGACACGCTCGCGGGATACTCCCAGCTCTTTTGCGATTTCTGCTAACGTTGAGGCTTCTCCATTCGTTAAACCAAAGCGCATATCCAAAATCCGTCTTTCGCGATCATTGAGCATGTCCAAAAAGCTATGGGCCCGTTCCTGGTTAAAAAAGACTTCCAGATGCTCATCGGGAGCGGCAATATTCTCATCCTCAATCAAATCTCTGACCTGCCCATCCCCGTCTTCTCCTATGGGAGCATCCAAACTCGACATCTTGGCGATTGATTTTTCCAGTTCGCCAATTTTGTCGACCGGCACCTGCAATTTTTTTGCGATCTCGCCTTTTCTGGGTTTCCGTTTCAATTTATGCGTCAAAGCCTCGACCGCCTTCTTGTATTTGAGAATCTCTTCGTTCATATAGACAGGAACGCGAATCATTTTGCCCTGGTCGATAATCGCCCGCGAAATTCCCTGTTTGATCCACCAAGCCGCATAGGTAGAGAAACGAAACCCTCTATCCGGATCGAATTTATCAATGCTCCGCATGAGTCCGATGTTCCCCTCTTCAATCAAATCACTTAAGGAAACACCTAAATTGATATAACGTTTGGCAATACTGATGACAAGACGCAGGTTGGAACGGATCATTTTTTCCCGAGCTTGCTTGTCCCCTGCCTGGATCTTTTTGGCAAGTTTAAATTCTTCCTCAGGAGTTAATAGAGGGATTTTTCGGACATCTTTAAAATAGGCTTTGATGGGATCCATTGAACAACCTTACTCATTGGTTAACATAAATACTAAATCCGAATCCCCAAACTCTGAACAAATCCAAAATCACAAATTCAAACATTTTAAACCTGAATTAATAAGACTACCAAAACCGGTTTCAAATTTTATTCATTCGAATTTGAATATTGTTTCGTATTTAGGATTTCGTGCTTCGGATTTTAAAAAATGCAAAGATAAATTTCAAATTGCACATTTTCTAATATTATCTTCCATTTTCTTATTTTCGTCTTCCTTTTTCTCATTTTTTTAAAAAATAAAAAAACTTTCGATAAACAACAGGCAGTATGCAGTAAGAAGTGTGAAACAATGGCTTGTTGCTCCCTACTCCCTGCTCCCTACTCCCTACTTCCTACTCCCTACTTCCTACTATTCATGCCCCGACGGCTGCCTGGGCTGCCGCCAAACGCGCAATGGGAACACGATAAGGGGAACAACTGACGTAGTTAAGGCCTGCCTTGACGAAAAACTTGACGGAAGCCGGATCTCCCCCATGTTCCCCGCAAACACCGACTTTAAGATCTTTTCGTGTAATGCGGCCTCTTTTGACCCCTAATTCGACAAGTTGGCCGACGCCCGTTTGATCAATCGAAGCAAAAGGATCCTCCATGAAAATTTTCTTGTCGATGTAATCCGGCAAGAAATTACCCACATCATCGCGGCTATAACCCAATGTCATTTGGGTCAAATCATTGGTCCCGAATGAGAAAAATTCGGCTTTCTCTGCAACTTTGTCTGCCACAAGGGTTGCGCGCGGAATCTCCATCATCGTTCCCACCAGATATTTTACTTTAACTCCGTTTTTCTTGATAATCCCATCCGCTATTTGACGAACGATCTCTTCTAAAATATCGAATTCCGCTTTTGTGCCAATCAGAGGAATCATGATCTCCGGAAGAACCTTGACTTTCTTCTTGGCCATGTTGCAGGCGGCTTCCACGATGGCCGTAACCTGCATTTTACAAATCTCCGGATACGTGATCGAAAGACGGCACCCGCGATGACCCAACATAGGATTCATCTCATGAAGTGAATCAACCTTTGCCTTAACTTTAGCGGTGGTTGTTTTCAACCTTTTAGCCATCTCTGTCTGCCCTTCCTTATCCTGCGGCAGGAACTCATGCAACGGCGGATCAAGCAAACGAATCGTAACCGGAAGGCCGTCCATCGCCTCAAAGATGCCTTCAAAATCTTTCCTTTGATAAGGAAGAAGTTTCTCAAGCGCTTTTTCCCGTCCAGCGAGATCATCGGCAAGGATCATTTCCCTTATGGCCCAAATACGATCTCCTTCAAAGAACATATGTTCGGTACGGCAAAGACCTATGCCCTCTGCGCCAAAAGCACGCGCTACTTGCGAATCCTTCGGAGAATCCGCGTTCGTGCGAACATTAATCTTTCGGTATTTGTCCGCCCATTTCATCACTTCCAAGAAAATCTTTGTGATCGGATGTTTCAGGGCTGCTTTATTTCCGTTAACCACACCAGACACCACCGGAGAGGCTGACGTGTCCACGTGGCCTAAAATGACTTCCCCTGTTGTCCCGTCAACAGAGATCTCATCGCCCTCTTTGATCTTTTTGTCACCAACACTAATGGTTTTCGAACTGTAATTAATGTCGATCGCGGCACAACCGACAACACAGCATTTCCCCCAGCCGCGGGCCACAACCGCCGCATGGGATGTCATCCCGCCGGTGGAAGTCAAAACCGCCTGCGCGGCCCACATCCCACTGACATCTTCGGGAGACGTTTCTTTGCGAACCAAAATAACATTTTTGCCCTTGGCCGCCCATTTTTCGGCATCATCCGCCGTAAAAATAACTTGGCCGTTAGCGGCCCCGGGGCCGGCCGGTAAACCTCTGGCAATGACCCTTTCGGCAGAAACAGCTGCTGATTTGGCTTTGGGATCGAGAATAGGAAAAAGAAGTTGATTCAGATGATCGCCCTCGATTCTTTTTAACCCTTCTTTATCCGTAATCAAACCTTCTTTGACCATATCTACGGCAATTTTAACAGCAGCTAGACCCGTTCTTTTCCCGGTTCGCGTCTGTAACATAAAGAGCTTGCCTTCCTGAATGGTAAACTCAACATCCTGCATATCGCGATAATGCTTTTCAAGCTTCAGACGAATCCCATCCAGTTGTTTGTAGATAACCTTCATTTTTTTCTCTAAAGTGGAAATGGGTTCAGGTGTACGGATCCCTGCCACAACATCCTCGCCTTGGGCATTGATCAAATATTCACCGAAAAATTTATTTGTCCCGTCGGCAGGACTTCTTGTGAAAGCAACACCTGTCCCGGAGGTATCCCCCATGTTTCCATAAGCCATGGCCTGCACATTAACGGCTGTTCCTTTGAGCCCATGAAGTTTATTGATCTTTCGATAAGATATGGCTCGCGGAATATTCCACGAACCGATAACCGCGTTAATCGCAAGCTCCAACTGTTCGCGCGCATTGGTTGGAAAATTTTTACCAACATGTTTCTTGTAAACTTTTTTGTACGCAGCCACCACCTCTTTAAGCTCTTTGGTTGTGAGATCACAATCCAATTTTCTCTTATATTTCTTCTTAATACGGCTCAGTTCATGTTCAAAATGTTCGTGGTCAACGCCCATGCAGACATCCCCGAACATATTGATGAAACGCCTGTAAGAATCCCATGCCATGCGTTCGTTGTTTGTCTTTTTTGTAAGGCCGACAACCGCATCATCATTGATGCCTAAATTAAGAACCGTATCCATCATCCCCGGCATAGAAACAGCCGCGCCACTTCGGACAGAAACAAGAAGTGGATTATCCTTGCTGCCGAATTTAAGCCCAATCTGAGCTTCGACTTTTTTAATATTGCGATCAATCTCCGCATCCAGCCCGGCAGGTTTTTTCTTGCCGTGAGTATAATAATACTCGCAAACATCCGTCGAGATCGTAAATCCCGGAGGCACAGGAACACCGATATTAGACATCTCCGCTAAATTCGCACCCTTCCCTCCCAAAAGGTCTTTCATTTGCGCTTTGCCTTCTGCTTGTCCGCCTCCGAAAAAATAAACATACTTCCTAGCCATTTTGGTACTCTCCTTTATTTAAACAATAATTAATATTCTTTATTAAAAAATTAAAAAAGTTAATTTGAAAATTTTTCGGTTAAATAGATCTTTAATTTATCAACAGCGACCCGATCCTGCTGCATGGTGTCACGAAACCGGACCGTCACTTTTTTATCCTCAAGGGAATTGACATCCACCGTTACGCAGAAAAATGTCCCGACTTCATCCTGCCTGCGATAAAGTTTGCCGATGGATGCCGTATCATCATAAACAGTTGGAAAAACTTTGATCAGATCCGCCTTTAACTTTTTAGCTAAAGCAACGACTTCTGTGTTTTTTTTCAGTAACGGCAAAACCGCAACCTTAATAGGAGCCAGTTCCCTGCTTAATCTTAAAACAACCCTCAACCTTCCTTCGACCTCTTCTTCATGATAAGCATCGACTAAAAATGCCAATGTTGCCCGATCTACACCACCGGAAGGTTCAATCACATAAGGATAAAACTTTTTATTGGTCACTTTATCATGATAACGCAGGTCCGTTCCTGAAAACTCGGAGTGCTGCTTAAGATCAAAATCCGTTCGATTGGCTATGCCTTCCAGTTCCGACCAGCCAAAAGGAAAATTGTATTCAATATCTGTACACCCTTGTGCATAATGCGCCAATTCTTCTTTGCCGTGCTTGCGAAGCTTTAGATTTTCTTTTTTGATACCCAAATTCTGATACCACTGAAATCGCGCATCAATCCATTCTTTATGAGAGGCCTTTGCCTCTTCAGGCAAAACAAAATATTCTATTTCCATTTGTTCGAATTCACGCATGCGGAAGGTAAAATTGCCTGCAGTCACTTCATTGCGGAAGGCTTTTCCGATTTGGGCAATGCCAAAGGGGAGTTTGCGGCTGGTCGCATCCAAAACATTCCTGAAGTTGACAAATATGCCCTGCGCGGTTTCTGGTCGGAAAAAAACTTCGGAAGAGGAATCTGTCATCGCACCCAAGTGAGTCTTGAGCATCAAGTTAAAGGCGCGGCCTTCGGTAAAATCCTTGGCACCACAATGGGGACATTTATTCCCAATTTGGTCTACCCGAAAACGTTTTTTGCATTTTTTGCAGTCAACAAGCGTATCAGTAAAATTGTCTGCATGCCCGGAAGCTTTCCAGGTCTGCGGATGCATCAAAATACTGGCATCCAAACCAACCATATCATCACGTTCGTGCACAACCGACTTCCACCAGGCATTCTTGACGTTGCGTTTAAGCTCTACTCCCAGTGGACCATAATCCCAGGCATTGGCCAATCCTCCGTAAACTTCGGAAGATTGAAAGATAAAACCTCTTCTCTTACAAAGAGATACGATTTTATCCATAGTAACCGATTTATCCATCAAAAACTCCCATGACGCAAAAAAATTTTGTACGAATCGTTTATTCTATCGAAAAGTATCTAAAAATGCAAGTAAATTATGTCAAAAAAATGAAAAATTTTATAAATTTATATATTATTTATAAAAGTTAGTAATTTCCTTCCAAAACCTGATAATACTGCTGAATATTCTTCATGGAAGTTATCATAATCTTTCCCATCAAAACAGATACTCCTAAAATAATGATTGTCATAATGAGCTTTTTCTGGCGGCTTAAATGAGAATTTAACCAAACAAGAGGCAAGATTAAAGGCCCAACAACACAAAAACCAATGACAACCGTCATTGTACTGAAATACCACTTGTTTCCCTTTTCTTCTTCAATAATCTGATTGCAATAGCGACAGAAAATTGCTTCATCCTGGATTTCTTCCGCACAATGAGGGCACTTTTTCATAGAACTTTATCCCGTAGCTTTTTCAATTCCTCTTCTGATATGGAATAACTATGCGCCTGATCAGGATAGCGGTTATCCCGAACATCTGCACAAAATTGCTTGACCCCTTCTTCCACAAGCTTTCCCACATCCACATAGCGTTTGGCAAACTTGGGAGTTTTTCCTTCAAATAATCCGACCAGATCATGCGTGACCAAAACCTGTCCATCACAATAAGGCCCAGCCCCGCAACTGATGGTAGGAATTTGAAGTTCCCTTGTGATAATTTCAGCCAATCTATCTGGAACACATTCAAGTACAATGGAAAAACATCCCGCGCTTTCCAGCGCTCTGGCTTGTTCCATAATCCTTTCTGCAGCCTCGGCATCTTTCCCCTGGACTTTAAAGCCGCCCAGCTTGTCAGCTGTCTGAGGAGTAAGTCCCACATGGTTCATAACCGGAATTCCGGAATTAATGATCTCTTGGGTAACAGTAATGCAATTATCGAACCATTCCAGTTTCACCGCCGCACAACCCGCTTCCTCAACAAAACGCTTGGCATCCTTAACCGCCTTTTTTGTATCCAGCTGATAGGAAGAATACGGCATATCCCCGACAAGAAGAGCCTTTTTAACTCCACGATTGACTGCTCGAGCATGATGAAGCATCACATCTATATCCACATCCCGTGTCGAAGGCAAACCCAAAACAACATTCGCCAAAGAATCTCCCACTAAAATAATATCCACGCCGCTTTTATCGATTATGGAAGCAAAGGGAAAATCATACGCCGTAAGCATAACGATCTTTTTCCCTTCCTTTTTCATATCCCTAATCTGGTTGACCGTTTTTTCCCCTGACATAAATCACTCGCTTTGCAATAAATAATTTTCAATGGCTCCAGTAACCTTTTTGCCCGAAGCCATGGCCTCAATCAAGATCCCCGATCCCGTTAAAATATCCCCGCAGGCAAATATCCCTTTTTGAGATGTCATGCCTGTTTCTTCATCAATCCAAAGAGAACCATTTGAACGAATCTTCAAGTCCGGCACCAAGTGAGAAATGGTTTTATTGAGTCTTTTTTCAGAGGCAATAATAACAGTATCGGCTTCCAAGACAACCTCAGAATCAGGAACCGGCATCAGCAGCCATTCTCCTGTCTGATGAGGGTCTGCATAATCCAAAGACACACATTTAATCCCACAAACAAAATTCCTTCCACCAGACATTAAATGAAGAACCTTTTTCAAAGGCTCAAAAACAACCCCCTCTTCTTTGGCGTAATTTCTTTCTTGGGGACAACTGCCCAATTCGGATTCGGTTCCTTCAGAAACAATCATTACTTTTTTATCCAGTCGGGCACATATACGCGCACAATCAAGAGCCGCATCATTGGATCCAATAACAACAACTTTTTCTCCTATAAATAATGATTCTTTATCAGCCAAGAACTTTTTCCTACTCAAATTTATATTGAGCAAAATCTCCTCACTGAAATAAACTCCTCCCAAATGAATACCAGGTAAGCTGCTGATCTTCTCTCCTCCCGTGCCTAAAGCCAGAAGAACTGCAGAAAAACCTTGTTTGAAAATATCCTCAACGGACATTGCATAACCAATGGATGCATTGGTTATGATCTTGACTCCTAAATATTGTAATTCTTCAAATTCTTTTTCCAACACATCTTTAGGCAGCCGAAAAGAAGGAATCCCATAAGATAAAATACCACCGGCCAAAGGGAGCAATTCAAAAATAGTGACCTGGAAATCCTTTTTGGCAAGTTGTGCGGCAGCCAGGATCCCCGAAGGGCCTGAGCCAATGACAGCAATTTTCTTCCCTTGGCATGGGGTTCTTTTGTGATGGAAGGACCATTTCTTCCCATGATCAGCCGCAAAACGTTCTAAAGCCCTGATCCCAATAGGTGCCCTTTTTCCTTCAAGAACAAATTCCTGTTCGCAGGGAGCCGAACAAACTCTCCCGCAAATCGCCGGGAAATCATTCTGTTCCTTGATTTTTTTTAAAGCGCCGGCGATATCTCCTTCGCGTAAAATACGAAAAAAGCTGGAAATATCCACATCCAACGGACATTTCGGATCCCTGGAATGGTCACTCAATTGAGGGAAACGCCTTGCTTCTTCAAAAGCATCTGCTTTGGAAAAACCTAAAGACACTTCCTTGAAATTCCTGATCCGTTTTGTTTTGTCTTGAATTCGTTCTGATTGGGACATAATCTCTTTTACCTAACTTCGAAATTGACCCGGGAAAAATTTCTTGACGATCGTTTCCGTATCGATTTTTTTATCTAACTGCTTGTCTTCCTTATTTTCTGTTTTTCCAAGCGCGTCCAACCGTGTTCTTAAAATATCAAAGTCGATTTCACTTGCATCAAACTCCGGTCCCTCTTGGCAAGCCAGGATCATTTGCCCCCCCACTTGCATACGACAGGACCCGCATGTTCCCTTTCCGCAAAATATATTGGAGGTGAAATGAACTAATGTTTTGATGCCTTTTTGTTTGGTTATCTGAGAAATGCCTTTCAGGGTATCAACATCCCCTGCTGCATAAACCAATTTTACCTCTTGCTCTTGAAGCATCCTTTTTAAACTGCCGATAACATCTCCCTTTTTGACATATGAGCCGTCATCTGTTGTGATTAAAAGCTTGTGACAAAACAAACGCATTTGATTTTCAAAGACAAGCGCCTTTTTATTGGCTGCCCCGATAATTCCGACAACCTTATTCCCCGCATTTTTTAACGTCTTGCAGATCGGCAACATGTCGGCAATATGAGCGCCCTCGGCTATGCAAATGACATGCCCCACCTTTTTGGAAAAACAAGGTTTTCCAAAAGGGCCCATAATCGAAAATAATTCATCCTCAATATGCATAGCCGCCAATTGCTTTTCTTCCGCATCCCTTTCGTCAAAAATCAAAGAAATAATTCCTCTGCGCTTATCCGCTTCAACAATCGTCAATGTCACCCATCGAGCTTTCTCTTGAGGAATAACAACAACAAACTGGCCGGGGAGGGCTTTCTGGGAAATCGTCTCCGCGAGTATATCCAAACGCTTTACATTAGGAGCAAGAATCAATTTATTGATAATCTTAAATTCGTTATTATTTTCCATCGATATTCCCAAATTAAAAATTTAAAAATAAAGAAACAATATTATTATTCGACTTTCAAATAAAGAAAAGCCTCCAAAAGATTATCACCGATAAAGATTTTAGAAGCAAAAATCTTAAAAGCAGAAAGAGCGCCTAAACATGGCTGCACAACATCATTGACAAGAACCCTTTTCGCCTCCATGGTAAGTCCTTCAGGATTTTCATATCCTTCAATCATTTTTTCAACTTCTTCCGCCGCCTCTTGATCCGACTCAAGGCTTATGCTCGTCTGCGCGATTTGTTCTCTAATAAGCGCGATCCTTTCTTCCCTGCCCAATGCCTGTTGTGCTTGTATCTTCAACTCTTCAAATTCTTCCTTTAATGTTTTAAGCCTTTCTTCTCGTCTAGCCAATAACGGCCCTAATTCGAGCAGACGTTTTTCTCCTTCAGGGGTAATTCGCTTTACATCAGCATCCCTAGCCTCTATCAATTCTTGCTGTTCTTTTTTTGCCTCTATTATAGAATCCTCAAAGGCAATAATAAATTTTTGCTTCCTTTGAATTTCATCCTGCTCTACCAGAGGAGGCGCATCCGATTTGGATTTCTCTAAATTCTCTAATTCACTTCTGAGATTTTTGATTTCTTCTCTTTGTTTATCAATATTTTTCTTTAAATCCTCTAAACGTTTTTCTCCTCCTTCTTGAAATGCCTCGTACTTGGATATCTGCATAGATGACCATTGATTCCACCAGCCGATCAACTCTTTCGCCGCATCAACAATTTCATCCAATTTCAAATAATAAATGGCGTTGTTTTTCTCTTGCAAGCCAATACCGATGGACCCGAATGCCTCATCGGCTTTTAAAGATTGGGACGAATCCAATGTATTATCAATAGAATTTTTGATTAAGTTTCGATGACTTGCTATCAGTAAATAATTCTTGACGTAAGCGTAACTGGGCTGAAGGTTAGTGAGCATAGGAATGGAAATATAGTGAATCAAAACCTTCTTGTATTCTTCCTTCTGCGGCTGCATAAATAGTTGTTGTTCAAGAACAAGTTTGAGGATCTCTTCCTGCTTGTTTTGATCGAGCACCTCAGCAAAAAACAAAAATTGCGGAAGAGGAAAAATTCCCGATGTATCAACGCGTTGCAAATACCCTCCGAACTCATTCCCTAAAGTTGGCAGTATATCCTCTTCAACCGTTAGGCCGAATTGCTGTTTTAAATTGGCAGAAAACCTTTGCAAGAAAGTCTTCTCCTTCAAGCTCTCAGGAGAAAAATCCCAACTTTGCCCCAAGGCTTGCTGCCAATGATAATCGAAATCGTAACACACGTTCCACTGATATCCCCAAGCCTCTTTGGGGACCAATTGAACCGTTCGGTTTTCTTGGGGAGCACAATAATAAAAACTCCTAATCTTGGGATTTAATTGTTTGCGGTCAAAATGAACATCCACTTTTACCTGAGACATCCTGCTTAAAATTCCGGAGAATCCTGCCGCATGAAAACCTTCCACAGCCCTGAAATTCTTATCAAACCTTTCAATCAGAACATCTGCCTGCTTTCCGCTTCTGAGGGCAATCAATTTCTTGGAATAACTTCTAATCCCTTCAAAAAGCGATTGCAGATTCAAATAACCAAAAATTTCCGTATCCGGCAAATAATTTTTGCGGATCTTCAAAAAGGCAGCATCCCTGGACAAAGATTCCTTTTTTTTCTTAAAAACATCCAGGCAGTACTTGGCGGGCTTGTCGGTCATTCCAAATATAATCAAATCCCTTATCCGGACGTAACCTATATCGACTTTTTTCCCCTTAAGGGTAATGACATTGATGATATGCCCCTCATACTCTGTCTTTTTAAAGGAAATATCTTGATTGGATCTGGCAACCGTCGCACTCAAAAATTCAATAAATTTTGCCGTCCGGCTAATACGCGTTACAAAAATAAAGTTCGAAAAACTATCGCCGAGATTATTTATATTGACTTGCCCTATGGGTAATGGATAAGCCGCCACGGCGACTTCCTGTCCGAAAAATTTTCTTAAGAACTTCGCGAATTGTTCAACCGCTTTTTCGTTAGAAAAACTTTCATACTTTTGAAAGTTCGATTCCTTTAAACCCGCAGCCATGAGCATCTTTTTATAATCAATTTTCTTGAGATTCTCCCATAGTTTGGTTGTAAACAGTTCATCCAAATTTTCATCAATATGAGAAAGGCGAAAATACAAGACAGGTTTCCCGGGGAGGATATTCTCTATAGAAAGCGGCATATTGAGACGAATAGACAAATAAATAAAAGAAAAACCTAAGATCACAAGAAAGATAGCTAAGACGAATAATAACGTTTTTTTCATTCCAAACCTTTCTCCTGAAGAACTAGGTTGAAAAATCCCCTACTTTTATGCCAAAAAGGTGCTGGGCATTTTGGTTTAAAACACAAAGGGCTTCTTTGCGATCCATATTTTTTAACTCAGCAAAAAGATCCAAAGTCTTTAGGACATCCTTGGGTTCAGCCCTAAAACCGCTTTCTTCTTCTTTGTTGCGAAAATAAACAGGGCTATCTGTTTCAATCAAGGCGCGGGCCAAAGGAACTTGCTTCATAGCTTCTTGTGCTTCTTTGCTATAAGCAAGGCTGGGTGTGCAGGACACATAAAAACCTTCTGCCAAAATTTTTTCCAATATGTCCAGAGGCCCGCTGTACCAATGAAAAACGCCTTTTTTTACACCAACTTCTTTAACCATCTCCAAACAATATTTCCAAGCTCCGCGCGAATGGATAATGACCGGCAGGTCGTTTTCTTTGGCTATGATAAGTTGACGACGAAAAACCTCACGTTGTTCTTCTTTTTTCTCATCGCTCTTTCGAACCCAACGATACCAAAAATCCAACCCAATTTCACCAATGGCAACAAGCTCCTTGATATTCGCCTGAACGAAATCCAGACATGCATCAATCTCATCACTCTTGATATTTCCGGGATGCAAACCCATCGCCAAATAAACCCTGGGTGTTGGAATGTTTTTTTGGATCGCAAGATTCCTTTTATTAGAATCAAGATCAACCCCTGCGGCCAATACGGCCCCAACTCCTGCATCCGCCGCCCTTTTAAGCGATTCTTCGATCTGCTCGCAATGATCCAAATGAGCATGTGTATCAACGATTCTCATAATTACATCGGTATCCGTGGTGCGGGACACGGTTTGCGACCACACACCACAAACCTTTCAACGTGCACCGCTATAATATAAATGTCACCGGGCCATCATTAACTAAAGAGACATCCATCATGGCCGCAAATTCGCCCGTTTCCACTTTGCAATTCTGGCTACGTAATTTTTGCACAAAAAGGTTATAAAATTCCTCGGCGACCTTTGGATCGGCAGCCTTGTCAAAGGAAGGTCGCCTTCCTTTATCGCAATTTCCAAGCAATGTGAATTGAGAAACCACAAGAAACTCCGCCTCCACCTCGGATGCAGCCAAGTTCATCTTGCCTTCTTGATCTTCAAACATGCGCAATTCGGAAATCTTTCGAACGAAGTGATCAAGCGCATCTTCCTTATCTGTCTTTTCAATCCCAATAAAAATAAGCATTCCATGCCCAATCTGGCCAACTATTTTTCCATTAACAGATACGCTTGCTTGTTTGACTCTCTGCAATACAAATTTCATAAGCGCGGTATATAAATAGATATATTAATAGATATAAGAATAATATATAGAAATTATAGGCAGTTTCTTGACAGCGGTCAACTGAAAAATAAAATGGCCATCCTCTGTCAAAAACAGCCACTGCAAACAAATTTAGTAAGATTATTGAGGATAACCCACCGGTTGGGTCAAAATGACAATTTGATGATCGCTTAATCCCATCGCCTTAGATAATGCAGGCTTGTCTATCCATCCCAAAACAACGGTCGCAAGTCCTTCAGAAGCACAAAATAAATAAACATTTTGGGAAATAAAACCTGTATCCGCTGCTGAATAAAATATTCGCCCTAAATTATCATGACTTTTTAATTTATTTTGGTCAAACACATAAATCAAATTTACCGGTGCACCTTGCGTAAATGATTGTTTCCCCACTAATCCTCGAATGTCTTTATTCCGTATAGGCTCCAGCAAATGATCCGATGCGTTGTATAAGAATAAACCTTCTTTCTTTGCCACATAGATCGAAATTTCTTGAGCATTATGAGCTGAAGGGGCGGTGCGTTTCCCTGACTCCGGTCGATTGATCCCAAAAGCGGCCCATAATAAATTGGAAAGAACATCCAAAGGAATTTCTTTCTCACTAAACGCGCGTTGAGATTTTCTTTCTTTGAGTGCCTGCACCAATAATTTCCCGCCATCCAGGTTGGGATCTAATAAGGGAATCGGTTTTAATTCCTGTGCGACGGCAAGATTGTTTAGGCAAAAAAATCCGATTGCAAAAATAATGACCAAAACTTTTCTCATAATCCTTATCTCCTTCGTACTATAATTCATCAACCGCTAGCGCTGCCAGTTCGGAGCGTTCGCTTTTGGTCAAAAGGATATTGCCAAAGATACCTGATTTTTTAAGCCTTTCAACTGTATAGGAGAGCCCATTGGAATTGGCATCCAAATAAGGATTGTCGATCTGATCCGGATCTCCTGTTAAAACAATTTTTGTGCCGTCGCCTGCACGGGAAATGATGGTTTTGATCTCGTGAGGTGTTAAATTCTGTGCCTCATCAACGATCATGAACTGATTCGGAATACTTCGCCCTCGGATATAGGTCAAAGCTTCCACTTCCATCATTTCCGATTTTGTAAGGTTATCGATCGTAAGGTCGCTCAAAGACCAATCCTTATCTTTGGATGTATAAGCTTTTTTAAGAATAAACTCAAGATTGTCGTATATGGGCTGCATCCAATAGGTCAATTTTTTCTCTTTGCTGCCCGGCAAATATCCAATATCTTTTCCCAAAGGGACAATGGGACGAACGATGAGCAATCTCTCATAAAGAGGAGTGCGCCCAACGATCTTGGATAAAGCGCAAGCTATCGCCAATAATGTTTTTCCCGTCCCTGCCTGTCCTACCAAAGTGACAAGTTTAATATTGTCGTTCAACAAAAGCTCAAAGGCAATCCTTTGTTCCGTATTAAGAGGCAATATCCCCAAAATATCTTCAGAATCTCTTACAGGGACCATACACTCAGTGGAGGAATCATATTTGCAGAGCATTTGCTTAATATCATTTTCTGTTCTGACAAGGGCATATTCATTCTCATAAAAAGAATGTCCTTTGATGGGCAAATTGTTGTTTGCACTTAATTGATCCATCTCTTCTGGGCTGATAACAACATCCTTCCATCCCTTATAAAGATTTCCATATTCTACTTTCTGTTTTTCATAATCAACCGCCTTGATTCCCAAGGCTTCGGCCTTGATGCGGGCATTGACATCCTTGGAAACAAAAAAGACCATTTTCCCTTTTTTCTGCAGTTGCCAGGCGATGGTCAAAATCTTATTGTCACTGATCGCTTTATCGATCGAAGGCAAAGTTTTTATTTCTTCTTTATCTTCAACGGCAATGATGAGCGTTCCTCCATTATTCATCCTGGCACCTTTCTTCAGTGCCCCCTTCTTGATCAGCCCATCGATCTCCCTTAAAATTTCACGTGCATGCATTCCTTTTTTATCCGGCATGATCTTCAGTCGGTCCAATTCCTCGATCACCATAATAGGAATGATGACACGATTATCCGCAAAAGAATAAATCGCATGAGGGTTATGGATAAGCACATTCGTATCCAATACAAAGTTTTTTTCTGTCGGTTTGGTTCCTTTTTTCTTTATCAAAGCCCTTCCCTCCTTTTGAATTAATGCAAGTATTTTGCAGATCTTAACTTTTTTCCCAAATGAAAAACGAGAAAATTATTTAACACATACTTCAAATCTTTTTTGACTGAGGGTGTAAATTTCAGCTTTAAACAATTTTCCCAATCATTCTTTTCCACATGAAGAATGGAGGCCACCGCTCCCCGAGAAATCATATGAACTTCCTTATCCGGAAAATGGCAGTCCCAGCAAATCAAGCCTCCCTCCTTAACGCTGAAACGCGCCTTGGTCGCGATGGTTTTTCTACATTTCAAACAGGCATCCAGATGTGGCCGAAACCCTGAGTAAAGAAGCATCTTGATTTGAAAAACATGAACCAGTTGGTTGATGTCCACATTTCCCTGGGCTGTATTGAGAAAATTCATTATCAGCCGATAAACTTTTTTGTTCTTTTCTTCCGGCGGCATAACCACATTGACCAACTCAAGCATATAGTGGGCTGCCATCAATTTTTTCAAATCCTGACGGAGGGGCAGAAAAAACTGCTTCAAATCACACTGACTGACAAGATGCAAGTCTGAATTGCGATACTGATAATAAACAATGTCATTAACAGAAAACCGCTCAACACTGCTTCCGAACTTTTTGTGGTCTTTTCGAATGCCTTTGAGAATACCGCCAACTTTTCCGTGTTCTTTTGTGAAAAACGTTGCGATGCGGCTCGTTTCGCGATAATCAAAGGACTTTAAAACAATTGCTTCTGTTGAAATGATTGCCATATTTGTTCCGCGATCAGAAACGAGTTGATTTCTTTTCTCTACCTACTCCTTACTTTTTACTTCTTACTCAAAATTTTTTCCATGATTTTCTTCTCTTTGACCCTCATTCTTCTTACATCTGCAGTTTTGTGGTCATCATAGCCCAATAAATGCAAAATCCCGTGTACAAGATAAAGTGTGAGTTCATAATCAACGCTGGTTTGGAAACGTCGTGCATTAGAGAATGCCGCACTCGCTGATATAACAATTTCTCCTTCAATATATTTTGCTTTTTTGGACGAACGCGAGTTTTGTTCGTCAGAAAGATCAAAGGCAATCACATCCGTGGGGCGGTCTTTTTTAAGGTATTTTTTATTAAGGGATTGGATTTTTTGATTCGTCACAAAAACAATGGAAAGCTGCGCAGATTTGACACCTTCATTATTTAGAACTTTCTTTGCGATCCTGATGATCTTGGGAGGGATTATCAGAGCTTTCTTCTGTTGATTTTTCACTTCTATCATCATGTGTACTTTTCTTCTCCGGATATTTAATGCGGGAATGATACATCGCACCCAAAATGCGCGTAAATGTTAGAGCAATCAGTTCGATTTCTTTTAAGGTAATATTGCATTCGTCCAATTGGCCATCGATAAATTTATTATTGATGATTTTACGAACAACCTCTTCAATCTTTTGAGGATTGGCTTCGTCAATGGAACGTGTGGCCGCCTCTACAGAGTCTGCCAACAAGACAATAGCGGTCTCCCGTTTTTGAGGCTTGGGGCCGGGATAACGATAATTTTCTTCACCGATAGAGGCGTCTTCCTCTGCTTCTTCAAGAGCCTTCTGGTAAAAATAATGCATCAGGCTCGTCCCATGATGTTGTGGGATGAAATCCACAATTAACGGATTGAGTTTATTCTTCTTGGCAAGTTCAATCCCTTCTTTCACATGATTTAAAATGACCAAGCGGCTGATAGAAGGCTCAATATTGTCATGTTTGTTGCTGCCAACAAGCTGATTTTCGGTAAAATATTCGGCCTTTTCCATTTTTCCAATGTCATGATAATAGGCCCCCACACGGCAAAGCATCGAATTGGCTCCAATAGCGTCGGCAGCGGCTTCTGCCAAATTACTGACAACAATGCTATGATGATATGTCCCGGGCGCTTCTAAGATCATACGCTTTAAAAGCGGCTGATTAAAATCGGATAACTCCATAAGACTGAAATTGGTGAGCACACCAAAAAGAAGCTCAAAAATCTTCAAAGTCGCAACAACGACAAAAGCGGAAATAAACCCGTTGATAAAAAGAGGCCTTAAAATATCGAGGGCAAATTCCTTTGTGATAAGATAATGAATATCCGGATTCATCAAGGCCATACAAACCACTTGCATAATGCTGACATAAAAACCGGCCGCAATCAGTCGACCGCGTGTCCTTGCATCACAGACCGTATAACTTGCCGTTAGACTTCCGATAAAAAACACAAGCATGACCTTCAAATCGCCGCCCCAGACCAAACTGACCAAGATACTGCTTGAAAAAGACATAAAAAAAGCAAGCTGAAGATCATTAAACAGAAGAATCGTTAGCATCGCCACACTGGCAACAGGAACATACAATAGTGAAAAGTCCGTGTATTCTCTGATAGCGTGGGCCGTAAAAACAATTAAAATCAATAACAAGCTCAAATGGAGATACATTTTGTAATCCGCTTGGCGCTGAAAAAACAAATGCCCCCCCAAAATAAGCATCAAAAGAGGAATGATCAGGGGAAAATCCACAACCTGACAAAACACCGTCAGCAACAAAGCAACGATGAATATAATGAGGGATATTCTATAATCTATTTTTGTTTTGCTCAACATGACCGTAAAGTTTGATGTTAGAGGCTATGTTTTTTCCGCTGCCGCATAAGCCTCAATGATTCTCTGGACCAATTCATGACGAACAACATCTTCTCCTGTGAGATTAACAAACTTGATTCCATCAATATCTTTTAATATTTTTTGGGCTTCGACAAGACCAATGGGTGTGTTTTTGGGCAAATCGCTTTGGGTCACATCCCCTGTAATCACCGTTTTGGAATCAAAACCCAAACGTGTTAAGAACATCTTCATTTGAAAAGGCGTGGAATTCTGCGCTTCATCCAAAATAACAAAAGCATCATTAAGTGTTCTGCCCCGCATAAAAGCCAAAGGGGCAACCTCGATGATTCCTTGCTCTGTATATTGTTCGACTTTGGCTGGATCCATCATGTCATAAAGCGCATCATAGATAGGCCTTAGATAAGGAAGAACTTTTTCGACCATATCCCCAGGCAAGAACCCGAGATTCTCTCCGGCTTCCCTCGCCGGACGGGTTAAAATAATACGACGAACTATTCCCTTTTTTAAAGCATTTACGGCCATGGCGATGGCCAGATAGGTCTTGCCGGTTCCTGCAGGACCAATACCAAAAACAATATCGTACTTCTTGATCGCCTCAATATACTCGATCTGTCCTTTGGTCTTGGGTGTTACCAGTCCACCCTTTGTGGAAATTTCAATTTTTTCTTTGGCCAAACGTTTAAAATCGATTCCCTTATCCGGGGAAGTCAGCTGAAGAGCATAAATGATATCTCTCTGCTTGAGGTCTCTGCCATCTTTAATAATGCTCAACAAGTAATCAATCAGATCACTGACCTTCTCTATCTGGGCTTTATTCCCTTCCACTTTCAAGCCACTATCGAAACGCATAACCTTGACCCTCAATTGTTGCTCAATGATCTTAAGGTTTTGATCATACTTTCCGAAAAGGACTTGTAAGCCTTGATTATTGTTCAAATAAATTTTCTTTTCCATAATCAAAAGTTATAAAGACACAATCTCACAACGTCATATTAACTTATTGTTACTAAGGACTGGTTACTAGTTACTGGAAAATTCCCAGTTTCTAGTCCCCAGTCCCTAGTTTCTATTACATTTATACCTTTTACTATTTCATCACCGGAACTTTGATAACTATTCCAGGTTTAATTCGATTAGGATCCTTGAGTGTATCTTTGTTCGCTTCAAATATTTTGGGCCACTTGCTGTAAGAATCATAGAACTTCTTTGAAATTTTTTGAAGCGTGTCATCCTTCTGTACCTCATAATCGACAAGAACCATCTCTCCATGTTCTTCGGCGATATATTCTTCTCCCTCATCTAGGTCGGGAATAACAATGGGCCTGGCCCAGTCAGGCGTCGGGGTTTTTGTAGGTTTGTAAGAAGACGGCCTGGGAGTAGGTGTGATATCCACTTCTTCCATTTCATCCTCTTCAATGTCTTTTGTTATTTCCAAAACATAAATCTTTCTGGTCTTTTTGATATCGCTCCTATCGACAGGAACAGGAGCCCCCCCTACATAACCCATGTTACCGCCTTGCATGTTTTGATCAACCCTTTCTTTTTCATCCACATAAGAACGTATACGTGTTCCCACCGATGTTGTACACCCCGCAACAACAAAAACAAATAAAAGGATACATAAAATTCTTAAGGTTTGTTTAGGCATCTTCGCCTCCTTTGTTAAGCGTCATTATCCCTAATTCTGTTAACTGCTCCTCATCGACCATCGAAGGAGCATTCGTGATTAAACAATTTCCTTTTTGTGTCTTGGGAAAAGCCATTGTATCTCGAATAGAATCCAATCCTACTAAGATGGCAACAAGCCGATCGAGCCCATAAGCCACACCCGCATGGGGCGGGGCGCCATATTCAAAAGCCTGCAACAAAAATCCAAAACGTCGTTGAACTTCCTCTTTGTCAAGGCCAATAATATCAAAAATCTTCTGCTGCATCTTCCGGTCATGGATACGAACAGAACCGCTTCCAATCTCATTCCCGTTTAAAACCAAATCATAGGAACGGGACCTTATTTTATCATATTGTCCGCTCTCAAGAAAAGACCTGTCCTCCTCATTCAAAGAAGTAAACGGATGATGCTCACTCTCCCATCTTTTCTCATCCTCATTATATTTGAATAATGGAAAATCCACAACCCAAAGAAAAGAAAAATCTTGTCCCTTTTTTCTTGTGTCCGGTTTATCCGATTTGTATTTTTTTATCGCCTCAGCGTATGTTAAACGCGGAAAAGGTGTTTTTAAGTCAATGCCTTTAATTTCCTTCAAAATCTTTTTGAACATAGTTTCTGTCACTCCAAAAATATCTTCTTCGGTCACAAAAGACATCTCCATATCCAATTGCGTGAACTCCGGCTGGCGGTCAGCCCTCAGGTCTTCATCTCGAAAGCATTTAACAATCTGAAAATATTTATCCAGCCCCGAGACCATCAGCATCTGCTTGAACAACTGCGGGGACTGCGGCAAGGCGAAAAAGCTTCCCGGATTAAGCCGTGAAGGAACTAAAAAATCACGCGCGCCTTCCGGCGTGGATTTCGTAAGCACAGGCGTTTCCACTTCAAGAAAACCTTGTTCGCTTAAAAAATTTCTTATAACCGAACAAAGTTTGTGCCGCAAGGTAAGCGCATCCATGACTTTTTTCCTGCGCAAATCAAGATACCGATAAGTCAGCCTCAATTCCTCGGCAACTTCCCCTTCATCGTCAATTTCAAACACGGGAACTTTGCTCTTATTAAGAATCTCCAGTTCTTCTGCGCATAACTCTATTTCTCCTGTTGCAACATCAGGGTTGACATTTTTAGGAGGACGGACCGAAACACTTCCTGTGACTTTGACAACATCTTCCGGCCCCAATGACTGGGCAAGATCATGCGCCTGGCCACACACTGAAGGAACAAACACAACTTGGGTGATCCCATAACGGTCGCGAATATCAATAAAAATAAGCTTCCCATGATCCCGGCGCCTGTGAACCCATCCGCAAAGCGTCACTTTTTGATCCTTATTTTCTTTTCTTAATTCCCCACACGTATGTGATCTGAGCATAAAAGACTAACACCCTTTCTTTTTAATCGCATCGACTAAAGAATTGATATCCCCGGGGGATGCTTTGATTTCTTTTTGATTTCCCGTTTGCATACATTTAAGCGCAACAATCCCTCTTTTGTCCTCATCTTCGCCTAAAATAAGCGCAAAGCGTGCCCCCGATTTGTCAGCTGAACGCATCTGGCTCTTTAATGATAAAATTTGATAACTCATATCAGCCGCAATATCTTGCCTGCGCAGTTTTTCTAATATTTGAACCGCCTTCTTTGTAATATTCTCATCCAAACAAATTAAAAAAACGTCGATTCCTGATTCTTGGAGTGGTTTTACCTTTGGCATGGAAAGCAAAATCCGCTCCATTCCCAAAGCGAATCCCACTGCATCAACGGAGGGACCACCCAATTGAGCCACCAGGTTGCTGTACCTGCCGCCTGCCCCTAAAGCATCTTGGCTGCCCAAATGAGCACTGGATATCTCAAATACAACATGTGTATAATAATCAAGGCCTCTCACTAAATCAATGGATTCTTCAAATTTTGTACTAAATGTTTTTAAAGCTTCTTTCACTTGAGAATAATAATCGAAACTCTTAGCCGAAAGAAACGAATAATCAAGTTTAAGACTTCTGACAGCCTCTTTGCACTCTTTGTTTTTGCAATCAAGGATACGGAAAACATTTCGCTCAAATCTTTGCTGACAATCGCTACATAAATCTTTTATTTTTTTACCTAATTGCTTTTTTAGAACTTTGGCGAATTCCTTCTTATCTTCTGATGACCCTAAAGAATTGATTTTGAGCTTAAAATCTTTTATTCCCAAAGCTTTCAATATATTGACAGATAAAGAAATCACCTCTGCATCTAAATAAGCAGATGAGCTTCCAGGCCCGATCGCTTCAACCCCAATCTGGCTGAACTGGCGTAGCCTTCCCTTTTGCGGCCGTTCCCCGCGAAACATCGGCCCAATATAAAAAAGCTTGGATAATCTCTCTTTTCTGTCTAAACCATTCTGAATATAAGAACGAACCACAGAAGCTGTCCCTTCGGGACGTAAGGATAGACCGCTTAATTTTACGCTTTTCTCCCCCGGTTTTGGTTGAGCAGCTAAATTAAGCATCTGTTTTTGAACAATATCACTGGTCTGGCCAACAGAACGGGCAAAAAGCTCTGTTTCTTCAAATAAAGGGGTACGGATTTCTTTATATCCGTAAAGATTGAGGATCTTGCGTAATTTTGATTCCATTTCCCTCCAAATGAAAATTTCCTCTGGAAGGATATCTGAGGCGCCTCTTGGAACAGCAAATTTCTTTATCATTATAGCCTTACTAACCTTAAGGGCGTCTCGACTTATTATGTCTGGACGCCCTTTATTCTCTGTGTATTAGATAGAAATATATATATCTGGCAATTCTGTAAACTTTTAGCCAATTAATAAACTTCTTATTTGATTTTCTGTTTCATTTCCAAGCCGGGCTTAAAAACGACTACTTTTCGCGGAGGAACAGGAACACTTTCACCAGTTCGGGGATTTCGTCCAAAACGAGCTTTTCTTTCTTTGATCTTAAAAACCCCAAAGTTTCTCAGCTCAACCTTTTCATTTCTTATCAAGCTATCAATGATTACATCAAAGGTATTTTGGACTATTGTTTTGACATCAACCTGCTTTATTCCAGTTTTGTCTGTAATCTTTAAAACAATATCCTTTTTTGTCATTTATTTCACCTCCTAATCCTAAGTATCGTATCAGCAATATGTTAGGGTGTCAAGAATAATCTGTTCACGGTTCATCGCGGTTAACGGTTTACGTTCTACGTGGCACGAAACACCAAAAACCTTCGCAAACCGCACAACGCAAACCGTACAACGTTTAAATTGTTACAGAAAACCGATCGCCGCCCACGACCTCTTTGATCTCATTCATCAAAACTTCATTTGGATCAACAAAAAGATCCTCTCCTACCATAATTTGGACACTTTTGTAAGAATTTGTATCCAAATTCAAATAAACGGGGGTCTTGCCAGGAAAACGAGACAATTTTTTTCGTAAGTCATTAAAATTACTTTCTTTAAAACCAGTGAGGTCCACTTTTATAGACTTGATGGATTTGTAAACCTCATCGATTTTTTTAATATCTGAGGCTATGATATTGGGAGAATCATCCCTGAATCCAACACGCCCAATGAGCATGACAACTTGTCCTTCATCCAATATTTCAGCCACATTTAAATAAGTAGATGGGAAAATGACGGATTCAACCTCTCCTTCCATATCTTCAATCTTTATGATTGCCATACGCTCATTGCTTTTGCGGGTGGTAGTAAGCTTAATG
>Ga0272441_10003530_pt1 | contig 29610 bp, 27 predicted proteins | sample SSMProp6N_FD_193582 | JGI IMG/M metagenome (GOLD analysis project Ga0272441, IMG submission 193582) | Marine sediment archaeal communities from Little Sippewissett salt marsh, Falmouth, MA, United States - SSM-Prop-6N | ecosystem: Environmental > Aquatic > Marine > Wetlands > Sediment ... | reverse complement strand
CCATCTTTATATCCTCACCCCTCTCCTTCAAGATTTTTGCCACCTGCACATGAGGACCTATGGACTTGTATTGGGAGAGGCCCATTGTAAGCTGGGTGTCTATGATGAGGTCCTCTATCGGGACCTTGTTCTCCTTAATGCTCCTTGTCACTCCCTGAACGTGCTCGATCGCACCCTTGATGTCTCCCTTCTCAAGAAGCATCTCCAAGACCTTTCTCTGGGTCTTTTTAGCGATTCCGGTCCAGTCCCTCCTGACCACTTCAAGACCCTTGGTGGTGATCTTACCGTCATCGTCGATCAGGGCATACTTCTTCTTTGTTACGAAAACGCCTCTCTTGTAGAAACCTTCCATCTCCAGCTCCATGCTCTCAGGCAGGCTCTTGTTAACATATTCCAGGAACTCAAGGGCCCTGTCCTTGTCCATGGTCTTGGACCTTACGAAAAGTGAATCCGTGTCGCCGTAGACGACCTCCAGCCCCCAGGACTTCGCCTTGTCGATCACATCGTTTATGTACTGCCTTCCCCAGGCGGTTATGGACTCTGCGCTTTCCTTAGAGTACCACCTGGACCTTGGGTATCCCAGATAACCGTAAAAAGAGTTCGCAAGTATCTTCAATGCCCATTGCTGGCTGTACAATGAGCTGTGTTCCAGACCCGACGCGCCCTTCATCTTAGACTTGATCCTGATCCTCTCCTTCAATAGGCCCTCAAGGATTTGGGGTATGAATCCCTTGTCCCTCTTGCAGAACCAGTGGCCTGTTGGCGATACATTCTCCTGGCAGCATTCGCAGTCAAGCGTCGAGACATCGACGTTGTGCCCTATGATTATCGAAGGGTACAGCGATCTGAAGTCGAAGTAGAAGATGTTGTTATGTATCCCCTTGATAGGTTCTACCACGTATGCGCCCTCGTAGGTATCTCCATATCTCTTGCTCAGCTCTGATGACCCCGGGGGATTTGGAATGATCTCCCCGTTGTCCAGACACCTCTTCATCAGCAGCATCTCGACCAAAAGCGATGAGGAGGCCCTTGAGACATCGAAAGTCCTCTGATTGACTATCTTGGTCATCTCGGTCTCGAGTGGAACGAATTGCTGACCTATCTCGAATGTGGCGATCGCGTCCTCCTTGGAGTAGCATGCCAATTCGTCGCGCAGGCAGGGATCCTCCCAGTACCTCCATATCTCGGCCCCGTCGATATCGCTCTTTTCCTTTCCCATGTACTCCTTGTATACAACCTCAAGCTTGTACCTTGAGAGGTTGACGGTCTTCTTCACTATGGGGAACAGGTCTATATGTACTATGCCGGGGATCTCCGCGCTGTTGTTGCTCCCCCGTCCCTTTATCTTCATATCATTGGCGAATCGATGGGAGACGGCCAGCACCTCGCATCTCTTCCTTATGTAGGGGAGGTCAAAGTTGTCTCCGTTGTACGTTACCACGATCTGCGGGGAGGTCTTGTCCATGAATTCAAAGAACGCCTGGAGCATGGCCTTCTCGTCCTCATATATCTTCGAGCCGCCGCATTCCTGCCAGGTAAAGACGTGGGCCCCATCTTCGTCGGCTGCTGACACCATGATTATAGGATCGACCTTTGCGTCAGGCATCCTTCCTGGCCCCTTGCAATACGTCTCAATGTCCAGGCTCAGCACGCCCAGCTCCTCTGAAGGACCATCCATCTCCTTGAAGGAGACAAGGTATTCCCATCCATCCCTGTCCTCAGTGACGATCTCAAGAGGGGTTAGCAGGGGAAGCCCCTTGTCCATAAGGTATCTCCTTATGTACAGTATGTCGTACTCATATATGTCGGCATATCTGGAAATGTCGTCCCTGAGCTCAGGCACGTGGAACGGATAATGGAAGTATATCTTAAGGCATTCGACCCTTTCCCTGCCCATGACCCTCTCTACCTTCTCTATCCCCTTTACCTTGGCCACGGTCTCCTTGTTCACCTTGACCAGGCCCTCTATCAGTGCCTCAGCGCCATCTACGGTGGGTATCGCATAGATATAGGGTGTGTGGCTGTCGTCATAGATGGTCTTGCAATTCTCCCCGTCCTTTATGAACAACCTTACAATGGTCTTGTCGTTCATGGCGACGTAGTCGCAATCGTAGATGATCATTGGATAAGGTATTTAAATTTTGTATTTAAAGATGTATGGGGGATGAAAATGAAATTGGAATTTCTTGGACATTCTTGTTTTTTGATAAGCGACGATAAGAGGGTATTGATCGATCCGTTCCTCACAGGAAACCCTTCCGCCAGCAAGGGAAAAGATGAGCTCAAGGACATTGACATGGTGCTCGTCACCCATGGGCATGGGGACCACTTGGGGGACGCCATAGAGATAGCTAAGGCGAACAACGCGACTTTTGTTGCAATGTATGAGATTACCAATTATGCCAGTGGAAAGGGTGTCGAGAAGGTAGAACCCATGAACATAGGCGGCACAATAGAAGTCGACGGCATTTTAATAACGATGACAAATGCCGTTCATTCATCCGACTTCGAGGGGGGAGCGGCTCATGCGGCAGGGTTTGTGTTGCATCTCAAGGGCCACAGGGTATACCATGCAGGCGACACGGGCGTGTTCTATGACATGAAGCTCATAGGCCAGTTGTATAAACCCGACATATCGATATTGCCCATAGGCTCTAGATTCACGATGGGGATCAAAGAGGCGACCAAGGCAACAGAGCTCTTGGGTTCGGAGTATATTGTGCCCATGCACTATGGAACCTACCCCGCCATAGCACAGGACCCTAAGGAGTTCAAAAGGCGGGTCGGTGAAAGGGCGAAGGTCCTGATATTGAATCCCGGGGAATCATTCACCTTTTAATCTTCTATAAATCTCCTTTCTTTTTGACAAAAATCCGTATATGACACAGAATATCACGGCAGCATACGCTCCGTTCTCCATTGTCTTGAACTTATTGAGCTCCTCGTCACAGGTATTGATCCTGCTGTTACATTCCGCGACCTTTTGGGTGTTTCCCAATGACTCATAGGTCTCCATAGCATAATAAAAGTAGCTCTTCGCGGTCTGGTAGTCCTTGTCAAGGAAGTGCTTCTCGGCAATGTTGAAGTAATTGTTCGCCTGCAGGTAGTTTGTTGAAAGGTATATGTAGTTCTGGCATTCCTGGATGTCCTCGAACTTGTCAAGCCTTGAGTATAGGTCTATTGCCCTCTCAAGGTAAGAGATGGCAGTGGTGTAACCCTTTATCTGGAACGCGTTGATGCCCAGTTCCTTTAGTTGGTCCGCCTGGAAAAGCGCCTCCTGGCTTGGAGTGCCTATTACCTTTACCTCCCATTGGTCGTTCCGGGTCATCTTGTTCCCATACTTGTCCTCATATTGGAGATATATGTAGAATGTGTAAAATCCGGGGTCCATCTTCATAGTGTCGGCGCTTACCTCTGCATATAGGGTGCTTGACACGTCTATCTTCGCTTCCTCCCCATCATGGAGAATAACTGTCTGAAGGCTGTCGACTATGGGGTCGCTGGTCGATTCCACCTCTACGTTGAGGGCCGACCCTGTGCCAAGATTCCTTAGCTCGGCAGTCATCACCAGTGGATCTCCCGGCAGCACCTCTGTCGGGCCATCGACAGACATGGCGACCTTGGGGTCCTGCCTGTAGATAGGGACGGCGATCTGCCCGCTGACCTCGGCATTCTGGCATCCGCCCTCACAGGAGCCGCTCCTGTAATATATGTTGACTGGTATGATGTGTTTCTGCGCGGGGCAGCTGGAGTTTACATATATCCTGTAGTAGGTTGTCACGCTTCCATTGATTGGAATGAAGTGCTGATCCCCCATTTCCACCACCACCTGTTCGTCCAGGAGGGTGAAGTACTGGGCATTGTCGCCGCTTAGAACAAGCTCGATGGTCGGGTCCCACATCATGAGGTCTGTAGTATTGGTTATCCTGATATCCAAAGTCACCTCATTGAGAGGGTCTGCCCTGTCTGGTATCGTTGATTCAAGCATTACTAGGGCATCCTCTGAGCTAGAGAGATCGATATTTGCAGTGGCAATTATGCCTAGAAGGAGCAAAATGGCCAATAACCTCCTCATTACAATACCTCTACGCAGCCATTATTATAGTGCATACGTTCCTTATGCCTGGGCCAAGGCCCAATATGAGGATGACCATCTTGAGTATGTTCTTTATATTAAGATTATTAAGGTCCTCCTCAGGTATTATCCAATCTAGGAGATATAAACTTAATGTAATAAAAATAATCTTCAACGGGAACATAACCACAGGGCCAAATACATCGATGAAGTATCCAGTGAGTACATGCTGTTCGATATAACCATAGAACTGGATCCCAGTGAACGTTGTGGCCGCATCGAAGATGTGCGCCCCGACTATGTACTCGTTTCCCTTTAGAAATGTATCATACCTGCTCGAGATTACCTTTATCGGGACATATAGGACTGCGAATGACACCAATATGTACGCGAGCCCTTCCGGCCTTTCTATGTTCACAGCCACCAGTCCCAGATTGACCAGGGCCAGGACAGAGCCGACCGCGAAAACGCCCTTGTGGAAGTCAAGGCCCCTCCTATTATGCAGCACGCTCATTATTATCATCGTCGCTATTGTGGCCAGGGCTATCGTGATATATATGCCCGGCGTGATCAGGAGCGGAGTGTCTGGATAGACCTCGGCATCCACCAATGCCCTGGAGGTACCTCCGACTATCATAAATGGCAGAAGGGAAAGTATCAGTCTCTTATCGATCTTGATCCCTATTTTCTCGAAGAACTTGATCCCAAAGTATGTGCCTATGGCAAATATGATGGCATAGGTGACCGTGTTTATTATGTTGTAACCAGAGTGTTGGGTGATTGGGTCAATGAAGTACTTAGATATGAACTCTGATATGGTGTCGAGGAAACCAGCCATGGTTACAGATTTCATGAGATGTATATAACATTTTGCTTTGAGAACAATCCCTTATTTCGCTGTTTTCCTGTTCTTATTTAAATACAAAGTTTATTAAATATGATTCGCGACCATAATAATCATGGATACCCATACAATGGAAATGCCTAGGAAAATTGTCATGGGTAGTGGGATAATCGATTTAATAAAAAAGGTCGTGAATGAGCTGGGATACAGGAACCCTGTCGTCATTTGCGACAAGGTCACCTACGAAATAGCGGCGGAAAGGGTCTCAGAGCTTCTTTCCTGTCCTGTTATATTCACTTCCCGCGCCAACTACTCCGAGGTTGAAAGGATCATCAATCAGCTTCCCGTCGAGACAGATGTATTGATAGGTGTGGGCGGGGGCAGTGTGATAGACCTTGCAAAGATCTCATCCAGGGAGAGGTCTATACCCTTTATTTCGGTGCCTACAGCGGCTTCACACGATGGGATCGCCTCATCCAGGGCATCGATAAAACGAAAGGACGAGAAGACCTCCATACAGGCCCTGCCTCCAGTGGCGGTGTTGGCTGACACCAAGATAATAGCTGGCGCCCCATACCGTTTCCTTGTGGCAGGATATGCCGACCTGATATCCAACTACTCCGCGGTAAAGGACTGGGAACTTGCACACAGGCTAAAGGGAGAGTACTTCTCTGAGTACGCATTCCAGCTTTCGCTGCTCTCCGCCAAGATGATGATCAAGAACGCGAGCGTCATCAAGGAAGGGGGCGAGAGCGGTGTACGAAAGGTCCTCAAGGGACTCATATCGTCCGGAATAGCCATGAGCATAGCTGGCTCATCAAGGCCGGCATCCGGCTCTGAGCACCTCTTTTCACATGCCTTGGACGAGATAGCCCCAAAACCCGCGATGCATGGTGAGCAGTGCGGCGTCGGTTCGATCATGATGATGTACCTTCACGGCGGCAAGTGGAACTCCATCCGAAGGGCCCTTAGGACAGTTAAGGCGCCAGTTGACGCAGAAGGCCTTGGCATAGATGAGGACATAATACTAGAAGCTCTTACAATGGCCCACAAGATAAGGGACAGGTACACGATCCTAGGTTCCCAGGGACTCACAATGGATGCAGCCAAGAGCCTTGCCCTGAACACAGGGGTGATCAAGGGATGATGACGCTGATTGGGGAGAGCATGGCCAAGAAGGGCATGAAGTTCATATTCGAAGGAACGTCCGAGGTCTGCGACACATGCAAGCTCAGATTCACCTGTGCCAACAATCTTGAGAAGGGCAGAGTTTATGAGATCATAGATGTAAAGAAGATGAAGCACTACTGTCCAAAAGAGGACGACTACCTCACACTTGTCGAGGTGGTGGAGCCGGAGCTCGAGTTCGCCGTGGACAAGAGGAAGGCGATAAAGGGCATGTCGCTCTCCTACACCCGACCATGCAACAACAGGCGCTGCAAGAACTGGGAAATCTGTGTTCCGATAGGCCTCTCCGAAGGTGAAAAGGTCCTTATTAAGAAGATAAAGGGGGACATAGAATGTCCCGAAGGTTCCAAGAAGCTGGTCGAGGTCGTCCGGCTTTAGGGATATATCCTTGCCGGCGTCCTTGGGAACAAGCAGCAATCCCTTATGTGGTCTATCTTTGCTATCCACCTGACAAGCCTCTCGATGCCCAATCCGAATCCTGAATGGGGCACGCTGCCGTACCTTCTCAGGTCAAGGTACCACTCATAGTTCTCAAGAGCCTCCCCTTCAGCCAGTATCCTCTCTTTGAGCTGTTCTAGGTCGTCCTCCCTCTGGCTGCCGCCGATTATCTCTCCGTAGCCACCGGGCGCCAGAAGGTCAGCGCATACAGCCCTGTCACCGACCTGTTTCATGTAGAACGCCTTGATGTCCTTGGGATAGTTCTTGACAAAGAATGGATATTCGAAATCCTCTGTGAGGACCTTCTCCTCCTCGTATCCGAAGTCGCATCCGAACTCTATGTTAACTCCCTTTTGCTGAAGTATTGATATCGCCTCGTCATACGATATCCTCTCGAAGTTCGGTTCCATCTCGCTGAAGTACTTGGGTTCCTGCCCGAAGTGCTTGAGCTCATCCGGGAATCTGTCGCCCATGTAGTTGCAGATGTGAGTAACAAGGCCTTCCTCCACCTTCTCGTTGCAATCCTCATCGCACCATGCCATCTCGGCCTCAAGGTGGTAGAACTCTGTGAGGTGCCTCCTTGTCCTGGACTTCTCGGCCCTGAAGGAGGGCGTTAGAGCGAAGACGTTCTCGAACTGGAAGATCGCCGCCTCCAGATGCAGCTGTGCCGTCTGCGAGAGGAACGCCCTCTGTCCGAAGTATTCCAGTGAGAAGAGAGTGCCGCCGCCTTCTCCTGCCACGCCAACAAGCACGGGTGCGTAGACCTCGGTGAACCCTTCCTGGGCAAAGTAGTCCCTGGCCCCCTGGATGACACCCATCTTCATCTTCATGGCCATCTTTGCATCTGTTGACCTGAGGGTGAGGTGCCTGATGTCTAGAAGCGTCTCCGGTCCCGTGTCCTCCTGTATTGGGAAGTCGGGCGAGGGGGACAGCATCTTGAACTCCGTGCAAGAGACCTCTATCCCTCCCGGGGACCTTTCATCCTCCTTTACATTACCTTTGACATAAACGGATGATTCTATCTCAATGCCCTTTGCCGCATCGAACACTTCCTCGCTGACGTTCTGTTTCTTGATGGATACCTGAACGATCCCGGTTGAGTCTCGCACTACCACAAATACAAGCTTGCCGTGCCTTCTCTTCCTATAGACCCACCCGAAGAGCTCGATCTCTTCCCCTATCTTCTTCGAGAGGTCCTTGATGTAAAGTTGCTTCATCTGAACACCTATGAATTATTATCGATAATTAGGTCTATTGGGCTGTTTTTTATAAATCTTATTAGAATAGGGGCCATGCCTATATCCATTTCTTGCGGTATAGGAAAAATATTCCAACCAGCGCGGAGAATATGGATATTCCCATCGTTATCTCAAAAGCGTAGGTATTGTCCCTGAACGGCAGGTTTATGTTCATGCCGTATATGCTCGCAACAAGGGTGGGCAACATCAGGATGATGGTAACGGATGTCAGGACCTTCATCACCACGTTGAGATTGTTGGAGATCACGGAAGCGAAGGCGTCCATGGTCCCTGTGAGGATGTCCGTGTAGATCCTTGCCATCTCTATGGCCTGCCTGTTCTCTATGATCACATCATCGAAAAGGTCCTCGTCCTCGGGGTAAAGGTGCAAAAAGACGCTCTTTTGCAGTTTCTCCATCATCAGCTCGTTCGCCTTGAGCGACGTGGATATGTAGACAAGGCTCTTCTCCAGATTCAGGAGCTTTATCAGTTCCTCGTTCTTAAGGGACTCGTGCAGCTCGTCCTCTATGGCGCTTGAGCGGGCGTTTATCCTGCCGAGATAGTCCAGATACGTAAGGGCGGTGTGGTAGAAGATCTGAAGCACGAATCTGCTCTTTTTCGCTGGATTCACATTCTTTACCCTTTTTGAGGTGATCTTTTCCAGTATGTCGTTGTACTTGAGGGAGACTGTGATGATGACACTTTCACAAATGATGATGCCAAGTGTCATGGTGGTGAACTGCACGCTCTCCTCCTCAGGGTCGAAGTGGGGTGTACGAAGGATGATGAGCGTCACGTTTCCCTCGCTCTCCGTACGTGACCTCTCGTTCCTGTCAAGCGGGTCCTTGATGAAGTCTATAGGAATGTCGAAGTGGAGGCTTATCTCCTTTATCTCGTCCTCGGTGGGCGCGACCATCCTTATCCAGCATCCCTTGCCTAAGGTCTCCGTCTCCTGAAACTCGTCTTCGATCCTCTTGTAAACCTTGATCATGCAATCACCTGGGATGCCAGAAGGCATTTTATATGATATATGATTTTGATTTCTTTATTAAATCTTTGTTATGGTCTGGAAATACCAAAATCACCATAATTTCCTCAAATAAAATCAATAATAACTAATATTGGCTTATATTCCCTCACATCCTTCCATCGCCGCTACAAAAGATTTATAAATGTCCTTATGTTATTTGCCGATACGTTAAGGAGGAGTAATATTGGGTAGGATAAGACCAAGATTCATAAAAAGAGTAGCATCAGAGATTCTCACCAAGTACTCGGATGAGCTAAGTATCAATTATGATAAGAACCGCGAATTCCTCGATGATGTCCTGGAAGTACCTAGCCAGACTGTCAAGAACCGTATAGTCGGCTACGTCACGACACTCAAGAAGCAAGAGGAAAGAGCTAAGTTATCTTGATATCGAATGATGTCAGATACGTGTAAGGCGAGTAGGGCTTTATCTTGATAACGTTCAAGATATTCGCTTCTCTTCTGAGCTGTTTGGCCCTCTCGTGTATGAAGTGCTTTACGCCTTCGAGATCATCATCCTTCACTATTGAGTAGAAGTGTATCGTTCCATCATCCTTGATGTTCTTCATGGCAGAGTATAGGAACTCATGGGCAGTCACTGGAAGATTCATAATTATCCTGTCAGCATGGGGAAGATATTTTATCTCCTCTTTGGCATCTCCGCAGATGGGTATGATCCCGCCTGCCTTGTTGATGATCATGTTCCTCTTCAGGTACTCTATGGCATCTGCGTTCATGTCGATGGCGTAGACGATCTTGGGCCTGGAGTTCTTTGCTATCGAGATCGAGAATGGCCCTATTCCGCAGAACATGTCAATGATGATATCACCGTTCTCCACCAGTTGCGACACCCTGTTCCTCTCGTTGGCCATCCTTGGGGTGAAGAACATTTTCTTGAGGTCCATCTCGTATGTGAGGCCGTACTCCTTGTGCCTGGTCACCGTGCTTTTCTTACCGGCCAGGTGAACATATTCCCTGGTCCTGAACTTACCGCTGATCGAGCTGCTCTTGGCAAGGACGGTGCTATAATGCTTGTGGGTCGAGAGGAAGGTCTTCGCGATCCTCTTTGAATAGGGTTCAAGCTTCTCATCGAATTCCATGACCGCTATCTCCCCAATGGAGTCGAACGTGCGCATCTGTAGCATAAGGTCTTCTGAGAGGAACTCTCTAAGTTTTTCCTCAAATGTCTCATCCCTCTCAATGGCTTCAAATTCATAATCGACGTTCTCTGCCCAGGGCACCTCCTCATTCACAGGGAAATAGATGTTTTCATCGTCAGAGACTATCCTGTATCCTGTCTTCAGAAGGCCCTCCTCCATGAGCTTCTTCCTGGTCTTCTCCCCCTGGTCCTTAGCAACCTTTATGCCCTTCATCCTTAATCGCCCTGAAAACCTTGTAACCGCTGCCACGCCTTATGATCTCTACCGATCGGAAGTGCTTCTCCAACTCCTCACCGTAGCTTTTAGCACCTTGTTTCGTCCTGACCACAGAATAGAACTCTCCTGTATCATTGAGATGTTCTTGCCCCTGTGCTATCATCTCGTATATCACCTTTTTCCCCGCCCTTATCGGGGGATTTGTCAATATCACATCAAAGATGATGTCAATGTTCTCAAATATGTCGCTCCTGTGCAGGGTGACATTGACATAGTTCTTCTTCGCATTTTTCCTGGACAGTGACATCGCCCTCATGTTGACATCGGACATATGTACGTCCGTTTGGGGGTATAGCCTTGAGATTATAATGCCAATAGGCCCCCATCCGCATCCAAGGTCAAGTATCCTTTCCTTAGTAAAGGGCCCCACAGACTCCAGTAGCAGCCTGGTCCCCTTGTCGAGCCGATCCTTTGAGAATACTCCAGAATCAGTAAAGAAATGGAACGATTCGTTTCCAAATCGCTCGTCAATCTCCAATAGGTCGTGGCTGGAGCGGGGGCTGTTGGAAAAATAATGTTCCATCGAAAATCCATAGAATAGAAAGCTTTTTAAACGTTGGCACGTTCACCATATAAGTATTATATATCATGATTATTAGGTGTTATCATGGGATTTTGGCAAGGAAAGTCACGTAGGAAGAACACGGGCGGCAGGTTGAAGCTTGCTAGGAAGAAGAGAAAGAGAGAGATGGGTAGCGAGTTCATTGAACCAAGGATCGGAGATTACCGCAAGAAGGTGGTCAAGAACTATGGCGGACATGAGAAGATCAAGATCAAGAGCACAGAGTTCGTCAATGTCAGCACTCCCGAGGGTTCAAAGAGGGCTAAGATCCAGACGGTAATGGAAAATCCAGCCAACATACACTATGTCAGAAGGAACGTCCTTACAAAGGGCGCGATCGTCGAGACGGACATAGGAAAGGCAAGGATCACATCCAGACCCGGACAGGACGGTGTCCTCAACGCTATTTTAGTGGAATAATCATTCCACTCGCTTATTTTAGTTAGTTTTTTAAATTTCAATGATGTATATCTAACAAAGCTATTTCCTGGTTATTGATATGCATCCCTTGATAAAGACAGCAATAGAAGAGAATAGGCCTCTTTTGGAAAACGAGGCCCGAGAGATCCTAAAGACCTATGATATCAACGTTCCACCATATACGGTGGCCAAAAACGAGGATGAGGCGGCGGATCATGCCAAGGAGCTTGGATATCCGGTCGCCATGAAGATACTCTCCCCCCAGATCCTGCACAAGAGCGATGCGGGCGGCGTGGTGCTTGGCGTTAAGAACAGCGCCGAGGCACGTTCAGCATACGCCAAGATAATAGTCAACGCAATGAACTACGATAAGACGGCCGACATCAGGGGGGTTCTCATAAGCCCGATGATGAGGCAGGGTGTTGAGGTCATCATCGGAATGACACATGACCCTCAGTTCGGCCCCGTGATAATGTTCGGCCTTGGCGGGATCTTCGTGGAGGTGTTCAAGGACGTGTCCTTTAGGGTGACCCCCGTGGACAAGGCTGATGCGACCGACATGATAAAGGAGATAAAGGCTTATCCCATACTTACTGGCATAAGGGGGGAGCGTGCCAAGGACATAGATGCCCTCATAGACCTCATTCTTAAGATATCGAATCTCTCCGATGAGCATCCGGAGATAAAGGAGCTAGACCTCAATCCGGTCTTCGTCTATGACCAGGGAGTGTCTGTTGTGGACGCTAGGATGGTACTATAGGTCAGACATCAGGAACCAGGTGATAATTCTTTCCTTTCTCTCTCCATTGACGTTTACCGCAAGCCTAAGCATTATCTGGGAAGGCGATTCCGTGTAGAGGCCTGCGAACTTCCCAACCTCTACATCTTCCAGATAGAAGGCCCCAAGTTCTCCCGCATCCTTCCTTATCTTATAGCCTTCCTGCGTGGTTATCTCGATCTTTGGATTCCTTGAGAGTGCTATCTTTAGCAGTTCGTTGAGATTGTCCTGGTCTATCTTGAACCCCAATTTGTCTATGGAATCCGCCCGTTCCTTAGTGAGCTTGTTCATACGGACACCTCAGGAAGCTTCTTTAAATATTTAGCTTTCTTTTTCTCAGTTTGATACAATCTTTCTCAAAAATGCAAAACGTTTATAATTAAGCTTAATACTTAATTATTTTTTAATAATCAAAAAAATATGGCTATTTTTTAATTTTTTATAAAAATTAATCAATAAAAATTAAGAAAAATTTAAATAAGAGTCTAATCTTACTTATTTTCAGAGAATAATCTCAATGTGGTGAGAAAAGATGAATGCGTATAAGACAAAGAAGAATGTGAGACTCGGTTTCTCGTTTGTGAGAAAGACATGGGGATCAAAGGGGAAAGAGGATGAGACCCTGAGTGCATCTGGGATTTTCAACTCTGATATTACTGAAATGGCGAATGACAGGAACACTTTCAATGTCATGTACTGAGGTGATGAAGATGAATATGAACAATAACGCTCTCTCAAAAAATCTATGCAACGAATATTTCGACAGCTCCTTCAATGAGAGGTTTACCTTCTCGCAGGTGCTGTAGGGCGGGCCCTCAGGGGTCCTTGCCCACCCACTCTTTTTTTGGAACATATATATTTATATTATATCAGTGAGTGTTTCTTTGGATGTTGACCCTTGACCTTGATGGGCTTCTTATAGAAGTTTCAAAACACAATGCCTCCGTATTGGGGGTCCAGTTGCCTTCCGGGCTCAGACAGCGTTCCAGAGAGGTGCTCCACTTCTTCAATAGACATGATTATGATGTCATATTCTCTGGCGACCAGTCATACGGTGCATGCGACATAGCCGATGAGCCCTTGGCAGATGCCGGAGCAGACATCATGGTGCATTTCGGCCATTCGAAGATGCTGCCATCAACAAGGATCCCTGTCATATACTGGCATGTCAAGGACGATATAGACATAGTCCCCGCCATATCGGGCAATCTGGAGAGGATAAGGAAGGCGGGTAAGAGAGTTGGCCTCGCAACCACGATACAGCATGTCCATGGGCTGGAGGAGGTATCGAGCTTCCTCGTGTCAAAAGGATTTGATGTGAGCATCGGGAAGCCGGTTGATAGGGTCTCCTATCCGGGCCAGGTACTTGGATGCTCCTTCGAGGCCATAGGGTCCATTGACGTGGACTTTTACATTTACGTTGGCACCGGCAAGTTCCATCCCATAGGCATGTCCCTTGCCACCGACAAGGAGGTCCTTCACTGCGACCCGTACATGGGCACATGCGAGAGCATAATCCCTGAGAGGGACATGATATTGAAGAAGAGGTACGCTATGATGGAGAAGGCCAGGCATAAAACCGACTTCGGAATGCTGTTATCTACCAAGAAGGGCCAATACAGGCATGACGAGGCGTTGGAGATAAAAAGCCTTTTAAATGAGCATGGAAAGAATTGTGTCCTCATATTGGCCGAGGAGATCAACAAGTACATAATCCAGGACTTCGACATGGAGGCCTTTGTCGTCGCTGCCTGCCCTAGGATAGCGATCGATGACGCGATCCAATTCGACAAGCCCGTCCTGACGATCACCGAGGCCAGGATGCTGTTCGAGGAGATGGATTACAGATTCGATGAAATCAAGTGATGAATCGCATACATAAGATTTAAAAGAACAATGATTCATGATTATTAAAGTGGAGATGTAAAAATGAAGGATGAAGGAATAAAATCAGGTGATTTTGTAATACCTGGTGCCGTCCTTGGAGTGGGCGAGGAGTTCATGCCCGGTGAAGGGGCATATGAGGAAGAAGGCATAATACACTCGTCCGTAGCTGGCATTGTAGACCTCGACATGGAGAAGAGAAAGGCCTCCGTTGCAGCAAAGACCGACACACCACCCGTACCAAAGGAGGGGGATGAGGTCATATGTGAGATAGTTGATGTAAGGCCTCAGATGGCCTTGGTGGAGATCGTCGTGAAGACAGATAACATAGAAAGGGCGCTGTCCGCCCCAACCACCAAGGGCCGTGTGTACATTGCCCATGCCAATAAGAGATATGTTACCAAATTGCAGAATGAGTTCAGGATAGGCGACATAATAAGGGCCAGGATGAGGGACACCAGGAAAACGCCCTATGAGCTTTCAACCGTGGGGTCCGACCTTGGAGTTTTATTGGCATACTGCACGAAATGCAGGCACATACTCAAGAAGAAGGGTACCAAGCTAGAATGTCCGTTCTGTGGCAATGTTGAGACAAGGAACATGGCCAGCGATTACGGAAATGCAAAGATCTAGGTGAAGAAGATATGGAGATAGAGACAATCCTGGAAGAAGGAGACGAACTTGAGGTCAGGATTCACGGAGAGAATCATACGTATATGAATCTTTTGAGAAGCTACCTCCAAAACGACCAGGACGTAGTGTTTGTAGCATACAAGATACCGCATCCTCTACTTGACAGCACAAGGCCGCTTCTCAAGGTCCATACAAACGGGAAGAAGACGCCTTGGCAGGCCTTGAAGGATGCAAACAACGCCATCATCTCCAAAGTGGATGAATTTAGAAAGGCGCTATGAACACATCTAACATTTCTAAGTTTGGGGACGTGTTGGTCAACTTCCTTTTTTCAGCCGCCTATCTGGGGTCCAAGGGCCTCTATGACGGCTTCAAGGTCTCAAATCATGTCCTCATGCAGGCACTCAACCGTTCTAGATTCAAGGTCCCCCCAAGAAGCGACAAGCATCAGCGCGGGGATTACGTGGAGGCGCTTGTGGCCAGCGCATGGGGCAAGCTGCTGACGATGGATGAGATGATTGACATCCTCTCCGACAATATCATAGACGCCGACATGGACGGCAGGGAGAACAGCATAGAGGCCCAGATAGTGGCGTTTACCGCATTGCTCGATGCCATCTATGAAAGAAGCAATGATGCCCGATTGTTATAGAATGTCGCCTTGGCATTGTATTTATCGTTTCCAAGACAGCTCTCTCTTATGAAGAGATGCGTGTCATTATTGATAGTGTTGGTCTGCACATTGCCGATGTTTTCTTTCGCAGGCCATCTTGCTGCAGAGAGCGGAGATCTGGTCATAAACGAGATAATGTTCAATCCCAAGAGCGTCAGCGACAGCAAGGGTGAGTGGTTTGAGGTCTTCAATCCGGGAGAAGAGGCGGTAGACCTTATTGATTGGTGCTTTTCGGACGGGGATGGCGACCACTTCCAGATAAATTGCCATCTGGTGGTGCCCCCTCAAGGATTCCTGACACTGGGAAGGAATGATGATCCGCTATCAAATGGAGGGGTCGATGTCCAATACCGATACAGCGGAATGAATCTTAACAATTCAGGCGACATCGTGATGGCCATAGGTCCATCCGGTACCGTCATAGACATAGTGGACTACTCCCTTGATGCGTTCCCCAACGCCAACGGCGCCTCCATAGAGCTGAAGAATCCTCTCTACGACAACAGCAGTGGACAAAACTGGGCCCCCTCATTCGAGGACCACGGCATGGGCGACCGCTGCACGCCAGGGGCCGCCAACAGCTGCCTTGAAGTGATTCCGTCGAACGTAAACACCCCTCCATTGATCGCATTGAATCTCGTTCTGGGCGGCGAAGCGGATGGCATCAATGAATGGATTTCCTCGTATGCAAAGGCAGAGAATACCTCCGAAACTGTACCAAATGAAATTGAAGTGGCAGTTGAGGGGGCGCCGAAGGAAATGGTACTCTTTTGCGACAACAAGGGCCAGTACTATGACCATCTAAAGGCTAAACAGCTTTTCAGCCTTCTGGCGGAGATGGGTCTCGAGGTGATCGTGCATAGCTACGGAGAACTCTCCCAAGAAGCACTGGATGGCGTCTCCCTCCTGATCATAACCAATCCGCAAAACCCGTTTTCTGAAGAGGAGTTGGAATCCATTGATAGGTACCTTGAGCGGGGAGGCAAGATCATGGTTTCGGGGCAGTATTTCAAATACATATCAACTGATGCCCTCAATGATATCACATCTTCCCACGGCGTAAGATTCACATCGACAGAGATACTTGATGACGTGTCAAACACCGGCAAGGCGTATTATCCCATGGTCGAAGTAGGCGGCCTTGAGATGCATCTTGCTAACTGCTGCGCACTTGAAGTGGTGTGTGGGGAGGGCATACTGTTCTGTGAGGGCTCTGCCAGGGTCATTGATCCCGATGGCAATCTAATTGAAATGCCAACATGCGTGGCGGCCACGTCCGGCGACGGAAGCGTCCTTTGTCTTGGTAGCTCCTCCATACTAACAACAACATTGTACAGGGCCGACAACTGGACCTTGCTCAAGCGCATGATATGCGACTTCATGTCAATGGACGCGGGGCATGGCGGCATACCCTAAATAGAGTGAGCGCTCGCTTTCCAATAGGACTTGGATGAAAATTATACCGAAAGTTTTTTATATCCACCAAAAAAACATATATTGGCTGTTTTCCAAGTCCTACGACTTATTATCCTAAAAACTTATGCCATCTCAATATCCATGATTTATGTTTATTTAGATGAAAAAAGGATAAAAAACAGTTAAAATTATCGGAATTCAAAGCTTCTTGAGACATTATCATTAGCAAACAGACTTCCCAAAAAAAGGTGGTCATTTGTCATCAGAGGATATATTGAATAACATTGCCAAAGAAATAAAAAATAGTGTACCCAACGGCACCATAATCACTAACATTGATTTTGAAGGGCCGGAAGTGGTAATCTATACACGTAATCCATCAATGCTCGTTAGCGATGCTGACCTTATCAAAGAGCTTGCCAAGAAACTCAGGAAAAGGGTAGTGATACGTCCGGACAGCTCCATTATCATGTCAGAGGACGATGCTGTTAAGAAGATCAAGGAACTTGTCCCAAAGGATGCCGAGATCACAGACATCTCGTTCGACCCCGGGATCTCCGAGGTGATCATCGAGGCTAAGAAGCCCGGACTGGCCATTGGCAAGTCGGGGTGCACACTTAGAGAGATAACGAAGAACGTCAGGTGGGCCCCGCGGATAGTAAGGACGCCTCCTATATCTTCGACGACCGTACAGGGCATTAGGAACACCCTGCACAGAGAGAGCACCGACAGGAAGAGGATAATGAAGTCTGTCGGGCACAAGATATACAGGAAGGAGAACATACGCTCTGACTGGATACGGATCACCGCCTTGGGCGGATTCAGGGAAGTGGGCCGTTCATGCCTTTTGTTGCAGACCAATGAGAGCAACATCTTGCTCGATTGCGGTGTGAACGTAGCCTCGGAGGACCCCAATAAAGCATACCCGTACCTCTCTAGCCCCGAGTTCAAGTACATTCTTTCGTCAGACGAGCTAGATGCAATTATTATTAGTCACGCTCACTTAGACCACTCTGGTTTTGTGCCATACTTATACAGGTCACTCTACGATGGCCCGATATACTGCACTCCCCCCACCAGGGACCTCTCGATGCTTCTACAAAAGGACTTCGTGGAGATAGCCAAGAGGGAGGACAAGACATGCCCATACTCCTTCAAGGAGATCAAGGAGGCGATCACACACACGATCCCCCTTGACTACAAGGAGGTCAGGGACATCGCCCCGGATGTGAGGCTGACATTCCATAATGCCGGTCACATACTTGGCTCTGCCATCACACACCTTCATGTGGGAAATGGACTGCACAACGTGGCCTACACCGGAGACTTCAAGTTCTCGAAGACAAGGCTCCTTGAACCTGCGAACGTCAGGTTCCCCAGGCTCGAGACCTTGGTGACAGAGAGCACCTATGGTGGTTCAAAGGACACGCAACCCAGCCGCGACGACTCGGAGAGGGCCCTTATCAATACCATAAGGAGGACCTTGAATCGCAAGGGCAAGGTCCTGATACCTGTCCTGGCCGTCGGCCGTGCCCAGGAGATGATGATAGTGCTGGAAGAGGCGATGAGGAACGGATCTCTGCCACAGGTGCCTATCTATCTTGATGGGATGATATGGGAGGCCACAGCCATCCACACAGCTTATCCCGAATATCTCTCCAAGGCCCTAAGGGACCAGATATTCCACCATGAGCACAATCCATTCCTTTCCAGGTGCTTTGACAACGTTCCGAACTCGAACAAGAGGAAGGACATAATCGAGGGGGACCCTGCGATCATACTTGCCACCTCTGGCATGCTGATAGGGGGTTCGTCCGTTGAATACTTCAAGGCCTTGGCGCCGGATGGGAGGAACACGATCATCTTCGTAAGCTACCAGGCGGAGGGTTCAATGGGCTCCCGCGTCCAGAAGGGATGGAACGAGATACCCATGAAGGATGAGACCGGCAGGACACAGGCCATTCAGGTGAAGATGGAGATAAACACAATAGAGGGATTTTCCGGCCACTCTGACAGGAATCAGCTGATGAGATTTGTGAACAGGGTCAGCAACGGCACTGAAAGGATATACACGAATCACGGGGAGAGCGGAAAGTGCATCGATCTGGCGTCATCGATATACAAGGTGCAGCAGCGCAACAAGATCGAGACCAGGTCACCTCAGAATCTTGAGACCTTCAGGATATATTAATACAAAAGTATTAGCAGGATGGCGGCCATTCCTATGACAAAGTAGAGGATGTCGCTTCCTCTATACTTGCTTTCCCTGTAATAGCTCCTTTTCTTATAGATGCCAAACGCCCTTCCCTCCATTGATATGGTAAGCGAATCGACCTTGGAGAGAGCGGACATTATCAGAGGCATGAATGTGAACCTTGCCATCTTGGTTATCTTCCTTACGTTCCCGGAGTCAATGCTCAGCCCCCTTGCCACCTGCGCGTTCCTGACGGTGGAGGCCTCTATCTGGAAGACGGGAGCGAGGCTCATTGATGTCACTATCATATACGCATACCTGTAAGGAACGCCTATCTGCATGATGGAGTTCACGAACTGGCTTGTGTTTGTGGTCGCGACAAACAACATGCTGGAGAACACCACCCCTATGAATAGCGATGCCTTCTGCAGCCCGTTGGCAATGCCCGCCTTGGTTATCACGAGGAAGTGGTACTTGAGGAGTATCTCTCCATCCCTGGTGAACAGCAAGTTGATCAGTACCAGCGATATTGAAAGAGTAACTATGAATCTTGAACCGCCTAGCTTTTTTGGCGAAAGCCTTGCAACCATGTAGAGGGCGACCAACAGCAACAGCAGTGCGAGGGTCCTGGTCAGGTCAGAGGATAGGAAAAGGGCGACACAGAACGCTATGAGCACCACCAGTTTCATCACCGGATTGAAGGATTCAAGCGCAGTGCCCTTGTTCTGGAAGGATATCATATGCCCATCACCATGTGTCTTGGTAGGAACTCCGTCTTCCCGTCGGCCTCCATCATTTTGAACACCTCTTCAGGCCCGTCATCATATTTGATTCTCCCGTCCTCGAAGAACACTATCCTGGTGCAGTATTTTGATATCATCCTGGGGTCGTGTGACACGAACATTATTAAATTCTCACTGCCCTTGAGCTCCTCTAGGATGTTCATCAGATTGGATGCGTTCCTGAAGTCCTGGCCAATGAAAGGCTCATCAAGCAGGATGATCTTTGGGCCATAAGAGCATATGGAAGCTATGTTGAGCCTCCTTTTTTGCCCAAAGCTGAGCTTGAAGGGCCTTGTGCCCTTCCCAACCGGGAGCCTGAATCTTTCGAGTAGCTCGTCAGTGTCCGGAACATCCATATTGAAGTTATTGGCAGCGAACTCCAACTCGCCCTGCACGGTGTCCTCAAATATCTGGTGATTGGGATTTTGGAATATCAATCCCACGTTCCTTGCATTGGTTGATATGCTGGTCCTCTTGATATCGGTGTCGAACACCTTCACTCTCCCTTTGTTAGGCCTAAGCAGGCCCAGGGCCATATAGAGGAATGTCGTCTTTCCTGACCCGTTCTCGCCCATTAGGCATATCATCTCCCCCTTCCTGGCCTCGAAGCAGACGTCATCGAGCACCTTCCTGTTCCCGTATGAGAACTCCAGGCCCTCCATCCTGAGGATCACATCCCCATCTCTTTTGATGGCGCATCTCGATCTGTGCCCATCGGAGTGGGGGACCTCTATGCCGTATTCCTTGATATTGTCCTTTGACAGGATTTCTGAGGGCCTTCCCTTTTCCACTATCCTGCCATCGTCCATTAGGATGAGGGTGTCGGCATAATCAAGCAGGGAGTGCAGTTTGTGCTCCATGACAATGATGGTCATGTCCGTCTCTCTCTTCAAGGCGATTATCGAGTCGAATATCTCCTTGGTCGCTACAGGGTCCAGATTGGACGTGGGTTCATCGAATATCAGAACCTTTGGCCTCATTGCGAGCATTGATGCCAAAGCCACCTTTTGCTTCTCCCCCCCTGAAAGTTCGAAGGTTGCCCTGTCCCTGAGGTGCAGTGCCCTTGCCATTCTCAACCCCCATTCCATTCGGTCCTCGATCTCGTTTTTCGGGAGATTGAGATTTTCAGGTCCGAAAGCGACCTCTTCCTCAACGGTCAGCGCCACCAGCTGGGACTCCGGGTCCTGCTGCACTATCCCCACGAGGGCCGAGGACTCGAACACATTGCCTCCGACCACGTCCTTGCCGTCTACATCTATGCTTCCTTGGGCAGTTCCCAGCTCGGAAGAGAATCCAGATATGCACAATGACAACGTGGATTTTCCGCACCCTGACGGACCGGTGACAACGATGAACTCGCCTGGATTTATGTTTAGAGAAACGTTGTCCAATACGTTCCTCTCGGAACCCTTGAATCTGAAGGAGAAGTTCTTTATCCTTATCATTAATCTATCCTCAGTTCCACCAACATCCTTACCCATTCACCGGCCTCGCGCCCGGGAACGATCATGCGGAATTCCTCATTCTCGTCAAGTGTGATTATGGCATTCTCTATGCCTAGCAGCATATCAAGGTCAAACTCCACAGTGTATGCATCGCTAGCGATGGCGGTCACTTTGTCCCCTTTGGGTCCCGCCTCTTCCAGCAACAAGCTGAGGGGAATGCCTTCGTAGTCTTTGGGGGGTTCATATTGGTACTTGCCTACCATCTCCGTGTTAATTGTGATAAAGTCGTCCTCGTAATCATAATAATATACTGATATCTCATTTTCCACGTTTCCCCCGATCTTGAGGTAATCTCCGTCCGGCGTGCCGAACTGATAATAAAGCGCACCGAACGCCAATGAGAAAATAAGCCCCAGAGTGACCACCTTCTTGATGTTGAGGGAGCTCTTATTCAAAGGCTTGTCCTCTTGCACAAGCTCCACTACCGAGAGTGCGAAGAGGCCTGCAAATATCACACCCGATATGAAGGCCACGGTCGAGAGGGCGAGGAACAGCGGCCATGCGTCGTAGGTGGCGAATACGAGCTGGAAGAACAATATGTTTGCCGCTGTAGAAAGCCCTCCGACCAATGCGTACATCTTTGTTTTTGGATTTTCCATGAAAAGGAACGCCACTTCTATGATGGCCGCCTGGAAGACTGTGAGTGCGACCGCCAGTATGCCTAGCTTTCCGCCAGATAGGAACTCCACAAATCCCTTGAGGAGTCCGGCCATTATTGCCGTCCCTTTCTTCTTTGTGAGGCCGTAGACCAGCATGACCCAGAATATATGGAGGCCAGCCATGAACTGCCCCGCGCCGAAGGGAACTCCAAAAAGATTGTTCAGCATGTTTCCAAGATAGCCCACATAGGTGGACAATACTCCCCCAAGGGATGAGATCACAGCTATCAGCACCAGGTCCCTTGTGGAGAAATAATATCTTGAGGCCATGAGAAGCAGTTTGAGATATGTCTATATAAAAATATCGTTATATTCTCCGATGGGAATTTTGAAAAAATCTTGAGAATCTTAAAACATTTTTCTAATTATTCGGCCAAGCTGTCGCATTAAGTTTTTCTTTTTCATCACAATGCCGTTAGCTTTGAGTTCTATCTTATTAGTTAAAGTTTACTTTATATTAAATCTCTTAAATTAAAGAAATGGCCTATTTTCTTTAAAGGCGAGGGGTATTAAATTTGTTGCCAAAAAAATACTATGCTTGATAGACAGTCGAAACTGAAATCATTTAAAAGGCCCTTTATAAGCAAAATACTACAAACAGCCGATTTTTCTGATTACAGGTTACTACAAACTGTGGTAACAAGAACTGGATAGTTGTATCATATTGTATAAATCTAGCCAAAATTAACAAAAAAATATTATTATTAATATTTTCTTGAGAAGCCTATAATCATACTTTAGAATTCCAAACGATAAAAAATATTAAAACAACCGGTTGTGAAAAAAACCGGTTTATTTTTGTGTGATTTTACTATTCCAATTTAGAGGTAAAAACTGTAGTGTTTTGATGGATTATATTTCAGATTTCAATATTGAATATCAAAATAAAATAAATAAATCATACTAATGATAAAAAATCAGAGAGCATTTCAGTAAATTCGTATTTAGTTATACTCTCCTCTTCATATTTTTCCACTTCACGTATTTGCTCAGTAGACATATTTATCCAGTATGTTTCTAGTACTTTTTTCACGCTTATTCCAGTTGCTCTATGAATGATATATTTAGCATCATCTGTATCAGAATAAGATATTCTTTCCTCTTCGGGCAAGTTCAAACAGTCGCAATGAATATAATTTTCCAATTCTCTTTTTCTAGTTGCATAAGCTTTAATCCCATCTTTTTTTAGTGATGTAACTTTTTCTATGTTTTTAGTTTGTGTTGTATCTAAACTATGTATGTCACTATCTAGTAGAACACACCAAGGAATATTATATTCATCAGCAAGTTTCCTTGTATGCCAATGATTTAAATTGTCACATCCAAATGTAGGTATGATTGCAAAACCTCTTTCCAGTAAGGTGTGTGATATATACGTGCCTTCTTTTAATTTAGTGGCAGTATGATTAACAAACGTAATATCCGAAGGACCTTCTACAAGTAATAAGGCTTTGATACTTCTATTTACACTTGGCGCTAGAATTCCTAGTGCATTACTTATGCTCTCATAAACTTGTTCGGTTCCATAATCAACAGTTCTGCTGCCATTTTCATTCATATCTACAAATCGCAAACTTTTCAAAGGCAATATGCTTGCAAAGGCGGGAACGTGGGTTGTTATAACTATTTGGCAATTAGGGTTATTTGATAATTCGATGAAAGATTCTATTAGTATTTTTTGATGATTTGGGTGTTGAGAATTTTCTGGTTCTTCAAAGGCATATATTATCGAATTATTAGTGCTTTCTATTTTTCTGCGTTCAGCTTCGGCTCTAAAAAAGTTTAACAGTATCAATCTTCTTACGCCACTTCCTCTTTTGTTCAAAGGGATGTCATCGTCAGTCCTGAATGTGAGTTTAAATTGCGAATCAAATTTAGGCTCTGCTTTAAAATCTGGAATTAAAGAATTGGCAATGGAAGGAAACATATCATTTAATTTTTCTAAAGTACGTTCAGCCATATCAAGTGCTCTTTCTTTAACATGCGTTTTCATTTGTTCTATTTGAGGATTAAGTTCACTAATTGCTTGCCTTACTGCAATTTTCATTGGATCTGTAATCTCTCTGTCGTCATCTGTGCTTTGTCTATCTGATTGAAATAATGCGTACAATGGCAAGTATTTTTTTATCTCCTCGTACACTTTTTTTGCATCTTCACAATCTACTGTCAATGGTACTTCTTGACATTCTAAATCATCGAAATGACCCCAAATTGCTTCTCTAATCTTGGCATTGATATTATTATTATATGTATCACTATCAATTCCTAATGAATTGGCCCTTTCACGAAGCTCATCTCTTTTTAATCTGAGCAAATCATTAGCGCCTTCTACGGTGGGGTGATTACACACTATTAATATCTCTTCTCTGGGTTTTTGTATAGTAGCAGAATATCTTTTTTTTATTTCTAAATGATCCTTATTATTTAACATATGTTCGTTTTTAAGTGATGTAGATGCTGTCGAGTCTATAACAATTTGTTCGGGCAATTCGGAGAATACACAAGTTATTTCTATATTAGAATCATCTGAGTTAATTGACAAATCTTCTTTTAGGCATTGAGTGTTATTGAAAAATATCTCCATAGCTTCAAGAATAGTTGACTTACCAATATCATTTTTTCCAATAAATGCAGTAATGTTACTAATAGGAATAGTTACTTCATCTTTAAAGGCTCTAAAGTTCTTTAATTTGATAGTTTCTAATTTAATTTTTTCACATCCCTATTATTTTGACTAAAAACTAAAAATATGATGGGACGTGGAAAATAATAAGTTTATCACGGATGAAGTAGAAATTATGTAATTGATAGAATTCACTGAATTTTATATATTTTTATTGAAATCATTAAAAGCTACGTTAATATCGTTGGAAATATATTATTTCTCAATAACATAAGTGCTGTTTCTGACCCTTTTGAATCCTTTGATGTAGTTCTTCTTGTTTTTCTTATCCTTGAAACGGTAAAAATAACCAATCAATGTGGTCTTTTCAAGTTTATCAAAGGGGAAGATTTCGTTGTATTCTTCCAGGATATCGTCTGCAAGGAACTCCCTGTTCTTCACAATGGAGGACACCAATATCTTAAGCTTCTCGGATTTTTTCAGTGACCTGTCCATATTCTTAATCACATCAAGATCGAAGTATGAATTCGAGTTTATCTTGAACATCTTTGTCCTGTACTCTGTCAGCTCGCCCAGGAGCAGTTCGTTCTTCTCTTCCTCCCTTATCCCCAGCGAATAATAAAAATTCTGAAGCTCGTAGGCAATCCTCTTTCCACGAGCCGTAAATCTTATCGGTTTCTTGTACCCATCATCTTCCTTGTAAAGGAGCCCATCTTCAACGAAGCGATTCACAATCTTCTTGATGTTTGCAGTTTTCTTTTTCTTTTCAAAGCTCCTGCATAGCCAATTTAGATTCTTCTCTTCCTCTAGCAGGTTAAGCAACACCTGTCTTGGCAGCATATTGAAGATGTAATTATATTCACTCATCCTCGTTCTCCTTTGCCCTTATTAGGACATATTCATTCTTGTTGGTTTTTACAGATGTCCAGCCCTGCTCCATCAATCCTGCAAGCTGCTGTACGTCATAGACGACCTTGGTCTCTAATGAGGCATCTGACTGTGCCTTGAAAGCATTTACAAATGACTTCAGGATGATGTTGTCCCTGAACTCCTCGAACCTGTTCTCAAGCTCATCCACCCTTATGCTCAGATCCTTGTTATCCTTCTCCAGCTGTTCCTTCTCGTCGTCGTAGTAAGGGTCTATGTCCTTCAGGCACTCTCTGTATGCCTCGGTTATTTTCTGTTCGCTCAGGTCGTTGTATGCAGTGGTGACCTGGTTGATGGAGTGGCCCATCATATACTCCTTGTAGATGTAGTTCATGCCGGCGCTTACCAGGGTGTCTGAGAAGTAGGCTCTCAGCCTGTGTGTCGTGATGTAGTAGCCTTCCCTTATTTGCATCTCATCCAGTATCTTGGTCTTCTTGGCCAGGTTTTTGACTATGTTGTTGGCCTGTGCATATGACATTGGCTTTTTCTTTGACTTCTTGGATATGAAGAGCGGCGTGTTCTCATCGAATTCCTCACCCGATGTCCTTCTCTCTTCAAGGTACTTTTTTAGCCAATCTACTCCCGTGGGGGGCAGCAGCGTGAAAATCTCGCCGGTCACTTCCGCTTCCTTTCCAGGGGTGTACCTGATGACTAGGAAGTCGACATCACCCTTCAGGACATCATAAACGTCTGCCACCCTAAGGTTGAGCATGTCCCTGATCCTCATGCCCGTGAACATCTGCATCAGAATCAGGATTTTTTCATGAAGATTGGCGATATCCAGCATTCTACGGATTTCTGCCTTTTTTAGAAAGTACCCTTTTCTCTTTTTCCTCTTGCAGTTTGGGAGATTTTTGATCTCCAAAGGCGAATGGAGATGATAGCTGTAGAACGACTGCACGGCTGTCTTGTAGCCCTTAATCGTGGTGGGGGACAGCTTTTTGCCACCATATTCGTATTCCTCATCAAGATACGTCTGGAAGTCAAGAATATGATTTATTATCGTTATCCTGTTCTTTGGATCCTTCTTAAGGAGGTCTAGGGCCTCTTCCAACAGTACATCTGGGTCCATATTCCTGAACTCACAGTACAGTTGGAGGGGGCGCAGGTAGTTTCTTGCTGTGGAGTTCTTGTTCAACCTTCTGCTGTAGAACTCTTTTGACGCCTTGTAGTGACCGTACCACCCTAGGTCTTCTGGGATTTTCTTTGCCATAACGATAGCTCCATAATGTCTTATTTATTCAATATAATTCATTATGTATTGATAATAATGATTAAGTATATATAAATGTTACTATAAAACAATAACAATCCATAAAGAATTTAAAATAAGACACACCATTTCTATACATGGAAACAATGGAAGATGCCAGGGAGAAAATTAAGAACGACATTGGTCTATCAGACGAACAAATAAAATACCTAGAAGAGAACAGTGCGGCTTTCGATGTCTTGTATGCCTATCATAAGTCAAAGAAAGAAAAATTGTATTCTGCCGAAGTATCAAAGGAAGTGTGCCTCACCCAAAGCTACACTTCGCCCATCATGAGAACACTGGCAGACCTTTCCATCCTTGAAGCACTTGATGGCGCTCCCATTTTGTATAAATATTACAAGCTGAAGAACGAGAAGATAAACGACCTGTGGTCTCACCCAAGCTTTCCCAAATACTTTATAGAAGTGGCCTTTTCCAAAAGAGGAGGTGCCAGGACATCCCATTATCTGCATAGGAAATTGATCAAGGATAGGCTGATCAAGTCCCTCAAAAAAAGTGGTATCATAACGAACAATGATGACGTTCTCTATGATGTAAATGTGTCGGATAATCTCTACCTTGACATTATCAAGAGCAAATCAATTGGGTTTGAACTGACTTATCCAGATAAACACAAAATCTTGGATTTTTTATTAAAAAGAGTTGGTTATTATGTTCATTTTATTGCCAACGGAAAAAAAGAGCATGAAATCAAAAAGGTAGTGTTTATCATAATATACATAGGATCGCTCAATTACGAACTGGGTTCCAAATTCAACGACTACAATGAAAACTTAAGAATAATGTTAAATAAGATGGCTCCCGATATCAGCGTTGATTTTAGGGTAATGTCTGTAAACAAGAAAGATGTATTAAGCAAAGACTTTATTGTCAAACTTAAAAACAAAATAAGATATCAATAATTTTTAGAGTTTCTTTTTGTAATTACATCTTGTCTAGTAGGTAGCTTTTTTTAGTAAAGATATAGAAAGCTCTTCCTTTCATGATTCTAAGTATATAGTATTATCAATAATTATAAAATACAAGCAATAATTTATATAATTCAAGAGACAATGGAATACGAGATGATGCAGGGGCATGCAAAAAAGTAGAAGACTAAAAAAATGATAAATATGCATCATCGAAATGAACATAAAAGAAAATCCATTATTATTGCTGACAATATTTCTGGATATATTTTTCTTGATCTAGACTTTTTCAAGCGAAATTCTCCAGCGGGGCTTGGATTACTATTTTCTTTTTTGAAATGTTTGAATTATGCATTTTTATCAAAAAAGAAGGTAATAATTTGGTTAAATTAAGTATAGATAAAAAGAAAAAAGAGATTTTTCTTAAAGAATTATATATCTCAGATACTGATGTATATGAATTCTTTTGTAGTCAGCCTGAAAACGCAGATCTTGAAGAACTCATGAAAACTGCGATAAAAGTGGGTATATTGGGATTCAAAAAAATGTCTACTTCTTTAGACGTAGATTATGTTGAAAAGGCCTTCAATCAACTCAAGCATGAATATGAAAAGACACTTGCTGAGATGGTAGAAAGTATAGCTAAGGTACTAGAGAAGCATTTATCTTTGGAGAAAAGCAACAGCTCGCTTTATCTTTTCAAAAAAGATATTAAAGATATAATCAACATAGACAACGTTAACAGTCCTCTTTACAAATTGAAAGAATATCTAATAAAGTATCTTGATGAGGAAACAGGAATCTTTTCAAAAACATTGGCAACGTACCTTGATTCAGAAAAGGGCAAGCTAACAAAGCTTCTCGATTCGACTTTTGATCTCAATGATAAGAACAGTGCCATGTCAAGATTTGTAGAAGAACTAAGCAAATCCACAGACTTGAGAGAAGAAAACATCCGAAAGATGCTGAATTCATACAATGAATCGTCGCCTCTATACATAATGAAAAAGGACATTATAAAATACTTTGATGAGCTTAAGAATAATTATATCAAAGAGAATAATGCCCAAATCAAGGAGCTAGTTGAGCAATTGATTAAAGAAGGTGCTATAAAGGAAGAGCGGGAGAAAGGGACAGCCAAAGGCCTTGATTTTGAAATATTGGTGCGTGATGAGATTATTAGAATATCCAATCCCTATAATGACGAGGTATTTTGGACTGGAACTGAGTATGGGGCTACTGGAAAAAAGGGTGACCTTTATGTCGACTTTGATAGCGATAGCTCAAGGCGTTGTGTATTAGAGTGCAAGAACAGCTTTGCTTATAAGGATAATCCCAAAAAGATAATAGATGAGACCTATGATTCTATAAAAAATAGGAATGCAAAATTTGCTGTATTTTTATTTGCAAAGGATAATCAAATGCCAGATTCTTACAAGCCATTTAAAATCACTGATAGCTATATGATAGCTAGCTATGAAAGTTGTCCGCTCAGCTATTTATATCAGCTTGCAAGGGCATACACAAAGAAACAATCCAGCCAGGATTATTCAGCAGAAGTTATCTCAAAGGAAGTTGAAGTTATCCAGGATTGCCTTAAGGCCATAGCCACCATTAAGAAAAAGGCATCTGAGATTTCCAATTCTGGGGACTACATCAAGAAGAATATCGATGTGCTGTACTACAATATTTCTTCGAGCGTGAATCGGATTGAACAGGAGCTTAACAACAAAAGAGAGAAAGAGTGAAACACAATCTTTTTCATTTTTATATTAATAAAGCAAGAATTATAAAGATAAATTATTCAATACAATTATGGAAGAGAAGAATAATAAAGATACTTATTCTCATCAATCGACTTTGATAAATGATAATAATGAGTGGTTATTCTATTATAAAAATAAAAATAAAATTATCGTTCCTTTGAAAGATAAAGAAATAAATATTAAAGCGAAATTAAAATTAAGAGATATATATACAAAATATGAAGATGTCATCCCTGACAAATATAGGAAGAACTGGGAAAAAGTGAAGTTATATGATTCAAAGGGAGATATAGAAAACGCACATTCATTAATTATTAACTTAACTGATGGTGCTTATGATTTAAGAAATAGGTTA